>Ga0268276_1004091_pt1 | contig 10578 bp, 11 predicted proteins | sample saktaG_4_FD_190145 | JGI IMG/M metagenome (GOLD analysis project Ga0268276, IMG submission 190145) | Saline water microbial communities from Sakinaw Lake, British Columbia, Canada - sak_2010_1_5_45m | ecosystem: Environmental > Aquatic > Non-marine Saline and Alkaline > Saline ...
TTCTTCATCACTCGAAATTTTACCGCCAATATGAGCTTCATCACGAATGTAAATAAGATGATAACCTTTAGTATTAATTATTTTTACAAAGTCGTCTATAATGTTTCTTTCAGTAAAAATTCTTCCTTTACCGAAAGTAGATTTACCAAATATATATACTTTGTTTATTTTTGGAAATATTTTAGGTGTTGATTCGGTATTATCTGCCTTGCTTGATGAAGGAGATTCAATATACTCTACATCAAACTTGCTGAAAGGTAAATCCTTTTTATAAAGATTAATCTTTTGTTCAAAAAAGAAAGGTAAGCTGGATGAGGAAGGTGTTGCAATAACAAAAACGAATTGATCATTAGGGTTTCGATCAATTAAAGATGAGACAAAATAAGTAGCCATCAACGTTTTGCCGCTACCAGTTGGTGATTTAAAGTCTACCTTAACTATTGCTGACGAATTATAATAAGACAAAATCTGCTCAACCGCTCGAGATTGAATACTGGTTAGTTGCATGATTAATTCTTTTTATAGGGATTTAAGCTTGATAACTCGTTATAAATATCAAACTTTCCCTTAGGTTTATAGTTTTCATTAAGTAGTTTAAATTGATTTTCAGCAATAGGAATTAGTTCCTTCGCTTTATCAAAATCATTGAGTTTTAATTCGTGATATTTGATATCAAATGTTCGGACTTCATTGTTTGTTAGAGATGCTTTCTTTTTCGAATACTTCCAGTCTATTTTTTCGCCGTTTGACCCAACACCATTAATGACTCTAAATAATCTTTCCCAAGTGACCTCGGTAGCGATGTTATTCTCATTATTTGTAACAAGTATGAATTTTCTTGATCCGCCATCTTCTTCATTAAGTTCCATTACTGCATGTCCAGTGGTTCCTGAACCCGCAAAGAAATCCAGAACAATTAAATCCTTTTTAGATAGCAAAGAAATAAGGTGTTTGATAAGTCCGACTGGTTTGGGGTAATCAAATAGATTGTGCAAAAAGATTTTTTTTAACTCCGTAACCGCACTTTTAGTGGTTCCTACTCCATCAATTATGTTTTCAGGAATAATTTCAATTTCCTTCCCCGGCCGAACTTTTAATCTTGGTGTATGGTTATACTCTGGTGGATAACCGAAAAATATATCTCTATTTTTTACGTAATCATCCATTTCTTCTTTACTGCATTGCCATTGACGTTCCCAAACGACTCCTGAAGGTGATACTACTTTGTAATAATTTCTGTGCAACCGGTTAGATCTTGCTTCATTAAATGAAATGCTTCCAGAGAACCATTCTCCTTTTGGATCATTATCAGGGTTCGAAAAAACATAATTGACACTTGCAGTTTTAGTCCAAGGAGCTAATCGCTTTTTATCTTTTGCATAACATAGCGTGTATTGCTGTAATGTTCTCGTCCACGCATCTTTTTTACCTTTGCCGTGGAGCCCCACATAAGGTTATTTACAAAGTTCTGTTCTCCAAAAACTTCATCCAGAAGGATTTTTAGATAAGCTTGCTCGGTATCATCGATAGAAATAAAAATAACCCCTTCGTCAGAAAGAAGACTTCTTCCAAGATTTATGCGTTCGTTCATCATGTTAAGCCAACCATCTCTAGTATATTTATCCCTGTAGATAAATTTGCTTGCTTCAACAAGTTCCTTATAATCATTTCCCTCTGTTTTAGCTGACTCTGTATTATAAGGTGGATCAATATATATAATATCAACCAACCCTTTCCCCGTGTTAGAATCAATATAAGTACTGAGTAGATTTTTGAGAGCATCATAGTTTTCTCCAATGATTAACTTATGCTCAATAAATCTCAAAGGATTTTCTTTTGACTTAATATACAAATTTGGATTGTCTTCTGCTAAAGACACACAGTTATGATTCACTTCAGGAGCAGAATCAAAAACAAACCCTGTTTTTACTCGTTGAGAAATTAACTGATAAATTGCATCTATATTATTTTCTGATGCATCATCAATAATTTTCTTAGCTATTTCTTTCTGTTCAGCATTGAAAGCCTCTTTTGCAATTTGATCAATTTTTAACTTGTAATTGTTTTTCTTTGTTTCTATAAAATTAGCATTCATAATCTGTCACCTTCCCATCCATATCAATTTTTAATGATTTCCAGAATCATTCATTAAATCAGTTGTTGCATTAATTAAATCATACTCTAAATCTTTATGTTCAAACGCTATAATCTTATAAGTTTTTATTACTAATATTGCTTCACTTTTACTGGTTGCTTTTTTATTTCTTAATAATGCATCTGCGAGGGTATTCCCTGTATCTGTTTCGCTTAAATATTGAGCTAATCTTTTCCCGACTGTTCTTGTTTTTGCATACGCACTTCCTAAATAAACACCATCATTGTATGAATCGGATATAACATATATTCCTCTAAAATTGAAATCATTTTTATTAAAGCAATCAAAGAACCCAGAAACTATTTCTTTTTTGTCCAATAAATCGTTATTCTTTTTAAGAAATTCATCTAATTTCATATTATTATTCCTCCTTACAATATTATTTATATTTTCACCATTAAAATAATCACTTTCTTCTTCGAAATGTAAAATAGTCTCATATCATCTAAAGTTTTCAATCACATTTTCAATCAACACAAGTTTGTATGAATCATCATCAAGTCTATACTGATTAATTCTCACATTAAATAATGAACTCAAATGTTGAAAATATCGGAATGATTCTTGCGGAGTTTTACAACCCAAAATAATACTGCTAATATATTTGAATGGAACCGTTCTATTTTTCGTATGACTTAAAAGAGATATATTGCGCCACTCTTTCTCATATCGCCAAACATTTGCCTTTGTGTAAATTGTCTGAATTATTGAACCTAAAAAAGCACCGCTATAGTTGAAGTCTTTTTTGAGCAAATCGACATCCTCAAGTATACGATTATCCAGATTAGCTCTTCGTGTTGAATACTTCACTGGAAAAAGGAATGTTATTTTTTCAGCATCATCAATTGAAAGATTACTAAGATCATATTCAATAACAAAGCCAGTGTGTTTTTTTGCATAATGAGACCACATTAATGCAATATCACTTTTCGAACTAAAACATGTCACTCCGAATTGAGTATCAATCTGGTTGTAAAACTCATCAAGACCCTTTCGAGCAATACTAAATGCAATTTCAAGAATCTCACGTAATTGAGAAGATTCTTGACTTACATTATAGCCTTGTTGAAAAGCTATCGTTTCAAGCTTTTCAATTGATAAATTGAAATCAACAATTTTACCATCACTATCAAAATCCATTTTAACAGGTTCAAGTAATAGTTGTGACATTAGAAAAGAATTGTTCATCAAAAGTGATCGCAGTTTATTAATTGATTCATTCGTGGAAAACCCTGGTTTCAAAAAATTGTGAACAAATGATTCAATGAATGTCTTGTCTTGAAAAATCTCTCTAAATAACTCTTTTGTTTCTTCTTTAGTAATTCTTTTCTTATTTGACTGCATCAACCTTTGTTGAATTTTATTGTTATTTATTATCCCCAGAATTACATCATTGATTAAGTTTGGTGCCTTGTGAGATAATAATTGAAACGCTTTTTCATGGTTGATTTCACCATTTAGAATACGCTTGGTTTCATTCTTATTTATTTTATGTTGTAAATAATTAGTATTTATAAAAGACATTACTATAGCTGACAATATCGTTTGAGTAGAAACACCAATGATGCAATCAAATGGATCATTAAATCCGCTGGGCTTTGATGCATATATCTGTTGGTTGAGCACATTTTTAAAGTTAAGATTTGTATTCTCAAGTTGGAAATCATCACTAAAGGGGTCCTTCGTTTCGTCAAATGGGCAATATCGGTAAAGTTTATAATTTATATTTTTAAGTCTTGAAAGAACTAATTTATGTATATTAATAGGATCTTGATTGTCTTGAATTTTATTGATTTCAGTCCGAATGTCAAATTCCATTGATTCACCTCTTACTATGATTTTTCATCAGTTCATTTACAATATCGGTTATCATATTCGGAACGACTGTATCCATATAAAACAACTTATTCATTTGATAATGTGTATACGCAATTGCGTCAAGCTCAATAGACTGAGTTAGATATTCTAACTTGCCCTCAAGATTTTTTAAATCGTGTGCGGGCTTATAATTATCAAAATCTATTTTCCATTGTCTAACCGTTTCTATTGATTCTCTTTCAACAAAAAACTCTGGAAAATCAATATTAGCTTTTTGATATGCATGTCTTGTTTCGTGAAACGCTGTTACCATAATTTCATCTGCAGATGCTTTGCATAGCCATGTTTCATTGAAACAAATAATATAGTTCTTATCATCAAAAACTGCATTAATATCAGGATTTAAAAAGAAGTTCTCTGGTCTGAAATCTACAAGTAATTCCCTAAGTCCTAGTAAGTTTGAAGCAAACTCGACTGAGCCTATTGCTTTCTTTCGTTTATTCATAAATACTCCATATACATTATCGTGATGTTCATTATTATCATTTTATCACTTTTTATTAATGTTTTCAATGTAATATTCAATATCTATACTTGAAAGATTTTTAAAAAAACAGCGCCAAATCACGATGAAGTCCAAGAAATGGCGCTTTATATTATTTTAATAAATGCTTTTACTTGTGTCCGTCAACGTTTGATAAAGTTGTTTTCCTTACACCTTTTTGCTGAAGGAAATGTAATCTTCCATCAAAGAGTTAATCCAACTTTGATTTGTTTCCTAAAATGTGTTGGCTTGCTTAGATATATAATTATAATTAATAGATTTTTTGTCGATTCATAGATTATATTATTTGTAAATTAAATGAAGAATGTTCTCGATAAAGTATTTTGTTCGAACAATTAGTTCTAACCCATTGTTATTAAGAAGTTGAGTCGCAATTTCTTCAGAAATACTCGCACAATTAATATACGAGTCTAATGCTAATTCAAGAGTTTCTCTTTCGATTGTCATGTCAAAATTATGAACACTTCCAGAAGACGAATCTGAATTTCTGCTTATGCTCACTATTAATGTCGCAGTATCTACTTCCCCATAATTCCAAGAAGCAGACAATGAAGCATAAGAATAGTTGCTATTTAATCTATAAAAATAATGAATCTTATTGTCTTCCTGTATAGCAGCAGAATCTCCATTTTCAAACAATATCCAAATTATTTCTTCCCCCTTAGGTCCTTCATCGGAAATTAACCTGGTTATTCCGTTTTCTTCATAGTCAAGAGTTTCAATAATTTCGAATATATCAAATCTAAGTTCAGCATTCATATCAACTTCTGTTGAGTTTCCCGAAAGATCCTCAATAGTTATTTTTATAGTATATGTCCCCGGAGTAAATCCATCCGTTACTTCGTCTATATTGATGCTAATTTCTAAATCATCTATTTCATCATAGTTATCTTCAATAGTACAATATTGTTTTATATAATCGTTCGGAACGCCATAGTAAATAATCAATGTATCGGGAAGTGAAATCTCTGGCGGCGTAGTATCAACTACATTCACAAATCGAGTCATTTCTTTGACAGTTTCTCCATCTTTGTTTAGAACCGAATACGAAAGAGTATATTGACCAAGCCGAGTTGTGTTGACCGTTCCGTTAGTTATAATTGTATATCCATTTGGCGCCGTTATTCCTGGATCTGTAAAATCCGTATTTACTTCTGAATCCATTGTTACAATTCCGTTTAAAGAAACGGGGTCAAATAACGAACAGCCTAATAAGAAGAATGGAATGGCAGACAAAAAAACCAATACTGTTTTTATTTTCATTTATTCTCCCTTCTCGAAAATAGCGAAAAGAAAAAGATTTATTTTATTATATCACTTGTTTCCTTTTTGAAAAAGAATAAACTGAGAAAATTTATTTTTCATATGTTTCATATAGCAACTTTGAAAAAAATTAAAAAGCCACGAAATGGCTTGTTTTAGAGCTTAGTAGCGGTGCGTGCGAGAACTTAATTCGCAAAAAATGGATTTACAGCCGTTTAATGCAAAAGGATTAGCGAGTAGATAAGTTGTGTCTATTGTTTATGGTTTCTACGTGATTTTTCAGAATACTGACAGAATCGACTTGCTTTACAAATATTACATTTGGGATTTTTTTCTGTGCAGATACTGATGATGTTTTCCTGATTCATTTGACCATAGAGCACAAATATGACATCAATGTACCTGATAGGAAATCCTGTTGCACTACTGAATGCTCTGCCTACTCGAACCGCGCCTTTGAGATCATTCTCATCGGATATTAAGTTGAGGCGTGAGAAAACACGCAGAATTACTCGATCAGGTTTTAATACATTAAGCCCAATATCCATCATAAAGTGATAGGCCGTTTGCCCCCCTAGAAATCCGAAGTTCTTCTCCAATGCTTCCTTGAATGTAAATAGCGAGTCGTCATCAGCCATATCCCCGAATGATGAAACAAAACCAACAAAGGAGCCATATTTATTGATAAGTGACTTCATCCGTTTTGCATTGCTAACACACGCTTCGATTTTGCGTTTGTTTTTAATCATTAGAGTATCTTCGCAAATTATGTTGGTATCAAGCTGAGAATATTCGCACACAGTTTCGATACTTGGAAAATGTAGATGTATTCTATTGAGATGTTTATTGACGGTGGATGCTCTGAAACCTGAGTAAAAGATGATTTCAACCAATAGTCGATAATACTGTTCATCTGTCAAGACTCTTTTCTCATAGTGCTTGTAGGTGTCAAACTCCTTATCAAATTCGTCTTTTAAGTAGTCGCTGTGAGAAACAAGCGAAGTATAAACTGCATTAAATATATCATTCAGGGATTTGTCTAGCAAGCCATTTTCGGGGGTCTCTAGCGTCACTTTCTTTCCACAATATCTGCAGAAGTTGCTATCAAAGTCGATCTGTTTTCCACAATGTAAACAGGTGATTTTCATGAGAATTCCTCCGAATTAACTAAGAACTGATGTTATCCTTATTATACCATATAGCCCCTTGAATACTGTCTCGTCATCCCCTAGTTGTTATTTAGGAAATAAATCGTATGCATATGTTCCAATTAATCTCTGTTGGCATACTTCTTTGAATTGGCAATCTGTTCTTTTGATCGCAAGTCTTTGTAATCAAAATTTCCTTCAATAATCTTTGCAAAGTTCTCAGAGTTTTGAATACACCACGAAAAGCTAATTACCCATTTTTTATCGTTTTTCCCGTTGGCAAAGTCGGATTTGCTAACTTTGTCAATCATTTCAAGCACTAATTCGATTCCATTTTCTCTAATTATTTCTTTTAGCAATTTATTACGCAAAGCCGAAAATGGATATTTTACCTTCGAAATATGTGTGTTTTCCATTTTTTTGTTCCAGGTTTCTGCTATAAGAGTATAATTCTCTTTATCTTTTTCGTTATCTTCAATATCCGTTGAACTTCTAATTATACTAGAATTATTTATAGAATAATCATTAACTTTACTAGAAACAGAATCAGTATCAGAATGTGTCGAGTTCACTATTTGTCCACTATCGATAGTGTCTTCATATTCATTGATTTTGTTAATAATATCTTTAAATTGATCTTTCAGATTTTGGCTATCAACATTTTGAAATCCTTTCTCGATACTTCTAATATATTTAGGAGAAGATTGAAAATTATGGGTAAACCAATCACATATTCCTATTTCTTTTGTAGCTTTATCGTATGTGATCTTTCCTTTCTTTATTAAGCCCTCAAAAGCTTCAATTACTCTCTCGTGAGATAATTTCAAATGAAACTCGACAAGACGAAATGATATTTTGTATATTCCCCATGAAGTGCCTTTTGGGTTAGTTCTAAGGTACATATATAAATATGTTTCATCAGCTGTCATACAAAGAATATCATCTTCATCCCATAGATCAATAAAAAAATTTCTATAAATTGCCATATAAATTCTCCTTTCAAGAACATATTGCGAAATATATTTAGACAACGTAACGTTAACAACTACCCATTGTTCTATTAAAATTCTTCTCCAAGAAGTTTTCTCAACGCTTCTTCATAGGTTGAAGTGCGATTGTTATCAATTTCAACAACGTTATTACCTTTGATTTCACCAATAATCTTCATAATAAATTCTATTACTTTTGGGTCCCCAGTAACTACTCCTTTATAAACTAAAGCCAGAGCAAGCGCTTCGCTAACTGATACTTCTCTATCTTCTTGCAGCAACAATTGTGAGAAAGGTAATTCACTACAATTTATCTGTTTATTCAATAATTTATTTAGTTGCAGCTTCAATGACTTGGCTTTGCTACGAGATATTCCAGATTTGATGCCACCCATTCTTGATAGTTCCTTGTGCTCATCGTGAGGGATGCTTGCGAAACCACCAGATATTAGATTGTCATTCTTATTCATTAAATTCACCACCTATTTTGGCCCAAATATTATTTTATTTGTGTCCCAATATCTCTCACTAATATTATATGTCACGAGACTTGATTTGTCAATATTATTATATATTCATGTATATTTAACAAATATGTTGCATTTGCACTGTTTTTTGTGCTAATATATACATATATCAAGCAAAGGAGTAAAAAAACATGGAATTAGTCGATAAAATTGAAATTCTACTTTCAAATACTAAAACTACAAAAATGAAATTATCAAGGGAAACAGGGATTCCGTATAACACAATAAATAGTTGGTTCAATAGAAAAACACAGTCAATTCATTTTAAGTGGTTAAAAAAATTATCTGAATATTTTGGGGTAGATATTAATTACTTTACAAAAGATACTAATGTTACAGACAGTGACTACATATCATTTAAGAATATAACGGGACAATTTCAAAGTTTCAAATCTGAAAATCTTCTTAATGAAATCGAATCATTAAAAACAGCTCCTCAAATCACTGAAATGGATATTCTACTCGCAAAAATATCATCAACTCTTTCGAGTTCTCGCAAATTTATGTTACTCGTTATGACTCAGAAATTTGTATCCGAAATAGAAGCAGGGAAGAATGTGGCTATTAGTATTAGTCCTTTGATTGAAAAAAAGAGTGATCAATGATGGAAAACAAGGATAAAAATAGAGCTGTAATATACGCTCGCTATTCATCCGATAAGCAAACTGAACAATCTATCGAAGGGCAGATGCGCGTTTGCTTGAAGTATGCTGAAGAAATGAAATACATCGTCGTAAACTCATACATCGACCGCGCTACGACCGGACGGAATGATGATCGTTTCAATTTTCAAAAAATGTTAAAAGATTCTTATGAAAAACAGTTTGATTTTGTTATAGTTTATAAACTTGATCGTTTCGCTCGCAATCGTTATGATTCCGCGATAAATAAGGCACTCTTGCTTAAGAACGAGGTAAGGGTACTTTCAGCTATGGAACAAATCAAAGATACGCCAGAGGGCATTATGCTAGAATCGATGCTTGAGGGCATGGCTGAGTATTTCTCTGCTGAGTTATCACAAAAGGTAAAGCGAGGTATCTACGAATCCGTTCAAAAAGGAAACAGTACAGGTGGTCGAGATTTGTTTGGCTACAAAACGGAGAACAAAAAGCGAGTGTTGGATCCAGATAAAGCGGTTATTGTTCGCAAAATTTTTGAGATGTACTCGTCTGGAAATACTGGGCGCGAGATACAAAAAGAATTAGAATCGTATACAAAATTGTCAATTCCTGGCATTTTTTACATTTTGAAAAACCCGAAATACACAGGTTCGTTCTTGTATCGCAATGTCGAGTATAAGAATATGTATCCTCGCATAATCGACGATTCGATTTTTGCTACGGTTACTGAGCGACTTCAGAAAAATAAAAAAGTCCCTGCGCATAACAAGGGCAATATGAACTATTATTTATCAAACAAATTGTTTTGTGAATGTGGGATGCCGATGGTAGGTGAGTCAGGTAAATCAGCAACAGGAAAGATATATTACTATTACAAATGTAAATCAAAGCATCGAGTTTCAAAAGAATGGATCGAACAACTTGTCTTACGCGCAACTGTAAAACACTTACTTAAAAAAGCTACTCTCGAACCACTTGTGAAGCGTATTGTGAAAGCATACAACGACGGGCTCAAGGACGATACGGAATTGCGCCTCATGCAGAAAGAATTAGCGAATACGGATAAAGAGTTAGGCAATCTGCTAAACGCGCTTAAACAAGGAATTTCGGCTGATTTTGTACAACCGGAATTAGATAGACTCAAGGCACAAAAAAAAGAGCTGAACGCCCAAATCACTAAAAAGAGTTTGGGTAACATCCAACTCGATAAAGAGATGATACTGTTTTGGTTCGATCAATTCCGAAACGGTGGAGAAGAAGCATCGAAAGAAAAGATTTTCGAAATTTTCGTTGCACAAGTAAAACTATACCCAGACAAGGCCATAATTGTCTATAACCATTCTGGGAAAAACACAACGAACATCGATTTGACGAGTTCGTCTTTTAAATCTTTGGCAGGGCTAGAGAGATTCGAACTCTCGATCTCGGAGTCAGAATCCGATGCCTTAACCACTTGGCCATAGCCCAATCAAGATGGTGCCATAAGAGAACAA
>Ga0268276_1004092_pt1 | contig 10573 bp, 8 predicted proteins | sample saktaG_4_FD_190145 | JGI IMG/M metagenome (GOLD analysis project Ga0268276, IMG submission 190145) | Saline water microbial communities from Sakinaw Lake, British Columbia, Canada - sak_2010_1_5_45m | ecosystem: Environmental > Aquatic > Non-marine Saline and Alkaline > Saline ...
CGAAGAAGCCGACGGCGAGCTCCCGGTCGGCGTTCATGAGCACCCGGAGGACCTTCCCGCCGGTCGCCTCGGGGACGTCGATGACCCGCAGGGCCTTGGTCAGCAGGGCGCATTCGGGGCAGAACTCGGCCAGCTTGTTCGGGGTCTGGAGCAGGAAGGCCTCGTTGAACTTCGCGCCCGGATCGTCCGGGTAGAGCGGCAGGTAGCGGATGCCCGATTCCACCAGGTCCTGGAAGAAATGCGTCCCGAACGAGACGTCGGGGACGTAGTTGCCTTTTTTCCGGGCGACCTCGATGAGCATGGCCGAGTTGTTGATCTCCGAATAAGTCACGCGCACGCCGAGCTTGATGTCGCCGCGGCTGCCCCACCGCCCCGGGCCCATGAGGATGAATTGGCGGCGCGGCAGGATCTTGTTGAGCTTGCCCACGGCCTGGCCGACGGCGACGAGATCGGCGTACTCGGCGATCTCCCCGTAGCGATCCGGATCGACGTAGACGATGTGGGTGATGTCGGCGACGCGGCCGTTCGAGATGTATTTGTTGGCCGAGAAGAGGACGGCCTCATCCGACAGGTTGGCCGGGATCTCCATGGCCACATCCTCGGCCGCCTGGCTCTGCGGCCGGCATTGGAGGATGTAGAAGTCCGAGCCCGTGGAGGCGAACTCGATGTCGACGGGGACGCCGAGCGCCGCGGACAGCGTCTTGAGGATGGCCTCGAGCTGGAGCATGAACGGCGTCCCCGAGATGAGGCCCTCGAAGGTGACGACGGCGTCCGACTTGGAGATGTCTGTGGCCAGACCCATGGGCCGCTGGAGAAGCCCGTCCCGGTAGATCGAGAAGACCTTGGTCAGGGCCGGGAATTCGTGGCCGACCTCGCCGAGGAGCTCCCGGATGTCCTTGGTGACGAAGGTGTTCTCCTCGAGGTCGATGACATCGATCTTCTTGGGCGAATAGCGGACGGCCTCGTCGGTCGAGACGTTGACCCGCAGGTTCGGCTGGCTGGGGGAAACGAGGACGGGGTAGTCGTCGCTGACCCGGTCCACGGCCCGCGTCCCGAGCCCGGGCACGAGCCGGAGCAGGCCGTCCTCGCGCTTGATCCGCGGCGACCAGCGGAACTCGTTCCGGCTGAAGGCGACTCCGGCGTAGGCCGGGAAAAAGTACTTGCCGGCCCGGGTGCCGACGACCTCCTGGATCATGATGCCCATCTCCTCGTAGAAGTCGAGGAGGCCGCGTTCGGCCCGGTACTGGATGGGATCGGGGCTGAAGATCGAGGCGTAGACCTCGGCCACGGCGTCGAGAAGGGCCTCGAGGCGCTGCTGCTTGTCGCCCTGGTTGGCCAGGAATAGGCTCTTGTACTTCCCGGCAAAGGCCGTGCCCAGCCGGTCCTCGAGGAGGCTCGAGCTGCGGACGATGAGCGGCACCTCGCCGAAGTCGTCGAGCGCTACCGAAAGGCCCTTGACGACCTCGGGCGGGAAGGTCGAGTTCTTGAAGACCTGAACGAGATGGGGGTATTCCTGGCGGACGACCTCGATGTCCTTGTACTTCTGCTCGATGACGTCGTCGAGGTTGTTGTGGGTGGTGAAAGCGATCAGCCCGTCGGACGTGATATACCAGGTCTTGGGCTTCTTGACCGAGCCGATGATCTTCGTCCGCCGCGCCGCCTGCTTGAGGATCCGCGTGGCCAGGAAGAGGCCGGCGCTCTTGCCGCCGAGCTTGCCGTGGCTGCCGGGCGGGAAGACGATCCGCTCCATGAGGCCGAAGAAGTCCTCGAGGTCGACGTACTTCTTGGCGACGTTGATGAACTCGAGCTGTTCCGTGAAAAAGCGCCGGATCAGGGCCACGCGGACGCTGTTGGCCGTCGACCTCGGAAGTTGGATCCCCCCGGGCGCCAGGAGCTTGATCCGCCGCATGCCGTCGAGGACTTCGGCCAGGTCGGCGTAGACGTTCTCCAGGTTCTTGACGGCCGAGCTCGAGCGGTCCTCGTTGATCCACTTCTGGATGCGGTCCAGGATGTCGTCGTCGGTCAGGTTGGCCGAAGCGATCTTGAACGTCTCCTCGGTCAGCTCGAAAAAGCGGTCCATCGATTCCTTGCTCTGGGGCAGGTTGGAGTCGCCGATGAGCCCGCCGGCCACGCGGTCTCCGCTGAAGCGCTGGAGGAGGTCGCGGGCTTCGGTGACGCCGCGCCAGCCGAGGTAGTTCATCATCTTGCGAGAGACGCGGATGAGGAGGTTCGGGTTGGTGTTGCGGAGGAGGTCCAGGGCGATGCGCCAACCCTGCTTGCCCTCGGCCAAATCGCGGCGGCCGTCGCTCATCTGCTCGTACATCCCCCGCAGGCGCTGGTGGAGGATGAAGTGACCCAGGCGCTCGGCGAGCGTCTGGATGAGTTTGACCTCGCCTTTCATGAATGGGCCGCAGTCACTCTCGGGCGTTGGCTTTCGGTAGGAGACGCAGAGCCGGCCGACCGACGTGTCCTGAACCCGGATCTCGGCGCACTGGGTGTACGGGGTTTCTTCGAATTCGGGCGACTCGAAAACCTCTGAGCCGTGGCTGATCTGGGCCTGGCAACAGTCCGGGAATTGCCAGCCCGCGGGAATGGCCTCGATGACCTGGCGGAACACGTCTTCGAGAGGGACGTCGTAGATGGAAAGGACCTCCTCGATCCGGTAGAGGCAGCTGAGCTCCTTGGCCCGTTCGTGGAGGGTGGAGAAGAGCGTGCTGACGGCCGTCGGGGTCCGCGGATTGCTCATGTCGACGCCTGTCTCCTTCGCCGCCCGCGCGGCCCTGTTCCGATTCGACCCGGAAAAAATCAGACCCAGCCGCGGTCCTTGCAGGCGTTGGCGACGCGGCTGACGGAAATGACATACGCAGCGTCGCGCATGTAGAGCTTGCGCGTCCGGGCCAGCTCGCTCACGGCCTTGAAGGCGGACGTCATCTTGTCGTCCAGGCGGGTCAGGACCTCTTCCTTGGTCCAGAAGAAGTTCATGTTGCACTGGACCTGCTCGAAATAACTGCAGGTGACCCCGCCGGCGTTGGCCAGGAAGTCGGGGATGACGAAGATGCCGCGGCTCTTGATGACCACGTCGGCTTCGGGGGTCGTCGGCCCGTTGGCGCCTTCGGCCATGACCTTGACCCGGGGCGCGATCTTCTTCACGGTCTCGGCGTTGACCTGGTTTTCGAGGGCGCAGGGGAGGAGGATGTCGACGTCCTGCTCGATCCAGGCCTCGCCGGGGAGCCGTTCGTAATCGAGGGCCTCCGCTTTGGCCTTGTCGATGCCGCCGAAGCGGTCGGTGATGGCCCGGAGCTCCTCCAGGCTGACACCGCTCTTTTTCCGGTAGGTGTAGGAGGCCTGGTCGGCCTGGTCCCAGCAGGCGACCGCGATGACTTTGCCGCCGAGCCGGGTGTAGAGCTGGATAGCGTACTGGGCGACGTTGCCGAAGCCCTGGACCGAGGCGACGGTCGTCTCGATCTTGATGCCCAGCTCCTTGAGCGCCTCGCGGAGCGTGAAGATGACGCCGTAGCCGGTGGCCTCGGTCCGGCCGAGGGAGCCGCCCATACCCACGGGTTTGCCGGTGATGAAGCCGGGGTACTTGGCGCCGTGGATCGTCTCGAACTCGTCGAGCATCCAGAGCATGTGCTGGGGGCTGGTCATGACGTCGGGCGCGGGGACGTCGCGGAGGTGGCCGATGTCGTGCGAGAGCACCCGGATCCAGCCGCGGCAGAGCCGTTCCTGCTCGCGCGGGCTGAGGTCGTGCGGGTCGCAGATGACGCCGCCCTTGCCGCCGCCGAGCGGGATGTCGACGACGGCGCACTTCCAGGTCATCCACATGGACAGGGCCCGGACGGTGTCGATCGTCTCCTGGGGGTGGAAGCGGATGCCGCCCTTGCAGGGGCCGCGGGCGTCGTTGTGCTGGCAGCGGAAGCCGCGGAAAACGCGGACGCTGTTGTCGTCCATGCGGACGGGGATCGAGAAATGGTACTCCCGCAGCGGTCGCCGCAGGAGGTCCCGGGTCGGTTGATCGAGCTCGAGAAGCTCGGCCACGGTGTCGAACTGCTTCTGGGCCATCTCGTACGGGTTGAACCCTTTGGTCGCCATGAAAATAACTCCTTATGATATCGTTAAGATCTGTTGACGTGCTTCGAGCGAATAAATTAAAAGCCGCAACAAAAGATGATATCCGAAGACCGGTGAAATATCAAGTCCCCGCGGCAGGGTTGCCAGGGGCGGGCAGGCCATTTTCGGGTTGAAACAGGAGGGGGTTCCGGCTAGGATAGGTTCAGGTTCTTGAGAGGAGATCCCATGAGCGGATGCGACGAGCGCGGGAAGGACGCGCGGCTGGCCGTCAACCGTCGCCGGTTTCTCGGTTATTTCGCCGCGGCGGGCCTGGGCGGGACGCTCCTTCCGGGTGCGCTTCTCGCCGTGGCCCAGGATGCCTCGGAGATCAAGCCCGAAATGGTCGCCGTGGCGGCGAAGATCGCCGGTGTGCCGCTCTCGCCGGAGGCCGAAAAGAGCATCGCCGCCGGCCTGAGCAGGCGTGGCGGCCTCCTTCAGGATTTCCAGGCACTCCGGGACCTGGGCCTGGGCAACGACACGCCGTCGGCCGTCGTCTTCAATCCCGTCCTCCCCGGGACGAAACTCCCGGGCGGGGTGTCGTCCCTGAAAACGTCCAAAGTCAAGGTCGTGGCGCCGCGCACTGAAGAAGACCTGGCCTTCCTGCCCGTGACCCACCTGGCCGCGCTCCTCAAGAGACGAGAGATCAGGTCCGTCGACTTGGCCAAGGTATGTCTCGAGCGTTTGAAGAGATACGACCCGGTCCTGCACTGCGTCGTCACGCTGACGGAGGACCTGGCCCTGGAGCAAGCGGCCCGGGCCGACAAGGAGATCGCCGCGGGGAGGTACCGGGGACCGCTCCACGGCATCCCCTGGGGTGCCAAGGATCTCCTTGCGGTCAAGGGATACAAAACGACGTTCGGCGCCTCGCCTTACAAGGACCAAACGATCGACAGGGATGCCACGGTGTTTGAGCGGCTGACCGGAGCCGGAGCCGTGCTTGTCGCCAAGCTGACCCTCGGGGCCCTGGCCATGGGCGACCGCTGGTTCGGCGGCCAGACGAAAAGCCCCTGGGACCCGAGGAACTCCAACCAGGGCTCGAGCGGCTCTTCAGCCGGGCCGGCCGCGTCCGTAGCCGCGGGGCTGGTTCCTTTCGCCATCGGCTCGGAGACGCGAGGCTCGATCATGTCGCCTGCGAGCCGCTGCGGCGTCACCGGGCTCAGACCCTCTTTCGGCCGCGTCAGCCGATTCGGTGCCATGGCCTTGAGCTGGACTATGGATAAAATCGGGCCGCTCTGCCGGACGGCCGAGGACTGCGCCGTCGTCCTCCACGCCATTCAGGGGCCGGACGGGCGGGACAACTCGGTCATCGCCGTGCCGTTTGCCTGGGACGCGTTGCGGGACGTCCGCAAGCTCCGCGTCGGCTACCTCAAGACGGATGTCGAGAGGGAGATTCCCGAAGATCCCAAGAACCCGGACCGGGTCCGGCGGATGAAGGAAAGCCGGGCCTTCAACAGGGCCTCGCTAGAAATTCTCCGGGGGCTCGGCGTCAGTCCGGTCCCGGTCGAGCTTCCGAAGATGGGTTCGGGGCCGATGGATTTCCTCCTGACAGCCGAGGCGGCCGCGGCTTTCGACGACCTCGTCCGCAGTGACAAACTCGACCTGATGTCGGCTGGCCCCGAGCGCAGCGCCTGGGTCGGTTCCTTCCGGCTCCACGAGTTCGTGCCCGCCGTCCAGTACATTCAGGCCAACCGGGCCCGTTACCGGCTGATGGAAGCCTACGATGAATTCTTCAAGGAAATAGATGTCCTTGTCGGGAGCGCCATGGGGCCGACGAACCTCACTGGGCACCCGGAGGTGGCCTTGCCGCAAGGTTTCGACTCCAAGGGCCAGCCGGCCGCCATGCGCCTGACGGGAAGATTGTTCGGCGAGGCGGACATTCTGCTCCTCGCCCACGCTTTCCAGCAGAAAACGGGCTTCCACCTCAAGCGTCCGAAACTCGATTGAGGGGCCGAAGAGACCATGAGCGAGTTCTTGAAAAAACTCAGCCGTTCCCTGGGGCTGAGCTATACCTGGTGGCACTGGAGGTGGCTCAACTTCAAGAAACGCTGGGCGAGGCGATTCTCGACGGATACGAACGCCGTCCGCCACCTCAAGTCGGGCAGTAAGATCTGCCGGAAATGCGGGGCCCTGGCGGGCGCGGGTGAGCGCCGGTGTTCTATCTGCGGCGCGCGGCTGCCGTCGGCGGCCGGGAATTTCCTCTACAAGGTCTTCGGCCTCATCATGCCCGGCGTCTCCCCGGTGACCGCCGCCCTGACGGCGACGATCGGGATCAACTTTATCATCCAGGTGGTGTCTTCGGGCGGGACCGCGCTCCTATCTCCAGACCTGGGATCGCTCGTGCGGGCCGGGGCCCTGGACTCGAGGCTCGTGGCCGCGGGCGAGTGGTGGCGGCTGGCCACGTGCATGTTCGTCCATATCGGGGCCATCCATTTTCTCTTCAACATGTATGCCCTCCTCAGCGTCTCGAGCTTCCTCGAGGAAGAGATCGGCCCGACCCGGTATCTGTCGCTCTTCCTGCTTGCGGGGCTGGGGGGATCGGCCGCTTCTTATCTTCTCCACACGCGCGTCATGTCGGCCGGCGCGTCGGGCGCCATCTTCGGCCTGATCGGGTTCGCCATCCCGTATTTCCGGCGCCAGGGGAGCGCCCGGGCGCGGGACATCCAGGCCTTCATGGTGCGGTGGGCCCTCTATGCCTTCTTTTTTGGCATTCTCGTCCGGGCGGACAACTTCGCTCACGCCGGAGGCTTCGCCGCCGGCTTTCTGCTGGGCTCGGTCATGGAGGTCCGGGAGGACGAGAGGCGGAGGCGGGACCCGTTTTGGAAGGTCGTGGCCGGCATTCTCGCCTTGACCCTGGTTGCGAGCTTTGTTCTCTTGGTCAGATCCTGGTAGCTGTTATTGCCTCCATGGAATCAACAGAAATGCCCTATTGACAATTTATAATGACTAAAAAATAATAATGGTCATAAGTCACAATGAGACAAATAGCCAGGCGGGAAGACATCCGGGACCTGATCCTCGACGCTGTTGACGTCCTTCTGGCCAAGTTTGGCTATAAGAAGATGACCATGGAGGACGTGGCCCGCCAGGTCGGGATCGGCAAGGGCACGATCTATCTTCATTTTCCGGGAAAAGAGGAGCTGATCCTGTCCCATATCGACCGGATCGCCGACAGGATCGTCGCCAGGCTCCACGAAATCGCCGGCTCGTCCGACCCTCCAGACAAGCGCATCCGCAAGATGCTCGTCCACCGGGTCCTCTTCCGCTTCGACAGCGTCGCCCAATATTCCCAGAACCTCGGCGACCTCCTATCCTCCGTGAGAGTTTCGCTCCTGGCCCGGCGTCAAGCGCACTTCGAAAAAGAGGCGGCTGTGTTCGAGGATGTCCTCCGGGAGGGCGCCCGGCTCGGTACGATCGAATGCGCCGACCCGCGAACGACGTCATTCGTGCTCATCCAAAGCACCAATTCCCTCCTCCCGTTCAACCTTTCCGCCCGCGAGCTGGGCCGGAAGGAAGAAGTGGAGGATCAGGTCGGCCGCATCGCCGATCTGCTTATCAAGGGGCTTCTCCCCTGTCCGTCGCGCCCGGCCAGCTGGACGCGATAACACGAACACGTTCCATATATTCAAGGAGGTTCAGTATGTTCAAAGCATTAACACGGTGGGTGATCGTATTGTGCCTGGTTACAACACTTTATAGTCCCGTTGCTTTCGGCCAGGAGCCGAAAGCCCCAACGCTCGACGCGGCCAAGAAACAGGCCATCGTCGACCAGATTTCCACTCTCTTGAACCAAAACTACATCTTTGCCGAAACGGCCAAGAAGATTGAGGAAACCCTCCGGGCCCGCCTCAAGAACGGCGACTTCGACAAGCTCGAGACCGCTCCGGCATTTGCCCAGGTCGTCTCGAACACGCTGTCCATGGTGAGCAAGGACGGACACATCGGCTTCGCCTACAATCCGGCGGCGGCCGAGGACCTCCGGCGCCTCATGGGCCAGAGCGAGGAGGAAGCGAAGAAGGTCCGAGACCGCCAGCTTCTCGAAGCCCGGCGGGACAATTTCGGTTTCCGCAAGGTCGAGCGTCTGGCCGGAAACATCGGCTATATCGACTTCCGGATGTTCGCTTCCCCCGACCAGGCCGGCCCGACGGCCGTCGCGGCCATGAACTTTCTGGCCTACTGCGACGCCGTCATCGTCGACCTCCGGCAGAACGGCGGCGGCGACCCGGCCCAGATCCAGCTCATCAGTTCTTATTTCTTCGACGAGCCCGTCCACCTCAACGACCTTTACGCCCGGGCCGCGGACCGGACCGAGAACTATTGGACCCTCCCTTACGTCCCGGGGCCGAAGGCGGCTGGCGCCGACCTCTACATCCTGACAAGCGCCCGGACCTTCTCCGGGGCCGAGGAATTCACCTATAACATGAAGAACCTCAAGCGGGCGACCGTGATCGGCGAGACGACGGGCGGCGGCGCCCATCCGACGAGTACGAGGATCGTCCAGCACGACTACGTCCTCCGGGTGCCCTTCGCCAGGGCCATCAACCCCGTTTCCAAGACGAACTGGGAAGGGACCGGCGTCACGCCGGACATCGCCGTCCCCGCCGCCGAGGCCTTCGACCGGGCTTACGCTCTGGCTGTCGAGAAGCTCGCGGCCAAGTCGGCCGGAACCGAGAGGAAGGCCGAATACGAGTGGATACTCGCGGGCGAGAAGGCCAGGAAGGATCCGCCGCGCATCGACGAAAAAATCCTAAAGATATACGCGGGCGAGTACGGGGAGCGGAAAGTCCTGTTCGAGAACGGCGGCCTTTTTTACCAGCGGACCGGGCCCAAATACCGGCTCGTTTCCATGACCGCGACTCTCTTCGCCGTGGAAGGGTTGGATTACTTCCGGTTGGAGTTCGTCGTCAAGAACGGCAAAGCCGTCGAACTCGTCGGGCTTTATGATAACGGCGACCACCAGCCTTCCCCGCGGACGAAATAAGCCCCGTTATCGGCGAACTCGAGAATTTTAGCCCCCGGCTCGCGTCTATCGTGAGAGAAATTGCTTGAAAAGTCGCAGGAGATAGTATATATGTATAATATATACTTAGAGAGAATAAGGGTGAAAACGGCAAAACTCTTCCGCAACGGGCAAAGCCAGGCCGTGCGTCTGCCCAAGGAGTTCCGCTTCGAAGGCGATTTCGTCTATGTCAAGAAATCGGGGAAAGCGGTCGTCCTCCTTCCCGCCCTGGGCTGTTGGGACTCGCTCGTCGAAAGCCTGGACAAGTTCTCGGACGACTTCCTGTCCGAACGGAGCCAGCCCGTCTCCCAGAAGCGTGAGGCCTTCTGATGCGCTTCATGCTCGACACGGACTCGTGTATTGCCCTGATCAAGCGGAAACCGGCTAAAATGCTGGACAAGCTCACCTCCCATGCGCCCGGCGACGTCGGCCTGTCCACGGTCACTTTTGCTGAATTGCGTTATGGCGTCGCCAAGAGCGCCCAAAGGGAACGAAACAGCCAGGCCCTGGACGAATTTCTCCTCCCCTTGGAGATCGCCGATTTCGACGAAACGGCCGCCGACGCCTATGGGGAAGTCCGGACCACGCTGGAGAAAGCCGGAACGCCGATCGGCCCGCTCGACACCCAGATCGGCGCGCACGCCCTCAGCCTGGGTTCTGTGCTAGTGACCCACAACACGCGGGAGTTCCGCAGGATCCCCGGCCTCGCGGTCGAGGACTGGCGCGCCTAAGGCCTTCTTGCCCGCTATTCCCCGTTCGATCGGCGAATCGCTTTGAACGAAATTATCTTAAGAAAGCTCTTGCGACTAAATGGCCTAACATAAACGTGCTGATGGATTGTTGCGAATACTAGAATGATGTTCTATCCTATAGACGCTGATAAAGGGGTGACGAGATGCTTAATGAAAAGAGAGCGTTTGTTAGCCTAATCATCTTCTCCATTCTCTTTACGTTATCCGCAGCCGCAAGCCCTAAACAGGATTCAACTGCACAAGACGAGAAAATTCTAGAATGGAAAAAGCGGCTCAAAGAATATCCTCCCTCGAAAATATCAACCGAACTGACGTTTCAATATTCATTCCCCTCCGAAGAATTGCAGAAAAAAGATATCTATCTCTGGGGTCCGAGAAGGGTCGCCTGTGATTCCGGAGGGAATATCTTTGTCTTGGATGGGAAGTGGAAAAGCATCCTCAAATTTGATTCGAAGGGCCATTTCCTAAAAAGGAACGGTCGGAAAGGCCAAGGTCCCGGCGAGTTCCAAAACCCCTATTGTTTTTGCGTCTCAAAAAACGCGATATACGTCAGCGATACAGATAAGCGCGATATTCAGATATTCGACCTAGCCTGAATTATGCATAAAAAAAGCTGTTTCCTCCTCAACATGTTGATTTATAATGGTTTCTCCAAAAAAGCCATTAACAACATGAGGAGCGAAACAGCCATGGAAGATCATAGCAAACAACGGCT
>Ga0268276_1004095_pt1 | contig 10572 bp, 6 predicted proteins | sample saktaG_4_FD_190145 | JGI IMG/M metagenome (GOLD analysis project Ga0268276, IMG submission 190145) | Saline water microbial communities from Sakinaw Lake, British Columbia, Canada - sak_2010_1_5_45m | ecosystem: Environmental > Aquatic > Non-marine Saline and Alkaline > Saline ...
CAGGGGCAGCTTAGAGCCGGCGGATTTTCAGGACGAGCGCATCTCCCGGATAATTGCGGCGATGTTTGAGCTGTTAGCGCAAGGCAAAGAAATAGCATCAAATAAGCTGATCAATTATCTGGAAGACGAAGGCATCTCGCAGCTCCTTTGCGAATCCGCATTTATGGAAGTCCCCTCGGAAAACCGGGAGAAGATGGTAGATGACTGCGTCAAGCGTCTTAAGTCCGAGAGGTTAAGGCAGAAGAAATACCACTTGCATGAGGAGATTAAAACCGCCCAGCGCCGTGGCGACGAACCTCGCCTGCGTCAGCTGATGGAAGAGTTCCATAACCTGATTAAAAAGAGGTAGGTGAAAATGAAGAAGAAAGAATACACCAAGAAGGATGTGGCAAAGATCATTGCTTTAGGCCGGCAGAAAGGATACCTTACTTATGATGAGGTAAACGAGCTGCTTCCCGAAGACATCTCTTCTTCCGAGGATATCGACCGCATCTTTGAAATAATAGGCAACGAGGATATCCAGCTCATCGAAAGCGGCGAAGAAAAAGAGACCGAAAAGGAGATAGAAAAGCAGGCGCAGGCATTTAAGGATGAGATGCTCGCCGGGCAGCTAAAAGCCGAGGAGCGCTTCCTGCCTTTGGATGACCCGGTGAAGATGTACCTGAAGCAGATGGGGTCGATTTCGCTTCTCTCGCGGGAGAACGAGATTGAACTGGCCAAAAAAATAGAAGAGACCGAGCAGAGTTTTAAACGCGCGGCACTCTCCGCCAAGTTCGTCCGCCGGCAGGTGCTTGCTATCGCCGAAAATGTGCTGGAAGGAAAATCCAATTTAGAGGAAGTAGTCAAAGAAGATGTGCGCGACAGGGACGCCAGCATTTTAAAGAGATTTAAAAGAATAACCGAGCGCCTTAAGGATACGCGCAGCGAAACAAGATCCATAGAGCTGATTTTACAGTTTAATTTTGTCACTTCGACAATTGAATCTGCGGTGCGCAGGCTCGGTGGGTTGCTTCGAGAAATAGATTCCATCGACCGCTCAAGCCGGCGCAAGCTTTCCCGTCGGCGCGCAATATTTCGGCAAATAGGCGAGCCCTATAAAAGGATCAAGGAGCAGGCTAAGGCCATCCGCCTGGCGCATATAAAGTTTAACCGCACTAAAAAGAAATTAGTGGAAGCAAACTTAAGGCTGGTAGTGAGTATCGCCAAAAAATATACCAATAGGGGCTTATCTTTTCTGGATTTGATTCAGGAAGGCAATATCGGCCTGATGCGGGCGGTAGAAAAGTTTGAATATAAGCGGGGTTACAAATTTTCTACCTATGCGACCTGGTGGATCAGGCAGGCAATTACCCGCGCCATTGCTGACCAGGCGCGCACGATCAGGATCCCGGTGCATATGACCGAAACCATCAATAAGATTATCCGTTTTTCGCGGATCTTTGTGCAGCAGAACGGCCGGGAGCCTAATCCGGAGGAAATCGCGCACAAGATGCGCCTGCCGCAGGATAAAATAAAATCTATACTGAAGATTGCTCAGGAGCCTATCTCTCTGCAGATGCCTATCGGCGACGAAGGGGATACTCATTTTGGGGATTTTATTCAGGATAGGAAGGCAGTTTCTCCGGCCAATGCCACGGTGCGTTCGATGCTCAAAGAAGAAATGAACGCGGCTTTAAGCACGCTTACCGAGCGCGAAAAGAAAATCTTGGTTTTACGCTTCGGCGTCAGCGATGGCTCTCAGCGTACCCTGGAGGAAGTGGGGAACGTCTTTAAGGTCACCCGCGAAAGGGTGCGCCAGATCGAGGCCAAGGCCCTAAAGAAACTCAGGCACCCCACGCGCTCCAGGAAACTGCGCACCTTTCTGGATATGACCCTCACTCATCAGCGTGAATATTAATGGGGTAAAAGGAAGCGTTTTCTTTTAACCCCCTTAGTGCTATTGACAATGTTATCTATAATGTTATACTCTGCTTGGAAACAAAAGAAAATAATCCGGCATGTCCTGATTATGGAGGTAATCAGGATCTGCCACGTAACTGTAAGCCGGATTGACAGAATTGGGTCGGTCCGGCTTTATATTTTTTAGGGCAGCAATCAAGAAAGGAGAGGGGAAATGGCAGGATTAGTAAAAGGTAGGGAAAAGACGCTGTTAATTTTTGCTTTCTTGGTTCTTCTGCCCGCTTTGGTGTATTGCCTTCCCGAAGGGCAACAGGTAGTTTCAGGTAACGCTACTTTCGATGCCTCAAAAGCCGGGACCTTAAATATCAATACTTCCTCGGACAAGCTCATTATCAACTATAACAGTTTTAATGTCGGGCAAAACGAAGCGGTTAATTTCCATCAACCCTCTGCTTCCAGCGTTGCCTTAAACCGCATAATCGGAGCCGATCCTTCATCTATACTGGGAACCATTAATGCCAACGGAAGAATCTTTATAATTAACCCCAATGGTATTTTATTCGGGCCGGGCTCGCATGTGAACGCCGCGGGATTACTCGCCTCTACCTTAGATATATCCAACGCTGACTTTTTAGCCGGTAAATACAACTTTTCCGGAACAAAAGGTAATATCCTGAATCAGGGAATCCTTAATGCCAATACACCGGGCGGCTATATTGCCCTGCTTGCTCCCAGCGTAGAAAACCAAGGCTCTATTGCCGTAGCGTCCCTCGGGACCATTGCCTTAGCTGCCGGAGAAGCCGCGACCATAAGCTTAGACTCTAAAGGTTTAATCAGCGTTGCGCTTACCAAGCCGACTTCAACCAACCCCAACCGTAAAGACGCTGCTTTAAAGAATAGCGGCAGCTTAAAAGCTGACGGCGGCACAATTATTTTGAATGCGCAGGCCTTAAATCAGGTTTTTAACGATGCTATCAACAACTCCGGCGTTATCCAGGCCAATACCTTAGTCAACCAGAATGGCACAGTAAAACTTATTGCTAACGGCAATGTTGAAGAAACCGGTTCTATTACCGCCTCTAACCTTACGGTTGATGTTACCGGAACCGTAAACGCCAAAGGGCCGATTAAGCTCACTAAGGACTTTACCTTAATTAGCGGTAACTTCATCTCTGATGTTGCGCAAGCCTTTTCAGTAGGGGGAAGCTTTAGTTTGCCGGGCGGTATATTTAGCCGCTTCGGATATTCGCAGTCAATCATAGACAACCAATCGGTCACCATTTATTTAATCTACGATATTTATGGTCTCCAGGCAATGAAAGACCATTTAAGCTGGAATTTTGCTCTGTCCAATAATATTGATGCTACGCCAACGCGCACTTGGAATTGGGACCCGACGCGTGGTGTATATTTAGGCTTTGAACCGGTAGGTCAAAGTAGCCCTTACTTTTCCGGGATATTAGATGGCCATAAATACCGGGTAAACGGCCTGTATATTAATCGTACCACAAATAATATAGGTTTATTTGGGAAAAATACAGCGCAAAGCGAGATTAAAAATATCGGATTAGTTAATTGCGATATCACTGGTTGGGAATATGCGCAATGGGTGGGAGCTTTAATCGGCGTAAATTACGGTTCAATCTCTAATGCCTATGCTAGCGGAAGCGTAAAAGACGAAGACGGTGATATCGGAGGTTTGGTAGGTTTTAATTCCGGTTCAATTTCTAAAAGTTATGCCACTGTTACTGTAAATGCGAATCCTTATGGAGATGGGCATTATGTAGGCGGATTAGTCGGGGTGAATAACGGTTCCATATTTCAGTCTTATGCTACGGGAAGTGTTCAAGGTTTTTGTTTTGTAGGGGGTTTAGTGGGCAATAATTCTGGGTCTGTGGTGCAATCTTATGCTACAGGAAATGCAGAAGGGCTCATTACTATTGGCTGGGGCATTGGGGGATTAGTAGGGCACAATACTGGTGGCACGATTTCTGATTGTTATGCCAAAGGAAACGTACAGGGCAAGAGCGGAATCGGCGGATTAGTGGGGATTAACCAAGGGGGCGATTCTATTTCCAGAAGTTATGCTGTTGGTCGCGTTACTGCTTCTGAGATAAATGTCGGCGGATTGGTGGGATATTGTGAAGGTAGCATCAATTATTCTGCTAATTTCTGGAATAGGAGTATTAATCCGGGCTTGTTAGATGTGGGTAATTTAGGCGATTTACCGGATAATCAAATCGCAGCTAAAACCACGGCAGAAATGAAACAAAAGCAAACTTACCTTGATGCTGGCTGGGATTTTACCAATATCTGGACCATTATCGAAGGCTCAACTTATCCTTATTTCAAGTGGCAGATACCACCGAGCGTTGTGATGCCGCCGGTATCCGCAGATTCTATAAACCCTGCGCCTGGTCCGGTACCCGAAGATAAAAAAGTTTTAGCATTAGCAGTAAAGAGGAGTAAACAGAGATGAAAAAATACCTGCAGATTAAAAATTTAGCGTTGGTTTTAAGCTTGGGCCTCCTAAGCTTTATGGCTCTGCCGCGCAGCGCCTTTGCTTTATTTACTCTTTCAGTGAGGCCTTATGAGGGCGGCTATGAACTTAGATACGGCAAGATCGGGCCGGATTCTCCGCGGGTTAACCGGGAGGTGACCTTTACTATCAACACTGATATTAACAAGCAATACCGGATAACCCAGACCATACTTGAACCTTTAAGCAATATGCAGGGGGACCGCATTCCGGATAAGAACTTTATTGTTTACGCGATCAGGGCAAGCAACAGGTTCGGGACAATTAACGTGGAGCAGGAGACGCCCCTCAGGTTCGGCAGGCAGGTAATATACACTTCTAACCAAACCGGTAACTCCGATTCTTTTATTCTGGTCTATAGCCTGCTTCCTACGCCTGACCTGCGCCCCGGACTTTACCGGGGGAGGATTAGTTTTATGCTCGAGTCGATTTTTTCTAGCCAAGTTCCGGTAAACATAATCCTGGATGTTCTCGCCGAAGTATCTATGGAGTCTAAAATTGAAATTAAAACTGCCAGCGGCGCCAAAGCAATAGTCTTAAAGCCGGATGCCGAAATCGGCGATAGCGATGTTTTATTCAGCATCAAAGGAGGATTTGGCCGGCAGTTTAAGATTATGCAAATGGTAACCCAGCAGCCGATTTCTTCGGACGGAGACTTTTTGGGCTGGGAGGGAGTGACTTTTAAGGGTAGCGGCGCGCAAAGAGGAATGGTGATTAATGAGCCGACTAATATATCCGCGACTCCCCAGATAATCTATAATTCCTCGCCGCGCGGAGAAGAAGACAATTTTATTATTTCTTACAGCTTAGGAGATTTAAGCAGACAGAAGGCAGGCAATTACGTTACTACCATCAAATACCTGTTCGAAGGTATTGGCAGCACCACCCCGGGAATGAAAACATTAGATACCTTTGGCCTTGAAATACGTAATCCGCGTCTCTTTGAAATGATAATTACCCCGGAATTGGGAGGTACGATTGAGTTTAACGAACTAAAACCCTCTCAGCCGCCCAGGCTTCAGGAAGTTACCTTTGAAATAAAAAGCAATATCGGTAAACCCTATCAGATAACCCAGAAGATGGGCTCTTTGCTGACCACCAAAGAAGGTAAGGCCATTACCCAGGAATATTTTACTTTAAAAGAAGCGAGCCTGGAGACCAAAGGCACTTTAAAATGCCCGACTAAAACCGAAGTGAAGGTAGGAGAGATGGTTTTATTCGTTTCCGACAAAAAGGGCTCTTCGGATAAATTTAAGGCAACCTACGAGTTGAGAGCCCCGCAGGATGTTGCTGCGGGAGATTACGCTACAACTTTTGTTTATTCGATTTCAGAAATCTAAAAAAAGAAAGGGGGTGAAAAAGATGAAAAAAACACTTATATTTGCCGCAATGATCGTGTTGTTAAGTATGGTTTGTGCCTATGCAAACAGCGTTCCCTTTGATGTTAAGGCGAAGGTTCCGGACGGCACTCCGGAGATAATAGTTTATCTGTATTGGCTCACCGATCCCAATCCTCCTAATCCTTGGCCGCCCTATGGTACGCTTACAGAAGAGATGGATTTTGGAGAGTTGACGCATCTTGATGATCAAGGTAATGAAGCGGGGCAGTGGTACAGCATGAAATACTTCTTTGCTGGTATTTTCTCTGCCAGCTTTGGCCACAACTATCAAGTTACCAGCACTACCACAAATTTGGTGGGTGGCGGATATCAGTTACCTGATGGCAGCTTTGGTATGGTTCCGGGTTATTCTGCTGATGACCTTTGGGATCCGCATAATCCACAGAGCAAACAAGGTCCCGCTATATACGGAGAAAGCTTAGGAGGCAGCAAAGGGGCTCCGCACACCAATGCGAAGATCTGGACTAGCAACACTGCCAGAAACAGGATTATCCGTGCTTTCTATAGCATTCCCCGTCCAAAGGAGGGCGGATATCCTCCTTGGTCAAATTACAACCAGATACCATTGGATCAACATTCTGGTAACTATGCCGGAACAGCAACGATTACGATTACGGCAATTTAAAATTTAAGGAGGAAAAACGAAATAAACATGCTATAATGCAACTATGAAGGGAGGTGAAAATATTGTGTAAGAGGATACTATTTATTTTAGCGATAGCGATGTTAGCTTTTGCTACTGCTAATGCGAATAGCGTTGTTTATACTGTTGACTTAGAGATTCCTACCGGGACCCCCAGCATTACCGCAGACTTGTATAAAGTCGATGGCTGGGATTCGGCGCAACGGAACAACCCCTGGTTAGGCGAACTTCAGACGCAGCCGGTGATGGCTTTTGGCCAGCTGACTTACCTGGATGACCAGGGCCGTTCAGCCAACCAATGGTATGGCAGATACTATTTCTTTGTCGCGCTCTACACTACCAGCTTCGGAAGGCAATATATCATTACGCAGGACGGAACCTATTTAGCCGGAGGAGGCCAGCAATTACCTGAAGGGTGTTTTGGCTATGTACCGGGTTATTCTCGTGATGATGAGTGGTCTCCGGGACATCCGCAGGGCGAGCAACCCACAGGTTCACGCGTAGGTAATCCTATGCGCGTAGTGAACAGCGGCGGCTATATTTACCTCAGCGAGCCGGAAGCAAGCAACAGGATTATCCGCACTTTCTATAGTCTCCCGCGTCCTGATGAAAACGGAGGGATTCCCTGGGGAGGCTATGAGCTGATACCTTTAAGCCAGGCTCCGGGTGCGTATAGCGGTAGCGTAATGGTTACTATTACTGCGAGGTAACAGTAGTTTATAAGCTGACAAAAAATATAAGGAGAGGCGCTCCCTTTATGTAATAAGGGTCTAAAGATAAAGGGCTGGGCCGCAAATAAAAAAATGAGGCAAAAATTTAATTTCTGGAGGCGGGGGACGAAGTCCCTTTTTTTTGTAGCTTTAGTCTTTATTCTCTTTAATTTTGGCGTTTGCCAGGCAATGCAGATAATCCAGATCCAGCCGGCAAAAGTGCGCCTGTCCATTGTCCCGGGAAATACCCAGACCGGCTTACTCAAGGTTTATAATTATACTAACGATACCAAGTATATTAAAGTCTATGCCGAGGATTGGGTGTATCTGGCTGCCTGCGACGGTACTAAAGAGTTTAAGCGCGCAGGAAGCACGGAATTATCCGCAGCTGACTGGATCAGTTTCTCGCCGGTAGAGTTTGAGATCTCTGCCTATGGCATGCAGCTGATTAATTATAGCGTCAGGGTCCCGCCGGACACTAAAGGCGGCCATTACGCGGTTTTATTCTTTGAAGATAAAATGGGGGGCAAGAAAGAGGAAATAAAAGGCGTAAGCGTAAGTTTAGCTATCCGGGTAGGCGTGCTCTTTTATCTAGAGTCGCAAGGCACGGTAGAGCGTACCGCCAGAATAGAAGATTTGCAAATTTCTAAAAAAGAAGATAAGTTTAACCTGCAGCTTAAGTTTACCAATACCGGAAACGTCGACCTGACCACCAAAAGTAATTTTTATATTATGGATAACAAAGGCATGATTTATGCCCGCGGCGAGTTTGCCGATGTCTATACCTTCCCGGGTAACAGTACGAATCTCGTAGCCGGCTGGAAAGAGATTATCCCTAAAGGAAAATACGATTTAGTTTTAAGCGTAGATATAGGTAAAGCGCTGGAAGAGGCAAGAATGGGCAGAGGCCCGGTGATTACTAAAGAAACAGAAATAGAAATCGGCGAAAACGGGGAGGTCATCAAAGTAGGGGAAATAAATTAGCATGACAAATAGTTTCACTAGGGTTTCATTGATAATTTTATGCTGTAGTTTCTTTTTGTCTTTTTTTCACCCCGCCCTTTTTGCCTATTCCCAGATGCCGGAGTTTATCTGCGAGCTGGGGATAAAAGCCTACCAGCAGGGTAATTATGAGCTCGCTAAACATGAGTTTAAAAAAGCCCTCCTGATTAAACCCGATTACGAGCCCGCCTTAAGGTATCTCCAGATGATCGAGCAGTTAGAGGCACCTCCGCAGGAAGGCGAGGAACAAGAGCTCTTGCCGCCGAGTTTTGAGCCGTCAAAAAGCACGCCTGAGGCGGCCCTCAGCGAAAGCATGGACTTAATCGAGCTGCAAAGGGAAGTAATCAGCGAAAGGCGGGCCTATAAAAAGACTGAATACGTTCCCCCGGGCGAGGCAAGAAAAGAAATTGCCAAAGAGGCAGCGCTTCCTAAGATTATCGGGTTAGATGATTCGCTCTCCGCCAGTATCCAGCCTATAGAAATAGAGCAGGGCAGGACCATCATCGTGACCGGAAAAAATATCCGCAAGTTTCTGGTTACGCAGGAGGGCGTGATTATTGTAGAGCAGGACCCGGCGAATCCGGATCAGCTGCTGGTTACCGGCAAAAACATCGGCTATACCTATTTATACGCCTGGGATGATAACGGCCGCTGGGAGACCGAGTTTCTTACCGTGCTGCAGCGTCCGGAAGGGCCGACTTATGCGGAGTTAATGCGCCGCGCCGCAGAAGTAGCGCATAATTTTAAGCTGCGCTATACCATGGACTGGTCTTCTTATGAGACCGGAAACGGGATCCCTAATTGGGAGCGCACCACTTATTCCTGGGCCCACCGGCTTAATTTGACCGGCGAGACCCCTTACGGCAATTTAGACGCCGCGGTAAACTTCCGTAAGCAATACGGCTCTGTTACCAGCCTTACTTATGGAACCATAGGCTTAACCGACGGGCAGTTAGGAAACTTTAAGGATTTCTCTCTGCGCGGCCTTGATTATACTCCTTCTTTTTCTAACTTAAGTTTTCCGGGAGCGACGTTACGTGGTGGAATGTTGGATTCCCCGGCTTTTAATAATAAACTCAGCTATACGCTCCTCTGGGGCAGGGAGGGGGGAGGAAGATATGGGGATCTTTCCCCGGCGCTATCCAAACCCAGGGATTCGTATTTGGCGGGTTTTAACTTAAGTTACTTGCCTACTCTCAACCAGAATTATAAAGTCAGCCTTGTGCGCGGATACGGGACCTATCGTAAGGAATTCGATAATCTTAAAGACTACAGCTACGATATGTACGGCAGCTGGAACTATAAGCCTTGGGATTTCAATTACGAATTAGCCTACGATACCCAGCATCTTGCCGAATTATTCCGCGCTATTTATTCTCAGCCGAAATTAAAATTCAGTATGGAGATGAGGGATGTAGATAAGGATTTCTCCACCATTTTAGGTTATGGCTGGGCGCGCGGAGAGCTGGGCTGGCTTTTTAACCTGGATTATACGCCTACGGAAAAACTGAATCTCACCGGTTCCATGGATATCTACAAAGACAGGCTTTTTCCCGCGGAGGATAAACCTACCCGTTTAAACGAAGATTTCAATTTTGACCTCAATTATCAGGCCGATGAATTGACCTCCGCAGCTTTCCGTTATACGTTGCAAAATGATTTAGGGACGATCTCGCAGCGCCGTTACCAGAGCCCGGGCATATATATATCCCGCAGAATCCGGTTTATCCGGGATATCTCTACATACTTGAGTTACTACCACCAGAAGAACCAGAGTTTTAATGCGCCGGCCTCGGATTACGTCAATAATCAGGTGAGCGCGGGCCTGGGTTTCCGTATCATCGGAGAGCTGGCTTATTATTTGCGAGAGGAATACAACTGGCTGCGCGAAACCTCTACCGGCAACCGTTCCCTGCCCAATGCTTTAGAAACAGGCCTCACCTGGTCGGATAAATTAGGGAGTTTTCCTCTTTACGGCGATGTGCGTTTTACCTACCGTAACGAAGAAGACGCTACCTCACCACTTAGTTTTCTCTCCGGGCAGGATTACATCGAGGGTTATGCCCAGCTTTCTTACCGCCCCACTAACGATAAGGAGATATTCGGCTCCTGCCGTATCCGCAATGTCTGGGCAGACAAGTCTACAATTTCCAAGCGCATCGAGGGAGATTTTAACGCCGGCGTGCGCTATCTCTGGGATACCGGGCTGCATTGGGAGCCGGTAGGCACTATCGAAGGGTATATTTTTAAGGATTTCAATTCCGACGGCCTGCGTCAGCGCGACGAAGTTCCTGCGGAAGGGATAAAAGTCTGGTTAGGCAAGGATAAGTCTGCCCTGACCGATATCTTCGGTTATTATGAGTTTAAAGGGATAAGGGC
>Ga0268276_1004097_pt1 | contig 10571 bp, 16 predicted proteins | sample saktaG_4_FD_190145 | JGI IMG/M metagenome (GOLD analysis project Ga0268276, IMG submission 190145) | Saline water microbial communities from Sakinaw Lake, British Columbia, Canada - sak_2010_1_5_45m | ecosystem: Environmental > Aquatic > Non-marine Saline and Alkaline > Saline ...
CGATCGAAATTACACGTAAGCCATGTTTAATCTGGGGCAGAATCTGGTGATCGTCCATCATCTCCGGACGCCCTTCCAGTCCAACCATCTGGGGCACATTCGGCCCGGTGATATCGGCATCCAGCAACCCTACTAGCCAGTCGTGCTGCAGCAGGCTGTAGGCCAGGTTGACGGCCACGGTGCTCTTGCCAACCCCGCCCTTGCCACTGAATACCACAATACGGTTTTTAATCATCGTCAGATTGTGTTCAATCCGCCGGTCCTGTTCCTGTATTTCGGTCATTCGATCCTTACTATTTGCCATTTTTGCCTTTCTATGTTTTCACGATTTATTCAGATATTCGTCTACTTCAACTCTTCGTATGGAAATATTTTATATCTCGATAAAACTCCCTACACCGCCTCGTCGGCATCGATCGCCATACAATGTCTCAATCTCAGCCTGATGTTCGGTACAGTGCGTCGGGACAATAATATCAACTGCCTTCAACAACTCGTATTGATTGAAACCGTGAAAACCGCCAATCACGGCATGAATTTTTCCAACAGAAGCAGCACGCTGCAGAACAAGTCCTAATCCAGGATGCGCACAACCAACCAATACAACGACACCCTTCGGTAATACGATTAGCAGCGCCTGTTCGATGCCGCTCAGTTCGCCGGTAGAATAGAGATTCGGACCGATCTCCGTTAGGGCAGAACCGACGTGTAAAATCTCCGAAGCCCGTCGTACCCCGCGGAGCGACTGCGGTGCGATAACACGTACATTTGCATTGGCCCGCAGGAAAGTTGTCAAACCGCCGGTATGATCGAGGTGATGGTGGGATAAAAAAACATCCCGGATCGTTCCGGGATCGATGCCGAGTAGTAGCAGATTGTCCATCAGTATTTTCCCATCGGCACCGGTATCAAATAAAATCCTATTGCCTCCGACCTCGATGACGGCCGCAAAGCCCCAGTCGCTCTGTAAATCATCCCGAGTTGTTGTAATATCGTAAACGATTTTAACCAGCACGGTTCTTCTCCCTGTCCAAGACAATCGCGTTTCTTATATCCGTTTCAAACCGGGGATTCTGTTCACAAATAACTCTGAGTGAAAATTTGGAATCCAGACGCTCCAGTAGCGCATTATTCACAAAATATCGAAAACAGGTTACCAGGAGTTGCTCCTTACTCAAACGTCCCCTGGTTAAACGGTTATAATATCCATCCGCTAAAATTATCCGATACCGTTTCTGGTGATCCTCTGAACCCACGGTCACTTTATAGGTACAACAATTTATTTGATCGACGCCTATGTCGGCAGAAACATCTGATATGGAAGCATGTATCTTTGGGGTTTTTTTAGGTTTGATATAATCGGTCTGGCGATAACGATTAAGTGTAATTTCCTGGTCTCGTAAAAGCCGATCCACTATACCGATTTCATCAAATTTCCGCTCAATTGCGATGGCCTGTTCCAGCCGCAGCGGATGCCGGGCGGAAATCTCCAGAATAGCTTCAGCGGCATTTACAAATTCAGCCACGCCGAAGTCGCCCTCTTCGCGATCTCCTATCGTAACCGCCTCGGACAAGATTTGTTCCGCCAGTCGAACACGCTCCGGCTCCGGGCAGGTCACCCAGTTCTCCGCGGGCGGTCGGATTGGCGTCATGATAAAAACCTTATCCGGCTGTACCGCTGTCACCCAGTTCCGGATCGATGCTAACTGCTCATCAGAATCGTTGATATCTTTTATCAGCATCACTTCCAGCCAAAGCTGGCCATCAAATTTCTTTCGAAACGCCACCAAACCCTCAACCATTCTTTCAAATGTAATCGATCTATGAGCACGATTTATCTGTTCGAATACATCCTGATTACCCGCATCCAGCGTCGGTAAAAGAATATCGGCAGCATGTAAATCAGTTTGAACCTCTTCGTGAAAGAAGAGCGATCCATTGGTAATAACGGCAACCGGCAGTCCGAATTCTTCTTGGGCTTTGCGAATCAGCCAGCCCAAATCGCTGCAGAGCGTCGGTTCCCCGTCACCGGCAAAAGTAATAACGTCAGCAGAGGACGAAGCAACGACTTTTTCGATATCCCGAAGAATATCTTCTTTGGGGAAAAATCGCTGTCGTTTCGCCTGTAGCGTTGAGGTTCGTCCCAGTTGACAATATACACATGAATAAGAACAAACCTTGGGTGGGATCGGGCTGACGCCAATAGAATTTCCCAATCGTCTGGATGGTACCGGACCATAAGCGTACATAGAGAATTACTTCCTTTTAAATCTCACGTTTTCACAAGACTTATTGCACCCACCGGGCATTTTGCCAAACATTTTCCGCATCCATTACATAAATCAACATCTACGGTCGGAAAATCATCTACAGTTAGGATGGCGCCCAAAGAACACGCCGGCACACAGACACCGCATTTCAGGCATTGATCATAATCAATAATAGCCCTTACCTTACTGAGAACCCCAATTTGCGCCCTGGTTTTCCCGATTAAAAAGTTATTTTCAGCCTTTTTCAATTGCAGTGATTGGTCACTTTGGGAAATTAATTCTTTTCTGTCGGTAATGCTCTCCAATAAAGACACACCCACACACCATAGTCCCTTGAGAATATTTCTGCTGACATCAACTATCCGGTGAGTTTTTACTAAGCTCGAATTACGGTGATGACGCCAAGCCCTAGCCATACCCATTCCATGCCTCATTCCTCTTCCATGCATAATAATTCCCCTGCTAAAATCTATTTCGGGTCAGATAATTTCCGTCAGGATTTACAAGGCGGGTGAATAATCGCCCGCCTTGTAAGTACACAACTACTTTTCCAGTTCTCCAATTCGCTTTTTGATATCCTCGAGATTTTGTTCAAAATTCGAAGCCTGCTGTTTCAGCATTTCCAGCTCCTGATCTTTCGTTGGAGCCGTCCAATTTACCGGGGCTCCATAATAAGCAGGAGCATTGGGATAATAACCAAAGCCTCTACCGAATCCACGACCGAGACCTCTTCGCAATCCACGTCCCATTCCACGACCCATTCCATATCCGCCCCCCAGTCCGGGATTCGCAAATCCGGGCCGATCATAACCGGCACAATAACCGGCGGCTCTGCCTGTCATCGGTCCCATTCCACTTGGACCTGTTCCGTCTCCTCTAGGCATAGTATACCTCCTTTGTTATGTTTTATGAATTTCTTGTCATCATTGCGCCGCATTTGGGGCACTGTTTCTGATTACAGGGCTGTCCTGTTAAATGGGATTCGCTGTGACCACAATTCGGGCAAATACAGTTTCCACTCGGTCCGCCTGCAACAGGGCCACCCATACGACCACGTCCGCCTTGACGTCCTTGTCCTTTTCCTAAACCACTTTTAGGTCCCATTCCGGCAGGACCCGTTCCATCTCCTCTAGGCATAGCATACCTCATTTTTTTATGGTATTTAACTAACTTCTTGTCATAATAGTACCGCATTTGGGGCACTGTTTCTGATTACATCATGGCTGTCCCTTCAAATGGGGCTCGCTGTAACCACACTTCGGGCAGACACAATTACCGCTGGGTCCACCTGGGACAGGGCCCCCCATACGACCGCGTCCACCCTGGCGTCCCTGTCCTTTTCCTGAACCGCTGCCTTGACCATTTCCACTTGACATATTATTTTCCTTTCTCAGTATCGATCACAGAATATGAGCCTTCAACTTCATGAGAAGATTTTCTGTCATTTTGTATCTGTTTTGTTCTAAATTGATTCACGATTGCATTCATAGTCCGTCGTGAAATGCTATCCGGTTTACGAAGATCATTCGCGATCGCTCCGACCGCAGATATAGCAAGGGTTCGCCATACTGAGATGCTTCCATCTTTCTTTGTGAATGCACCAAAGCAGCCACCACGTCTTCGTCCTGTACCGGGGCCACGTCCTTCAGGACCTGTACCATCATTTCTTGGCATTATAAACCTCCTTTGTACGAACACTAACAGCCATGTCCACCTCTAAAACCACCACCTTTGCCGTAACCGCCACCGCCACGTCCACTAAACCATTCATTTAAGTGAACAATATTTTCTGAACCACAGTTCGGACAGGCCCTTACTAAATCCTTGGGAGATTCAAAACGTTTAAAATCACCACAATCCATACAGCGCTGGAGTTGTGTGGAGAACGAATAATTACCACCTTCAATCAATAGTTCTTTCACATCGACAATGGCTTCCGCTACCTTCTTCCGGGCTTTTTCTATCAAGCGGGTAAAGGTCGGTCGGGACACGCCCATAATTTCGGCCGCTTCTCGATGATCCAATCCGTCATAATCCGCGAGACGAATCGCTTCATATTCTCCCAGCGCCAGGTACACGCACTCCAAAAACCGGGCAGGCACGCCCATTGGTTTCAATCCCTGAATTTTGGGTGGTTCCAACACTTTTCGCTCTTTTTGGGGTCTCGGCATTTGTTCTCCATTACGTTATGAACATAAGTTCATAACAAATATAATGCACGTATGCTCATAATGCAAGTTGTTTTTATTACAAAAATTAGGGTTTTATAAAAATTACTTGATATATAACATTTTATTTCATATTCTTTATAAGATTGTGGACACAATCACAAGGAGAATCAAAGTGAGAATAAAACCAATACCGGATCAAACCATAAGTCGCCTTTTTCCATATTTGAGGGCACTGATTTGCCTCTCTGAAAAGGGAACTGATATTGTGTCATCAACTAGTTTATCTGAAATATGTAATATCAATGCCTCAATCATTAGAAAAGATTTCTCCTATTTTGGCGAATTCGGAAAAAGAGGAATTGGGTACAATGTGAATAATCTTCTTCAAGCGATTCGAAGTATTTTAAAAATTCAAAAAATTAAACAGGTAGTACTTATTGGCGTTGGCAATATCGGAAGGGCTCTGCTGTCTTATTCTAGTTTTCCTTCCGAAGGAATTAAAATTATCGCTGCTTTTGATAGTAACGAAGAAATAATTGGTGCCGAAATCAATGGTATAACCATACAAGATATAAACGATATAGAGAAAACAATCAAAACTGAAAATATTAAAATAGTTATCCTCGCGACTCCGGTTTCTGAAACAGGTGCAGTTGCCAGTAAATTGGCAAAATTGGGAATAAATGCCATATTATCTTTTTCGCCATGTCGAATAAATATGCCGAAAAATATTGAAGTTAAGTGTATTGATTTAAGCACTGAACTAGCCAGATTAATATACTATTCACATAATCCACTACAATGATGGAACTATATTTTAAAATTTATTTTATCATGAAATCGGGCGATTTTTTAAAATTAGATCAGGAGTAAAGCAGGATGATTGAGAAATCCTTTTTAATAAAATTAAAAAATTGCCTTTATCTTTTTATTTTTTTATTAGCCGTATGGATTATTTTAACTAATACTTTTAAAATTGATGAAATTCTCCCGGGATTTCTAATTAGCGTAATGCTTGCATCAATTTTAAATAAAAATTACCAGAAACTAGGACTTCCTGCTCTCGGCGTAAAACGAATTGTATATTTTATATTGTTTCTTCTTGTGCTATTAAAAGAGATTGTAAAAGCCAATTTTGATGTGGCGTACAGAGTACTCCATCCTAAAATGCCAATAAAGCCGGGAATTGTAATTATCAAAACTGAATTAAAGCAGGATATTGCAAAAATGATATTAGCCAATTCTATTACTTTGACGCCGGGAACGTTTACCCTTGACATAAAAGGCGATGAATTGCTAATCCACTGGATTTATGTCAAAACGGAAAAGAAGGAAGATTCCACCAGAGAAATTGGTGAAAGATTTGAAAAATATTTAAAAATGGTATTTGCATGAATGAAATGATTTTTATCGTGTTTTCGGGTTTAGTAGTTGGGGGCATTCTGCTTAGTCTGATTCGAATGCTAATCGGACCGACGGCTTCAGACCGGGCTGTGGCAGTCGATACGATTACGACTACTATTGTAGCTCTGTTGGTTCTTTTGGCATTTATCTTCAAACGCTATGTTTACCTTGATGTTTCTCTGGTCTACTCCTTACTTGCTTTTGTGGGCCTGTGTGCGATCGCACGATATATGGAAAGAGGTTTTTAATATGGAATTGATTGGAATAATCATTACCGGAATAGGTGTTCTATTCCTAGTGCTTGGAAACTTTGGGATATTACGGCTACCCGATGTCTATAATCGAATTCAAGCCGGCACAAAATGCACTACCTTCGGAACATTTTTCACCATTATCGGCGTTGGAATACTCCAGCCGGAATGGTTCTGGAAATGTTTTCTTATTGCTGTTTTCGTTTTGGTTACCAATCCTATTTCAAGCCATGCTATTGCAAGAGCTTCAAAGAAAAGCGGTGTTCCACTATGTGACAGAAGTGTAGTGGACCAGACAGAAGCGTTTGAGAAAAGGAAAGAAACATGATAATAATCGTTACCTTATTAGTAATTGCTATGCTGGCATCAGCAATTTCCGCATATATTTTTAAAGACCTGCTAAGTGCAGTGATAGCTTCCTGCATGGTCAGTCTCATTGCAGCGGTTCTGTTTTTTCTCCTGCACGCTCCTGATGTTGCCATGGCAGAAGCTTCTATTGGCGCCGCACTGGTAACCGCTGTTTTCGTGATCGCAATCAGACGAACCAAGAGGTATGAAGAATGAGGAAAATCATCAGCATTATCTTATTGATAATTATTGCATGGGGTATTAGTACGGTGCTTCAGGAAATCCCGTTCGGCACTTCAAGAGCAAAACTGGCTGATTATTACATTCATAATGGCAAAGAAGACACCGGGGCAGCGAATATTGTTACGTCGGTCGTGGTCAGCTATCGGAGTCTGGATACACTTGGCGAAGTGACGGTTCTATTTCTGGCTGCCATTGGATTGGGCGCTGTACTTGCCGCATTAAAACAGAAATCTGACAAGAATTCAGAAAAAGCCAGTCTGATCCTTTCGACAGGCTGCAGGATGCTATTCCCGTTTATTCTACTATTTGGTGCTTATATATTCATTCATGGACATTTAACTCCCGGTGGAGGATTTCAGGGTGGCGCAATTATCGCCTCGGCATTTGTTCTCCGGTACCTCGGTTGTCATGAAGAAAAGAGAATCAATGAAACCGGCAGCATCCTGTCCGAATCTCTCGGCGGATTGACGTTTGTTATTATCGGATTAATCGGTCTTGCAATTGGCAGCGGTTACTTTCTGAATAATTTTCTGCCAAAAGGAGAATATAACTCATTAATCAGCGCCGGAATTATCCCCATTATTTATATCGCTATCGGATGTAAAGTGGGTGCGGAGTTAAGTAAAATTATCGACCTGCTGATGGAGGAAAGTTGATGAGCTTTTTACATAATTATATCTATTATATCGGAGCCTTCGGCCTCATTTTTATTGGTCTCTTCATTATGGCAGTCAAACGGAATTACATAAAGATCGTCATCGGGCTGAGTATTCTTGAAGCAGGTGTTAATTTATTTCTCATTTCAGTAGGTTATATCGCTAACGGAACCGCCCCAATCTTTTCAAGAACAGGACTCAATGCCAACAATATGGTCGATCCGGTACCGCAAGCGCTTGTTCTCACAGCGATTGTAATTGGATTGGCTGTCATGGGACTTGCACTATCCCTGGCAATCGGGTTATACAGACATTACGGAACCCTCAATTTGCATGAAATCAAAGAACAGAGATGGTAAACCATTTCGTAATCAATGACAGTAATTATTTGCTGAATAGGATAATATCAAATGGCTGATACAACAAATTTAAATCCGGTTCTATTAATCGCTGTCCCCTTAGGACTCGCTTTTTTAATACCCCTGCTGGGACTTATTTCCAGAAAAAGTGCTAAATGGTTACCGGTGATTGGATTTCTTTTCAACCTCGTTTTAGCGCTGCTGATTTTACCACATTCCCTGAAGCAGCCAATAATCGTAGAAATCGCGGGATTTGCCCCACCATTCGGGATCAATCTCGTTGCTGGGCCAGTCGGTATGTTGCTGGCAACATTAATTGCTCTTACCGGACTGCTCGTCGCCATATATGCCCTGAGATATATCAAGGAAGGTGCCCAGCAGAAATATCATATCCTGTTCTTGCTGTTATTAACCGGCGCCACCGGAGTTGTGCTAACCGGTGATATTTTCAATCTATTTGTCTTTTTCGAGATTCTCTGTATTTCCTCATACACCCTTGTCGCCTATCTCGGAAATCGAGCCGGACTGGAATCAGCTGTAAAATATCTCATTCAGGGATCCATTGGTTCCAGCCTTTTATTAATCGGTATCGGATTGCTCTACGGCCAATTTGGAACTTTGAATATGGCGGATTTAGCAAAGCAGATCGGTGATTACACCGAAGCGTCTGTTTTTATTCCCATGGTATTAATGATAACCGGGCTGGGAATCGAAGCCGCAATATTTCCATTAAATGCCTGGCTTCCCGATGCCCATTCATCAGCGCCTTCATCCATCAGTGCTATTCTTTCCGGAATTGCCATCGAAGTCGGACTCTATGCGGTTATTCGCGTCTTGTTTACAATATTCGCTGTTTCCAACTTTTTCATGTTTTTTACGGTTTTGGGAGTACTGACCATCTTGATCGGTGAAATGAGCGCATTTGCTCAGAAAAATATCAAGCGAATGCTGGCTTATTCCAGTATCGGCCAGATTGGATTAATTGTTTTTGCGTTTGCAATTTCCTCACAATTGGGAGTAGCAGGCGGGCTCTTTCAGATAATCAGTCACACACTGGGAAAAGCCCTGCTGTTTCTGTGCGCCGGATACATGATCTTTCGGACGGGTTCAATGGATATTTCGTCGTTTGAAGGAATTGGCAAGAAAATGCCGTTGACCGCTCTTTTCTTTACAATTGGTGCATTTTCGATTGTCGGATTGCCGCCATTTACCGGTTTCGCCAGCAAATTTGTGATTATCCGCGCCGCACTCGCCAAAGGAGAATTACTGTTTCAAATACTGATCGGAATCGTGTTAATTGGCACGATTATCGAAGGGGCCTATTTCTTCAAATTGATACAAACAATGTATTTCAAAGGGGTTCATAAAGCTGATAAAAGAGAGGAATCTCCTGTTACTGCCTTAATTCCGATGTTTGTTCTTGCGGGTTTAATAATATTTATCGGAATGTTTCCGAATTTTATTGCAAAAATATTGAATCCGGCGGCTTCAGAATTGCTCGATCGGGCAAAATATATAAGGAGTGTATTGGGATGAGCTTAGAATTATTGATTATTGTTGCCTTCGGCAGTGCATTCCTTACCTATTTTGCAGGGAAAATATCATCCACACTCAGAGATATACTTGCCCTGTTATTTTCCGTAGCGCTCGTTGTGATCGTGTCTTACTTATACAAAGTTGAGACAAATATTACACTTTACGATGGATTTTTTGGATTGCCATTGCTAATGCGTCTGAATCCAATGGCATGGTTTTTTGCCATTGCTATCGTTAGTTCATCTGCCCTAGCCGTACTTTATTCCCTGAGTTATATGAAGCATCGAGAAAGAACAGATTACTACTATTTCATGCTTCTCCTGATCAACGCCGCCATGCTTGCTATTGTTTTGTCCGGCGACCTGGTTTCCTTCTTTATTTCCTGGGAAATCATGAGCTGGTCAACCTTCTTACTCATCAGTTACAACAGAAATGGTGCTCTTCCTGCGGGAATTAAATACATCGTTATGTCGCTGATCGGCTCAATGTGTATGCTGGTAGGGATTCTTTCCATTTACACATCCTTTCATACCATTACGATCAGTGAAATTGTAAAACACATGGCAACCGCCACTGCAGGGTACAAACTTTTTCTGCTGATAATTTTCAGCATCACATTCGGAATAAAAAATGCTGTTATGCCATTGCATACATGGCTGCCCGACGCCTACGCCGAATCCCCCTCTCCATTTTCAGCCGTGCTTTCAGGAATGCTCACCAGAATGGGAATTTTTGGTTTTCTGTTAATTATGTTCGTAATGGTCGGAGCCGAGAATACCTTTCACATGGGCAAGGGGTTTTTCAGTTACCATAACATTCTTGCCTGGTCAGGGGCGATTACGATTGTCATTCCAACCTTTATTGCCATGCTGCAGAATGACGCCAAAAAACTGCTTGCCTGGCACGGTATCGGACAAGGCGGATACATGATTGTCGGAATTGCTTTTGGTACGAGTCTCGGGCTTGCCGGCGGGATATTCCATACATTAAATCACGCAATCTATATTATTCTGCTCTTTCTCTCTGTCGGCGCTATTGAATACAGCACCAACGGTCTGCGGGACCTCAATTCCCTGGGAGGTCTCTTTAAAAAAATGCCTGTCGCATTTCTGGGAGGTTTGTTAGGAATTTGCGGTCTGATCGGCATTCCACTGACTAATGGTTTCGTGTCAAAATGGATGATCTATAAGACCTTAATTTTGGGAAAAGCCCCATTTCTGGCTTTTGCTGCTTTATTGGGAACCTGGGGAACGATTCTATCCGTTTTTAAATTTTTACACAATCTCTATCTTGGTCAATTACCCCAAAAGCATCAAAACATTCAAAAGACTCC
>Ga0268276_1004100_pt1 | contig 10567 bp, 9 predicted proteins | sample saktaG_4_FD_190145 | JGI IMG/M metagenome (GOLD analysis project Ga0268276, IMG submission 190145) | Saline water microbial communities from Sakinaw Lake, British Columbia, Canada - sak_2010_1_5_45m | ecosystem: Environmental > Aquatic > Non-marine Saline and Alkaline > Saline ...
AACAATATTTAACGAAAAAAAAGAAAGAAAAGAAAAGCAAGTATTTTGTTGATTGGTATAAAAAACAGCCACAAAAATGTTCTTATTGTGGTACAATAAGAGAGGAACTAGAGCAAATAGCTGAATTAGTAAACCAAGGTAAAATTATAAATAAAAGACATGATACTCGTGGGCTAAACTTAGAAGTAGATAGAAAAGATGATAATGATGGATATAATTACCATAATTGTTGTTTAGCATGCTATTGGTGTAATAATGCAAAAACCGATACATTTGATGAGAAGGATTTTGAATTAATAGGAAAAGCAATTGGTAATGCATTGAAAATCAAAATACCTAATAATAAAAAAAAGCTGATTCTCAAATAAGAAGCACAATAGGATAATATAAAATTGAAAAAAATAGGTGAAAATATGGAATTATTCAATAAACTTTATTTGAACAGATTTTATAAAGTAATTTTATATATTTTCGGTATTATCTTTATACTTAGTATATTTGTAGATATTAAAATTTCATCTATAACAATTAATCAATTATTTATTTTTAAAACATCATTAAAATTTTTGTTGATTGCTATTGGTTGTTGGATTGTAGAGGAGATATATAATCTTATTTTTGAAAATACTAAAAATAATGATTTTATTATACTTATTGATATAATGTATATTATTTTAGTTTATGGTGGAATGATATTTTTTACAATTATTTGGTTAATAATTCCATTTTTATCTAGTTAGATTTTAGTTTTAAGGTGATAATATGAGTAAAGGAACACAAGAATATAAAAATTTAGAAGAACTTTTAGAAAGAATAAAGACTGTTAACTTAATTGAGAGGGTATTTTCCTGGGGGTCAATCAGAAAATTAAGTTATGATGCATATGATGAATTTAGGTCTATTGATAAAATAACTGAGTTAGCAGTAAAAGATGCTATTGCAAGGTTAGAGATTGATAAAGCATCATTAAATGCACAAGTAACTCAATTACATGATAAGGATAAAGAAAATATTGCCAAAATTGTAAGATATGAAAAGGATTATGACACTAAGACACACACTTTACAAGAAACAATTAATAGATATGATAATAATATTTCTAAATTCGAAGAAAAACAACTAGCAGACCAAAAAGAAAAATTTGAACAAATGAAAGAAACTTGGAAAAAGCACGAAACAAACGTAGAAACAATAATAAAAAACATCTGCAAACAAAATCACATAGATTATATTTTAAAAGAAAAAATAGAATTTAAAGGAAAACCAGATAACACTATAAAAATAGCAGGGCAATACATAATTTTTGATGCAAAATCACCAGCAAATGATGATTTAAAAAATTTTCCAACATATATAAAAACACAAGCCACAAATGTAGAAAAATACATAAAAGAAAAAGATGTTAAGAAAACAATATATTTAGTTATACCTCAAAATACAATATCAGAAATAAAAGAATATACGATAAATGTTTCTAATTATAAAGTATTTATAGTAACTCCAGATTCTTTAGAATCAATAATATTAACATTAAAAGAAGTAGAAAATTACGAAACCTTAGAAAATCTAAGTCCAGAAGATAGAGATAAGATATGTGAGATTATAGGTAGATTTGCACATTCCACTAAAAGAAAGATTGAAATAGATAATTATATGAATAAAGTATTTTTAGATGTTTTAGATTCTTGTAATCAATTAGACAAAGAAACTAAAGAAAAATCTAGAGATATAGAGAAGTCATATAAATTAAATCCAAATCAAGATAGGATAAACAAAACAATAGATGTAGATACTTTAAATCAAGAAATAATAGAGATAGAACACAGAAAACAACTAAAAGATCAAAAATTATTAGAAAAGAAAAAATAAAGAAGAGAAATAAAGGTGGGAAAATTATGATTGGAATACTAAAAAAAGCAATTGATGATCATAAATGCGTTAAATTTAATTATGGTGGGGGTATGAGAATCATAGAACCCTATTTAATAGGAATAACCTCTAAAAATAATGAAGTACTTAGAGCATATCAAATAGAAGGATATTCAAGTAGTAAGATTCCCTCCTGGAAAGAATTTAAAATATATGAAATTTCAAATATTATAATATTGGATAAAATATTTCTTAAAAGACCAGAATATAATCCAAATGATAAAAATATGATTAGAATAATATATGCATTAAAATAAACCGAATAAGGAAATTTTATGAAATTAAAACAAATATCTATATTTAATTATAGGGGAATAAAAGAGTTAAAAAATATGCAGATAAATGATTTATGTGTATTTATTGGCGAAAACGATGTTGGTAAATCAACAGTATTAAAATTTATTAAGCTAATGCTATCCGATAGACCCAAATTAGAAGGAAATTCTGATTTTTTTAATTATAGTATATTAGAAGAATCAACTATAAAACAAATAATCGGGGAGTTGATTTTTGAACCTGATGATAATTTTTTGCAAAAATATCCTCAATATGTAATCGATAATCGCATAACATTAAAAGAAATATTTATCAACGATTTACCCGTTCAAATCAAAATAAATTCAGAAAAATACTACGATGATCGGTTAAATAATATTAGTGAACTTAAAAAAGATGATTTAAATAAAATAATTGAGGATTACAAATTAGTAACTCAACGAACAAATGAAGAACGAAAAAAAATAATTGAGACCTATCTTTTATCTGAAAATTCGCCATCCAAAATTACTGATTTTGTGGATTTAAATTGGCATAATATTAAAGATGATTTTCCATTAGTTAAATATCACGATGTGGAAGAATTTAGTAATCCAAAAGACATAATGCAGTCTTTTTTAGGTGACATCATATCTACTGAAATTGAAAATAATTCTAAAATTAAAAAATATATATATTCAATAACTAAATTGTTAACCCGAAAGATTGTTCAATTCAATTTAAAATTTAAAGAATATGTACTTAAATATAATAATGAAATAAACGATTTAATTGTTAATCCTGAATTTGATTTCACTAATCCATTGGGGGATATAAACATAGATATTAAAGATAGATCAAGGGTATCTGTTTGCTTTGAAAATAAAGGTACAGGAACTCAAAAAAGATTATTTTTAAGTACATTAGATTATAGGAACGCACATAATATCTCTAAAAGAGCGATCATAGAGTGCTATGATGAGCCAGATAATAATTTACACATTAGGTCGCAAAGAGATTTATCTAAATTATTATATGACGCTTGTAATAGAGATAAGAATATACAAATAATATTGGCAACACATTCTTTATTTTTAATAGATACTTTACCTACAGAAAATATAGTATTGTTAAGAAAGGATTATAACGGGAACATTAGTTTTGATATTTGTCAACAAAAATACAAAGAGCACAAATATTTAATATCAAGAGAAATGGGGTTAACAAATAGTCAACTATTTTTTGAAAAAGTATTTGTTTTAGTTGAAGGTCCAACAGAAGTAAATTATATTAGTATTATATATGAAAAAGTATATAAAAAAAGATTAATTGATGATGGAATTATGTTAATTAATTTAAATTCATGTTGTAATGCAACTGATTTTATTAAGTTACTATTCAGAAATAAAAAAGATTGCTTATATATCCTACTTGATTCGGATGTACTTACTTCAAAAACTCATCACATAAATAAGGATAAATTATATGCAAGTTATAATAAATATGATGATGGAGATAGTAAATCCGAATTTGAATTGGATATAGATCGTATGTTGAGTAATAATGTTATTTATATTGGTACTAAAGAATTTGAAGATACATTTACTAATAAATTTTTTGTAAGAGTTTTTAATAAAAGATACCCTAAACAGAAAAATAAATGGCAATTAAAGGATATCCAATCAATAAGATCGGAAGATAAGTTTTCGGACAAATTAATCCATTTGATTCGTACTGAATCAAAATTGTTTGTATCAAAACCAGATATTGGTGAAATTTTTGCAAAAGAATCAAATATTAAAGATATTCCGCCTAAAATTATGGAATTATTTGATAAAATTCAAAAGGTTATTAAAACATAACCATCCAGGTATATATAATATATGTGATAAACTATGGTTAAATTAAATGCAGCAGAAATTAAGTATATTACAAGATATTTAGAAGCAGGAAAAGATCTTCCTGAACAATACAGATTTTTATTATTTGAAGAAAGACAAGTTGAATTGTTATGGAATGGAAAAACAGATATTGTTTGTGATATTGTATTACCATTTCAAGTAATTGAACAAATAGATGAACCTCGTTCCGAAATTCAAAAAGCAATAGTTGATTATAGTGTTGATAAAAGAGGGAGACAAAAATCAGGTTGGACAAATAAACTTATATGGGGAGATAATAAACTAATTCTTTCAAGTCTAAAAAATGGACCATTAAGAGATGAAATAAAAAAACAAGGTGGGATAAAACTAATTTATATTGATCCCCCATTTGATGTTGGTGCTGATTTTTCAATCAAAATTGAAGTTGGAGATAATAATGATGAATTCACAAAAGAAGCAAATGCTTTAGAAGAATTAGCATATAGAGATACATGGGGTAAAGGGCAAGATAGTTTTATTTCAATGATATATGAGAGATTAAAATTAATGAAAGACCTTCTTGCAGATGATGGTAGTATATATATTCACTGTGATTATAGAGTAGTGGGCTATATGAGATTAATCTTAGATGAAGTTTTCGGCAAAAATAATCTTGTTAATGAAATAATTTGGTGCTATAGGCAAGGTGGTAGAGCAATAGATACTTATTCAAGAAAGCATGACACTATTTTGTGGTTTACAAAAAATCAAGGTAATCATTTATTTTATGCAGATAATATTAGGGTTCCTTATGAAGGAACTGGAGGTTACCAAACATCTGGAAAAGGGGTTACTATAAATGGAAAAATTTACAAACCCAATGAATTGGGTAAAATTCCAGAAGACTGGTGGGATATTGCTGCCATTCCTCCAATGTCAGCTGAAAGAATAGAATATCCTACTCAAAAACCAGAAGAACTTATTAGTAGGATTATATCTGGGGGCTCTAAAGAAGGGGATCTTGTTGCAGACTTTTTCATGGGTTCAGGAACTACTCTTGCAGTTGCAGAGAAACTTGGGCGAAAATGGATCGGTTCTGATTTGGGTAAATTTTCAATTCATACAACTAGAAAAAGAATGATTGATGTTCAAAGGCAATTAAAAAAAGAAGGAAAGAAATATAGGTCTTTTGAAATATTAAATATAGGTAAATATGAAAGACAACATTATGTGGGGGTTAACCCAAATCTAAGGGATGAAGAAAGAAGAAAACAATTACAACAAAAAGAAAAAGAATTTGAAGAAATGATTCTAAGAGCATATTCTGCTCAACCAGTAGATAATTTCAAAACATTTTCAGGGAAAAAGAATAATAGATTAGTTGCTATTGGTCCAATAGATTTACCAGTATCAAGATTATTTGTAGAAGAAGTAATTAAAGAATCGGTTGACAAGAAAATAACTAAAGTAGATATTTTAGCATTTGAATTTGAAATGGGATTATCTCCAAATATTCAAGAAGAAGCAAAAGAAAAAGGAATAGAGCTTGCATTAAAATACATCCCAAGGGAAGTATTTGATAAGAGGGCAGTTGAAAAGAATCAAGTAGTATTTTATGATGTTTCTTATGTTGAAGTAAAACCTCATTATAAAAGTGATAATGTTGCAATAGAACTAACTGACTTTTCTGTATTTTATAATCAAGATACTATAAAACACTTTGAAGAATCATTAAAAAATGGATCTACAAAAATTGCAGTAGAAAATGGTAAAATAATTAAAATTATAAAAGACAAAGAAGGGATTACCCAAAGAGAAATATTGACGAAAAATTGGGCTGATTGGATTGATTATTGGGCAATTGATTTTAATTATGAAAAAAAGAAGGAAATTATACATATAGAAAAAGAAAAAGAAATTATAAAAGACGGAAAATTACATGTAAAAGATTATCAATCTGAATATATCGAAGAATGGACTGGGGGTTATATTTTTGAAAATGATTGGCAATCATTTAGAACTAAGAAAAATAAAACTATAGAATTAATAAGTATTTACAAAAAATGTGAACCAGGTAAAAGAAAAATAGCTATAAAAGTAGTTGATATCTTCGGAAATGATACTATGAAAGTAATTGAAGTAAATATTAAAGGTGAATAAAATGGGATTACATCCTAAATTTCCAAAATCTCCATATGTAATTGCAGATCCTGAATATAGATGGTATCCTGCAGATGAAACAATTAGAGAAAAAGGTGGAGATACAACCAAATTATTACCTCCATTAGTTGCAAATCTCAGAAAAGCAGTTAAAGAATGGAGAGACAAAGGTTATGATGGTGCAACAAAAACAAGTAAGGCATTATTGAATTATTGGTTTGAAACTGAACATTTTATTTCGTCGTCTGATGGTGCCTTTTTTAAATTTGAATATTATTTTGCACAGCGCGAAGCGGTTGAAACTATAATTTATCTTCACGATGTACAAAAAGTTAAAGATAAATATGATTTGATTAGATTTGATTCATCAAGCTTAGTTTCTGCAGGTCATTTTGATGAAAATTGGATGAGATTTGTAATAAAAATGGCAACTGGTTCAGGTAAAACAAAAGTTTTAAGTTTAGCAATAGTTTGGAGTTATTTTCATAAGATATATGAAGAAGATTCTGATTTATCAAGAAACTTTTTAGTAATTACGCCTAATATTATTGTGTTGGATAGAATAAAATCTGATTTTGAAGGATTAAAAATATTTAATGAAGATCCATTAATTCCAGAAGATGGATTTTATGGACAAAATTGGAAAGATGATTTTCATTTATCTTTACATTTACAAGATAATGTAAATATTGTTAATAAAACAGGAAATATATTCTTAACAAATATCCATAGGGTGTATGATAATTTAGATAAAAATGCTTCTTTTGAAGATGAGGATACAACTGATTATTTTTTAGGCTCAAAGCCAGTTACAAAAACATTAGAAAATATGGTAGATCTAGGTGATATAGTAAGAGATTTAGATGAATTATTAATATTAAATGATGAAGCACACCACGTTCATAAAAAAGAGCAAGAATGGTTTAAATCAATACAAGACATAAACAATAAATTATTACAAAAAGGTAGTAAGTTATCATTACAAATAGACGTTACTGCTACCCCAAGACATGAAAATGGAGCAATATTTGTTCAAACAATTTGTGATTATCCGTTAGTAGAGGCTATTTATCAAAACATAGTAAAACATCCGGTTATTCCAGATGCTGCAAGTAGAACAAAATTAACCGAAAGGAATAGTAATAAGTATTCTGAAAGATATGAAGAATATTTAAAATTAGGATATTTAGAATGGAAGAAAGTTTACGAGGAACAATCCAAAAATAATAAAAAAGCAGTTTTATTTATAATGACTGATGATACTAGAAACTGTGATGATATTGCACAATATATGGAAATGAAATATCCAGATTTAAGAGGAGAGGTACTGACTATTCACACAAACAACAATGGAGATATAAATGAAACTGCTTCTGGTAAATCAAAAGAAGAACTTGATGCTTTGAGAAAAGAAGCTAATGAAATTGATTCAAATAAATATAAAGTAATAGTTTCTGTATTAATGTTAAAAGAAGGATGGGATGTAAGAAATGTAACTACTATTGTAGGGTTACGTGCATTTGGTGGTGCTTCAAATAAAAAAAATAATATTTTACCTGAGCAAACATTGGGTAGAGGGCTTAGAAAAATGTATAGGGAAGCAAATGTTGAAGAATATATTAGCGTTATTGGAACAGAACCCTTTTTAGATTTCGTTGAATCTATAAAAAGTGAAGGAGTAGAACTTGAAAGAGGGGCTATGGGAGGAGGAACTAAACAGCGTTCTCCTATAATTGTAGAAATTGATAGAGAAAATTTAAAAAAAGATATTGATAAATTAGATATAATTATTCCGGTGTTAACTCCTAGAATCAATAGAAATTGGAAAAAATTATCTGATTTAGATATAATTAAATTTAAATATAATAAAATTAAGTTAAAACAATTTACTAAAGAAGAACAAAGAGAAATAATATTTAAAAGTATTGTTTCTATTGATGGTAACAATGAAGAGATACATCATAAAACCATACTTGATAATTGTGAAAATTTAGACTATTCAAGTGTAATTGGATATTTTACTCAAATAATTATGAAAGATTTAAGATTAATAAGTGGTTATGATATTCTTTATCAAAAGGTTAAAGATTTTATCAAAAATAATCTATTTGAGATCGAAGTCGATTTAAATGATTTAAATGTGATTAGAAACTTATCCGAAACGGAAGCATCCAGAACCATTATAGAATGCTTTAAAAAAGAAATAAATGAATTGACGATTTATGATAAAGGAGAAGCCGAAATAAAAGATTATATAAAAATAAGTAATTGTAGACCATTTGCTCCTGTTGATCAAGCATATATTATTCCTAAAAAAAGTATTTTCAACAAAATTATAGGTGATAGTCACTTTGAATTAGAATTTGCAGGATTTTTAGAAGATTGCGAAGATATAATATCGTATGCAAAAAACTATTTGGCAGTTCATTTTAAGATTGACTATAAAAATTGTGATGGGGAAATTAGAGATTATTATCCTGATTTTATTATTCAAAAATCGAAAACCGAAATTTATATTGTAGAAACAAAGGGTCTAGAAGATCTTGATGTTCCATTAAAAACAGAAAGATTAAAACAATGGTGTGAAGATATTAATAAAATACAAGATAAAATTAAATTTGATTTCTTATTTGTAGATCAAAATAGTTTCAATAGATATGGATACAATTCCTTTGAAGATTTAATTAAAAACTTTAGGAAATATAAATAATAAATTTGAGACGTAATGTGTAAAAAAGAAGAAGACATATATATAAAAATATTAAATTGGGCTAAGGAACATCCTAATTTTGCTATAGAGGACATAAATAATAAATTTCCTGATTATATTCAATTAATTGACAACGAAATTAATTTGAATGGGGCATTATTTTGTAGAAATTCAGATAATCCTCAAAGATACGTATTAAGTTTTGAAGATAGATTTAGGTTATTAGAATACGATGAATTACAAGAAGCTAGAAAACAAGCAAAACAGGCAATAATAATTGCTATTATTGCAATTGGCTTAAATATATTAGGAATATTATTTCAAATTTTTTTTTAAGTACTTAATATTATTGTAGTGAAATAATAATTTTAAGTATTATCCTTGGTAATCTTCATTTGTTTTAATTTAGGGTCATCAATCGCTATATAGTTTATTTTATCTATAGGTATGCAAATCACACCCTCATCACACCATAAATCTATTAAATTATTATTTTGGGTTAAAAAATAACCTTTTTTGTTTTCATTATTTATGTTTATGATTATTTTTTCAGGGATGTAATATTTCCCACCCAATATATCTGAAAAAAGAATACAAGATATAAATAAATATAATATTGTAATAATTAAAGTTATTTGATCAGATATGTTTAATAATAATGTTATAATTATTGTATTAAATAAAATTATTATCCAAATAATATTTAATAAAAACAAATTTAGTTTATAATTAGGGTCTATTTCTGTTTTTAAACCATTTAATAATATTTTTTTATGTTCTGTTTTTACTTCAACTATATTATTTTCTATTTGTTGCATAACTACTTTAGTTACTTCTATTTTTTTTGAAGATAAATATGATAAATAAATTAATGATACACTCCCGCAAATTATAATAATTAATTGACTAATTGATAAATGTAAACTTAAATTTATTGAATTTAACAAACTATTAAGGATATATCCAAGTATAAGAGGTAAAATTATTATTAGTATCAATATTTTTATTCCAGATATTATGTGATCATTTATTGAACGCCTTCCAAAGGTATATTTGTTTACTTCAGATCCAAGCCAGTAGCAAAATCCAGCAATTAAAGTAATAATTATTGTTGCATTAAATCCAAAAGTGGTTAAATTTTCTATCATCATGGCTTTTCACATCTTTCTTACAACATCATATACTTTCTTTCCCTTTTCTGTTAATTGATAGATTCTCCCTCTCTTGTCTTTGTTGTTTATACATTTGACAAGACCATTATCCTGAAGGTAAAGAAGTACTCTTGATACTGATGATCTGTCTCCTTTTAACTTCTTTGCAAGTTCTGTGGGAGTTGTTGGTATAATTAGAGCAAGAAGAACACTCTTTCTTAATCCACCACTTAACACGTATTTTAACTCTTCCATAAAGGATATATAGGTTGCATTCTTTATATTTATACGTTGTAAATACGTTGTATTTAAATTAATTTTGGTCTATATAATATCTATGCAATATATAACCTTTTATGGAGTTGAACTTAAACTTATAAGAATCCTCATCTATCTCCTTCTCGGTGTTATCTTCTCTCTTCTTAACCTTTCTTTTATTGATCTTGGAACTTCTCTTACTAGACTTGATATGATGGAACATTTTAATCAAGGGGATGTGC
>Ga0268276_1004101_pt1 | contig 10563 bp, 10 predicted proteins | sample saktaG_4_FD_190145 | JGI IMG/M metagenome (GOLD analysis project Ga0268276, IMG submission 190145) | Saline water microbial communities from Sakinaw Lake, British Columbia, Canada - sak_2010_1_5_45m | ecosystem: Environmental > Aquatic > Non-marine Saline and Alkaline > Saline ...
TGAATATGACTGGTTATTTAGACAAATTAAAAGTTATTGAAGAAAAAGAAAAGAATGAATTAATGAAAGTCCAAGTCTCAGAGTATCGAACCTTTATTAGTCAGATTATTGATAATGGCTCTATTATGCAAAAGACATTCTATGTTATCGTTCCTTTCTCTATTTCTGAGGATAGAGAAAAAAAGAACATTGCCAAAATACCTCAACTAACCCAAGAAGAGTTTGAAAGAGCAAAATCACAATTATTACAAAGAGTTGAGTTTGTTATTCTTGGATTAAGAGGTTGTGGGCTAGATTCCGTCCCATTAACTAATCTGGAAATTGCTGAGCTTTTCTGGAGCTTACATCATCCCGAAGAAGCTGAAAGAGGATATTATCCAGAAATACCAAGTGAATTAATAGATTAACTCTTATGAAAATACCTTTTTTAAAGAAAAAAGAAGAAATACCTGATGAGATATTTGATATGCAACCATTAAAAGTGGCTGACATTGTTGCCCCTTCTTCTATTGAGATTGAAAATAATAATATTAAGATTGGTGAAAGAGTAGCTAAAAGTTACTTTATTTTCTCCTACCCTCGATATTTAAGCACTGGCTGGCTTTCACCTATTATAAACCTGAATGTTCCGATGGACATATCTTTCTTTTTACACCCTGTCCCAAGTGAAACTATCTTAAAGAAGTTAAGAAAGAAAGTTACTGAAGTTCAAGCTCAAATAGCAGAGAATGAAGAAAAGGGACTAATTAGAGATCCTTCTCTAGAGACTGCTTATCAAGATATAGAAGATTTGAGAGATAAATTACAAACAGCTCAAGAGAAGATGTTTCGTTTCAGCTTATACATAACTGTCTATGGCGATAGCGTTAAAGAACTAAAAAGTGTTGAAACTAATCTAAGGTCTGTTTTAGAATCACGTTTAATCTATATTAAACCAGCTCTCTATCAACAGAAAGAAGGTTTCATTTGTACTTCTCCCTACAATATGGATAAGTTGATGGTAACAACTTTAATGAATACCTCTCCCTTATCTAGTACTTTCCCTTTCATCTCTTTTGATTTAAGTTCTAATGAAGGAATACTTTATGGAGTTAACAGACACAATAGTTCTTTAGTATTATTTGATCGATTTACTTTAGCTAACGCTAATGAAGTAATCTTTGCTACTTCTGGAGCTGGAAAGTCATTCTCTGTTAAATTAGAGATCTTAAGATATTTAATGCTCGGCGTTGATTGTATTATTATTGATCCAGATAATGAATATCGATTCTTAGCTGAAGCTGTCGGTGGTTCTTTCTTTAATATCTCTTTGTCTTCAAAAAACAATATTAATCCTTTTGATTTGCCGGAAGCTAGAGAAGGAGAATTATCAGAAGATGTTTTACGTAGTAATATCATCAACTTAGTTGGATTAATGAGAGTTATGTTGGGCGGACTTACTTCTGAAGAAGATGGTATTATGGATAGAGCTATCACTGAAACCTATGCCGCTAAAGATATTACTCCTGAAAGTGATCCAAAGGAATGGGGTAAAGAATTACCTTATCCTATAATGAGTGATTTAGAAGACGTTCTGTTAACAATGGAAGGGTCTGAATCTCTAATTAAAAGATTACAAAGATTTACCAAAGGTGTTTATTCTAACTTCTTTAACAAACAATCTAATATTGATATGAAAAGCCGATTAGTTGTTTTTGGAATTAGAGATATGGAAGAAGAGTTGAGACCAATGGCTTTGTATATTGTTTTAAGATATATCTGGAAAACAATTACTTCTTCTTTAAAGAAAAGATTACTTATTATTGATGAGGCTTGGATACTTATGAAAAAAGAAGATGGTGCTTCTTTCTTATTCGGAACAGTTAAAAGAGCTAGAAAGTATTGGCTAGGAGTAACAACGATAACACAGGATGTTAGTGATTTTATGAAGTCAGACTATGGTAGGCCAATTATTACAAACTCTTCCTTAGCTCTCTTAATGAAACAAAGTCCAGCTACTATTAAGTTTGTTCAAGAAACATTTAACCTTACTGATGAAGAAAGGATGATTCTTCTTGAATCACCTGTCGGTGAAGGAATCTTCTTTGCTGGGACAAAACATGTTTTAATAAAGGTCTTGGCCTCTTACGCCGAAGAACAGATTATAACAACGGCACCAGAAGAACTAATGAAAATTAGAGAAGCTAAAAGAGAACAATAATGGCAGAAGAAGCAACCACAATCACTATTCCAAAAAAGAAAAAAGGTTGGTTTCAAAAAATACCGACGAATGTTCTTTTTTCTCCAGCCGGAATGATTTTAGCTGCATTTGCTTTAATAATAGAGGTAATTGATTGGATTCCCATCCCTGTTATTGATCAAGTATTTGAATTACCACTAGAAATTATACTTATTGTTTTAATGATTGCCTTAATACCAGATATGTCCCTTAAATCTTTGGCTATTCCCTTTCTTATTGAACGTATACCAATAATAAACGATATTGTGCCAACATGGTTCATAAAGTTCATCGCTTAATCTTTGTCTTTTTGCTCCTCTTTTTATTACTAGGAGCTAATTTTGTTTATGCTTTAGAAATAAACTATCCGAAAGTTCCTGGAGCTGATCCTCCTCAAGACTTTTTAAAGACAGTTTCTCCTGAAGATGTTCTTTCTTTGTATGTAAAATATATTGTCTATTTTTTTATCTGGCTAAGTGGTTTTTTAGCTTTCGCCATGTTAGTTTACGGAGGAATAGGATATTTAACAGCCTCTGGTAGCCCAGAAAAGATGGTTAATGCTAAACAACAAATATTTGGAGCTTTTTTAGGTTTATTAATCTTATTTTCTATTTATTTAATATTAAACACTATAAGTCCAGGATTAACAGAATTAAAAATAACAGCTTTAGAATCTTTTAATATACCACAACCACAAGCTCTACCACATTTAAAAACAGAAAAAACTGGTACTTCTATTGATATTGAGCTTCCTTTTGGGAGAATAATAAACAGTATTTTTGAGGAATATGTTTCAGAATATCCCAAGCCTACGACAGAAAAGCTACCAAGAATGACAAGAATCACAAATAATATTAGAGCTATTGTTTCTGAAGATCACAAGACTGGTATAGCAGACATGCTTTTAGAACAAAGTCTTGATCTTGATAGTCTAGCCAATAAGTGCAGCTGTAAAGAAACAAAACCAGTTACTCCTTGTGGAAATATTTCAACAGGCCTTACGACGTATCAATGCAGCTGTTCTAATTGTAGTGCAACAGAACCAGTTACTTCTGATCCTTGTGCTAACGTTAGATCTGAGATTCAAGAAGCTGAGGAAAAGAATATTAGTACGATTTATGGAGGTACAAATGTTGAGCAATTAGATAAAGAGTTAAAATCAGGGACCATAACAACAAGTTTAACCAAAGAAATAACAAAAACAGAAGAAGAAGTTTCCCTCTTAAAAGAAGAATTAGATAAATTAAAACGTTCTAAAAAGTTCTTACTAGACTGCCCTTCAAGATTATTAAATAGCTGGACCCAACTCACCTCTAAAAAAGACTATTTTGATGACAACAACTACTTATTAAGAGATACTAAGTTTTGGGATAATATTAACATCAAATACTTTAGAAACGACACTAAATGGTATATACCAAGCGCCATATTAGGTTATGATTATGCAACTTTTTACTGTGTCGTTAGTGGCAACGTTGAGCAAGAAGAAGTATTCCCAACTCCTGACGAAAACGCCTTGACTGGAGATGAGTCTATAGAGAAAGCCGACGCCGCTTTTTCAGAAAGCATGGCCTGCTCTAGTAGCGAGGCCCCTGTTGGAGAAATTATTGATAGAACAGAAAGAATAGCTCAACTTTTAATAAATAAACTAGAGACTCTTGTTGGTTGGGAAAAGAAATTAATCAAAGCTGTGGACGAGCTACATGTCCTAATTAGTCAGTGTAGCTCACAGAGAGGTTGTGAGCGTCGCTGTAGTTGTTTTCCAAGGTTATGTGGCAAAGACTCTGGATGCATAGGATGGGCCTTTTCCTGTGCTGATTCTTCACCCGCCTATCCTGGAGCTTGTTTAGATAGAGACGGAGATACTCCTTGTCCTTATAAAGAAATTAATGAAAAACTTGAGGAGATTACTAACATTTGGTTAGAAATTCAACAAGTAATTGAAGGCAAAGCAACTAAAAACACTCCTGAAACAATTGGTATTATTAATATTGTAGATGAATTAGCTCCTAATATACTTAATGATTTAGAAAATAACATTAGGATACCGATGAAAGAATGCTCTAGTGATAGTTCTTCTCAAAATAAAGCATTGTTTAGTGCTCTTGATATTAGAGGAGCGGTAACTCCTGGAGGAAAAATCCTTACATTAAACTGCCAAATAAGCAAACTAGAGAATGGTGTAGAAAAACAAACACCTTATGGTGACTGTTTTGAAGAATGTTATTTAGAGAAAACTCAAAACAAACATAGAGAATGTGTTCAAAAGTGTTTAAATAAATCAAATGATGATGATTTAAAAAAGTGTTTTAATGAATTAAACTTTTATTGTTGTACTATATGATGAGTATAGCCGATCTCTTTAATACTATTTATACTTATGTTATTTCTATCTCGGGAATAATAACCTTTGCTTCTCTTTTGATTGGTGGTTTTCTTTATTTAACTTCTGTCGGAGAACCAGAAAAAATAAATAAAGCCAAGAAGCAAATATCATCAGCTTTCTTTGGTCTTTGTATTCTTTTCGCTGCTTTCTTTATTCTCGGGATGATAAACCCAGAATTAGTAAGTTTTGATTTACCATCACTAGATAAAATTCCTGATTCCCCATTAAACAACCCTTCTTATATAACATTAACTCCCAATATCTTAGATAGAGTAAAGAAAATTGCCGATGAAGTTAATTTCTTTGCTGAAAGAATAGAAACACAAAGCCAAGAGATAAAAAATCTCACCGATAAGTGTAACTGCGAATTAGCTCAATCGTTATGCGTTTGTAATGGAGGAACTGAACAATCAACCTGTCGTCCACTACAAGTTTATTCTGAAAATGAGAATCAACCTTGCCCAAATAGTCTAGAGATAAAAACAAAACAAAAAAACATTATTGCTTGGAACGATGAAATCGTTTATTATAAGAATAGAGCTGTTGAAGAAGGAAAAGATCTTTTATTAGATGTCAGTGAAATAAAAGAATTTCAAAATTATTATTCCGAAGCTCTTAAGATAGAGGAAAATGAATCTGCTAAAGAATACCTTAAAGAGAGACTAGATCAAGCATCAAAAGAAATAGAATTAAAAACAGCATTATCCGATCTTTTGACCTCTTTGGTTAAGGCTATAGAAAAAGTAGTCCCTAGTGTCTCTGAATTATCAGAACTTCCTTCTAGGTGTCTGTCAGAACTTGGAGATAAATGCCAGGCAAATTGTAAAGGAAAGTGTCATGATATAGCTAGTGGCTGTCAGCCAGAAAAGCCAAGTAGCGGAAACCCCTGTCCAGAAGGAGAGATTAGTGAAAAGTTAAATATTGTAAAATCTTCCAGAACATCGATTAATTCTCTTTCTGATCAAATTCTAGAAAAAATAAAAGAAATCGTTAAATTTAAAACTATCACTATATGAGATACAAAAAACTATTTATTATTATTTTCCTCGCTTTTATTGTTTTAGGTACCTTACCCGTTCAAGCTGCAGAAGGCAAAGATTTAGACACAGCATTTCCAGAAATCAAAATACCGAATAAAGGAGATTTTAGTCCTCAAAAAGTAACAACGTCCGTACCAGATTATGTTGCTTATCTTTATTACGCTTTGATTGGAATTAGTGGTCTTTTGGCTTTAGGTGTCTTAATCTCCGGTGGCCTACAGTATATTCTCTCTTCAGGTAGACCTGACGAGATAAAAAATGCTAAAGACAGAATATTTGCTGCTCTTTTAGGATTATTAATTCTTTTTGGTTCTTGGATTCTTTTATATAGCATCAATCCTAGTTTGGTCACCTTTAGTTTGCCAGGACTAAACCCGATTACTTCTGATATACCAAGAGGAGTTTTATTATGTAGAAAACCTATAGAAAGAATGGATAAAGCTTTTCAGTTTGCAATTGATGTTGATTATGCTAGATTAAACTCTTTCGAAGTACCTCCTGAAAAAGCTAAAGAACTAGATGAGATTGTTGATGAAATTAATTCCAATTGCTATGTAGTGCCAACTGCTGGAGACATTAGAGCAAGCTTTGATAATAAAATTACTGATATATACTCCGTACCTAACGTTATAATAACAGGGGATGGCGATATCCGTGCTATAACTTACGGATCTGTTGTTTATGGGGAAAGGGGTTTTCAGGGAACGTCTTGGTTCCTTATTCCTTCAACACATTTAACAGTGCTCAGTTACCCAGAACATTTTCCTCCCGCCCTGTTTGCTGGCTTAGAAATTTCTTCTATATATCCCTTCTCAATTAGAATAGATGCCGACCCGAATGGGCATGTAAATTTATATGAAGATTATAATTTGAATAACTTTACTGAAGGAAGTGGTGTTAGTGGTCCTAAATATAAAACATTCTTAATATCTAAAGACAAACCTGAGTGTACAAATGGTATATATTGCATTCATGATCTTTCTTGGTCTCCAAGATCAATTAAAATAGAGGGTGATCTTTTAGCTTTTCTTTTTACAGACAAAGGACAAAGCGAAGCTTTTTACAGCACTTCCGATAACAACCTAGAAGATAATTTAAATATTGTAAAACAAGTATCTTGTACTGATTATAAGAAACAAACTGTGATAAAAGAAGACTGTAAATTAATAGGTATTGGTTATAACGGAGTCAACACATACGAGTCATGTTGTGCTGCTCCAGCTGCAACAAAAATGGTAATTATCAGTGCTAAACCATATTAAAAAACAAGGTGTTTTATTTCCTTGTTTTTTAGCAGGGTCTGATTATAATGTGCCGGTCTATTCCTTGTCCGGCACTTTCTGTTTGAATATCACTTCTATTGGCCAACTCCATATGAACTACTCTTCTTTCAAACGATGGCATCGGGTCTAATACTTTTTCTTTCCTAGTTAGGGCAACATCATTAGCCCACTCCCTAACGCTTTCTCTGATATAAGTCATCTTCTTCTCTTTGTAGTTATTAATATCTAGATCAATATAGAATTGATCAGCTATATTATGACTAACCATAGTTTTTAAAAGATGCTGAACATCAGCTAAGGTTTGTCCATTTTGACCAATTAAAACCTTTGGATCTTCTGTATTTATTCTAACTGGTATTGTTTTGTCGTTTAATGGGAGAATACTAACTTCAATATCAAAACCAGTTTTGTCAAAAAACTCTTTAATAGTTTCTTTAGCTTTTTGTAAGTTCTCCTCCGTTATCATATTTTTTCTTCTTTAAGATAACATATTGTTGAATAATTGTAAAGATTGTTGTTGTCACCCAATAAAGACCAATAGCTGAAGGTAATCTAAATAAAATTACGATCATAAAGACTGGCATAAAGAATTGCATTTGTTTTTGCATATGATCTGAGACTCCTGAGCCTTTTTTTATCTTAACTGGTGTGGTGCTTGTTCTTATCTGAATAAATTGAAGTATTCCAGCTAAAACAGCTAGTATTATATTAGGAGCCGCTAAATCAATTATCCCTAAGAACATTGAGTTTATTACTCCTGGAGAAGGAACAAAGTTATAAAGGAGTGTCATCTGTTCTGGGCTTAAACCCGTCCAGAAGACCCTGTAAAGAGCGATTAGCACTGGTAGTTGGATAAGGATGGGTAAACAACCAGAGAAAGGATTTATCTTCTCTTGCTTATAGAGATTCATCATCTCTTTTGTTTGTTGTTCTTTGTCGTCTTTATATTTTTCTTGGATCTCTTTTATCTTCGGCTGGATAGATGATAAGGCTCTTTGTGATTCAATTGCTTTAGCTCCTAGTGGATAAAAGACAAGCTTAATTAAAACAGTTAAAACAATAACGGCCACTCCGAAATCGTGGCCTGGTAGGTATAAGTATAATAATACTAAAACATTTAGTAATGGCTGATAAAGTATAGTTCTAAATACTGTTCCTAAAAATTGCATTTTATTATGGGTTATCTATTCCTCCTTCGCACCAAGGATTACATCTTAATATTCTTTTAATTCCTTTATAGATTCCTTTTATTACTCCATACTTCTTTATAGCCAGATAAGAATATTCCGAACAAGTTGGGGAAAACCGACAATGAAATCCTAATAATCCTAGTAAGGGGGATAGGGTTTTTTGATAACATCTAATCAACCCTAAAGAAATAGTTTTCATTTTATCTTTTTAAAAAGCACTATCATTGATTTATTCAATTCTTCTGAATCAATCTTCGTTCCTGGATTAACAACGACAACAACATCTAATCCACTCTTAATATTAGAAAGGTTGCTTTTAATAACTTCTCTAAGAATCCTTTTTACTCTATTTCTATCGACTGCCTTCTTAGAAAACTTCTTACTAACAACAAATCCGAAACGTGTTGATTGTAATCCGTTCTTACCGATCTTTAGATATAAAGATCCTTGTTTAAAACCAACCCCGTCTTTAAAGACCTTTTCAAAGTCTTTTTGTTTTTTAAGACGATTTTCAAAAGCCAACATACTTATACAGTAAGTTTCTTTCTTCCTTTCAATCTTCTGCTTTTTAAAACTCTTCTACCACCAACGGTGCTTTGACGAGCTTTAAATCCATGAGTTCTTTTTCTTTTTTTCTTTTTTGGTTTGTATGTAATAGACATATATTCTATTGTAGTATTTTAAAGGCTTCCAGTCAATCCCGTTAGAAATTCTTGTTTTATTTAATTATAACTTTATTTTTAACATCTATTTATAAATCAATATTTATTTCTAACGGGATCAACATTCCACAGGTTATCAACACCTTCTTAACAAAAATTGGACTTTGCTTTTGTTTTTGGTATGATAGAATTAAAACATCATGAATAACGAAGAGTTGTGGCAAGCTGTTCTTGCTCAAATACAATTGAATATATCTCAAGCTAACTTTGCAACTTGGTTTAAAAACACTGAAATTTTATCTCAAAAAGGAGGTAAAATTACTGTGTTGGTTCCAAACTCTTTTGCGAAAGAATGGTTAGAGAATAAGTATAATAAAAATATATTAAAGATTCTTCATGATATTGATGGTTCTATTAAAGATATTAACTATAGTGTTGGTAAAGTAAAATCTAAAGCTAAAGCAACTCCAGAGATAACAGAAGAAACCGACCAATTAGAATTCCAAACATTTAAAGTTGATAAAGACACTAACCTTAATCCTAAATATACCTTTGACTCATTTGTTGTTGGTCCATTTAATGAATTACCTCATGCTGCTGCTGTTGCTGTTTCTCAAAAGCCGGGTTTAGTTTATAATCCCCTTTTTATTTATGGTGGTACTGGTTTAGGAAAAACTCATCTTCTCCAAGCTATTGGTAATGAGATTGGTAATTCTAATAAAAAGAAAAAGGTAAGATATGTTTCCTCAGAGAAATTTGCTTCGGGAGTAGTTTCGGCTATTAAGAATAGAACGATGGAAGAGTTTAAAGAAAAATACCGATCAGTTGATGTTTTAATTATTGATGATATCCAATTCTTAGCAGGAAAAGAAAAGACTCAAGAAGAGTTCTTCCATGTTTTTAATGTTCTTTATGAAAATAATAAACAAATTATTCTTTCTTCAGATAGACCGCCAAAGGCTATTAACTCTTTAGCTGAAAGATTAAGATCTCGTTTTGAAGGAGGGATGATTGCTGATGTTAGTTCGCCAGACATAGAAACAAGACTAGCTATTTTAAAGACCAAAGCTCAAGAGAAGGAAATAAACTTTTCTGATGAGATTTATCAATATATTGCTTCATCTATACCAAGAAATATTAGAGAGTTAGAAGGAGCTTTAAATCGATTAATTGTTCATCAAAAACTAAGTCATCAGAATATTGATATGGACATAACTAAGGCTTTGTTTAAAAGTTTACTAAACTCTCCCAATAGAATGGTTACTCCTAAAAAGATTATTCAAACTGTTGTTGAGTTTTATGACTTAAAAGAGAAAGATCTTTCAACGTCTTCTAGAAAAAAAGAGGTTGTTAGGCCGAGACAAATTGCTATGTATTTATTAAGAGAAGAATTAAAAAGCTCTTTTCCTTTTATTGGAAGGAAGTTTAATGGTAAAGATCATACAACAGCAATTCACTCATATAAGAAGGTTTGTAAGGATTTAATAGATGATAAAAAGCTTGAAGAAGAGATAGAATTAATTAGAGAAAGAATCCACACAAGTTAATAACGTGTTGATAACTCTGTGGATTAACTTTTGATAAAAATAGAGTAATTTGGGGGATAAATTAAGAAGGATTTTATTAACAAGTAATTAGTATATTTTATCCCAAGAACTTTAAACAAATTATCCCCAATAGAAATAAGACTAAAATATTAATTATTAACAATACTAATAGTAACAATAAAATATAAATATTATTAAATATTATTATGAAACTAACTATCCCACAAGAAAAATTAA
>Ga0268276_1004103_pt1 | contig 10559 bp, 12 predicted proteins | sample saktaG_4_FD_190145 | JGI IMG/M metagenome (GOLD analysis project Ga0268276, IMG submission 190145) | Saline water microbial communities from Sakinaw Lake, British Columbia, Canada - sak_2010_1_5_45m | ecosystem: Environmental > Aquatic > Non-marine Saline and Alkaline > Saline ...
CAAAAGACTTAGGGCGCGATTATTCGGTTGTCCCAGTTTCTTGCCCACTAAGCTACGGTTATGGTGGGGGAATGGGGCCCGCTCAATTTATTCCAACAACATGGATGGAATATCATGCCAGAATCAGGGAAATAACCGGAAAGGCCCCAGATCCATGGGATATACGAGATGCATTTTTGGCTTCTGGTCTTAAGCTTGCAAATGATGGTGCTAAGACACAAACCTCCAATGGCGAGTGGAGGGCTGCAATGATTTATTATTCTGGGTCAACTAATACAAAATATAGATTCTACGGAGACTCGGTCATGAGGATTGCTGCAGGCTATGCCGATGATATCGCAGCAATCGAGGGGCAATAGAGTTTAACATTAAAACAAAAAACCGCCGTTAGGCGGTTTTTTCTTCTTGCTCTGCTTTTTTAAATGCTTTTACGATTCCATCCATCTTTCCGTTCATTACTGATTCTATGTCGTGCCAGGATTTTCCAATTCTATGGTCTGTGATCCTGTCTTGAGGGAAGTTATACGTTCTCATTTTTTCTGATCTTTTTGCTAGTCCGATCTGTTCCCGTCGAGCTCCTCCTTGTTCCGAGTGATCTTCTTCCTGTTTCTTCTCCAGTAATCTAGCGGCTAGAATGGCTAAGGCGTTTTCTTTGTTCTGCATTTGGTTTCTTTCTGTTTGTGAAGTGACGACTAGTCCGGATGGAATATGGACAACCCTAATCGCGCTTTCTGTTTTATTAACATATTGCCCACCAGCCCCTGAAGACTTGTAGGTGGTAATTTTCAATTCAGAAGGATTGATGTTTATCTCTGCCTTTTTTGGTTTCCTCATCACAGCAACGGTAACCGTTGAGGTGTGGACTCGTCCTTGCTTCTCTGTCGCCGGAATCCTTTGCACGCGGTGAACCCCGCCCTCGTGCTTCATGTTTTCGTAAACCCCGGGTCCATTTAGTTCAAAGAAGACTTCTTTGTAGCCACCGGCTTCATTTTGGTTAGAATCAAGAATCTTTTGGCTCCAACCTTGTATTTGACCAAACCTTGAATACATTCTAAATAAATCGCGAGCGAATAAACTGGCCTCGTCGCCACCAGCTCCTGCCCGTATTTCTATAATCGCAGATTGTCGTCCAGAGGAATGCTCTTCGGTCTCCGAAGAACTGTCCGATGGATTATCGGGTTTGTAGCTTTTCCAGTCCTCTGCTGTAAATTTTGAGAAATCAGGTTGGTCGTTCATAGGTTTAAATTTATGATATATTATTTATTTAGCTTCTTCAACTTTTCTACAAAAACAATCTCTACCGCGGTAGTCGATGCAGCCATCTTGATTATCTAATAATTACCTGTTAGTATGTACTTTATATATTAATTTCATTATAATAAACAACTATAGTATGAAGAAAAATATTCACCCAGTTTACCATAGCGATGCAAAGGCCCACTGTGCCTGTGGAGCTAATTTTAATATTGGCTCAACTAAGGAGATAATTGAGACTGAAATTTGTTCACAATGTCATCCTTTCTATACTGGCAAAGAAAAGGTCATTGATACCTTGGGACAAGTACAGAAGTTTAAGAACAGAATGTCTAAGAAGTCTACTAAAACTAAAACCAAGAAGAACAGTTAATTATGGCAAAAGATTTATTTAATTTAGATATTGAGGAAATGGAGACCGCCGGGGTCCAAAGTGGACATCGTGCTTCCAAATTACATCCTAGAATGAAGCCATTTTTAAGTGGAATTAAAAATGGTGTACATGCCATTGATCTTAGCAAAACAGCTGAAAAATTTGGCGAAGCTTTAAAATTCGTTCAAAGTCTCATTTTAGAAGGGAAAACCGTTTTACTAGTTGGAACGAAAGTTCCACTTAGGGCCATGGTAGGGGAAAGTGGAGAGGCCTGCGGTCTGCCTTACGTGAACGAAAGATGGTTGGGAGGGACTTTTACTAATTTTGAAACGATTCTTAAAAGAGTGGCTCATTTCAAAGATTTGACCAAACAAAAAGAGATAGGCGGATTGGAGAAGTATACGAAAAAAGAGAAAATGAAGATAGAGAAAGAGATTGTGGCACTTTCGACGAAATTTGGTGGAATTAAGGATATGTCAAAATTGCCCGACGCAGTTTTCATTCTAGACATGAGGAAGGATGGATTTGCGGCTAAAGAAGCCAAGAAAAGGGGGATTAAGATTATAGCAGTTTGCGACACTAATATTGACCCAATCTTAGTAGACTATATAATCCCAGCAAACGATGATTCGATGTCAGCTGCAAAGTATATTGTTCAGCAGTTGGTCAAAGTGGTAACATCTGCCAAAGGAGATTTTGAGGCAAGGTCAAAGAAATAATTAATCATCATTTTCATCAATGGTTTCCATAGAACAAATAAAACAACTTAGAGAAGAAACTAGGGTTTCTCCAACAGAATGTAAAAAAGCTCTAGAGGCGTCTAATGGAGATGTTACAAAAGCCAAAGAGTTATTAAGGGCCTGGGGAAAGTCTGTTGCCGATAAGAAAATGGCAAGAGAGGCGAAAGTTGGCTTAATTGATGTATACCTACACCCAAATGCTAAAGCGGGCGTCATGTTGGATATACGGTGTGAGACAGATTTTGTTGCCAAATCGCCTGACTTTAAAAATTTATCTCACGAAATTTGCCTACAGATTGCAGCAATGGCGCCGCTATTTGTTAAGGATTCGGATATCCCAGAGGAATTTATAGATGGAGAAAAGAAGATTTATACAGAACAGGTAAAAGACTCGGGCAAGCCTCAGAAAATTATTGATCAAATCATTGAGGGGAAGTTGAATAAGTACAAAGAAAGTGTTTCTTTGCTATCTCAGGTTTGGATTAAAGATGATACGAAAACTATCAAATCTTTGATTGAAGAAGCTGTCGGAAAAATTGGGGAGAATATTGAGGTTAAGAAGTTTGTTCGTTACGAGATTTAATCTCTTTTCCATTTCCGCCATCCGGCGGATCGTGTCAGTTTATTATGGTAGAATTAATAGCACTAATTATCTTAATATTGAGTCTAGCCTGGATAGCGTACACGCTATGGAAGAAAATTCCAGTATTGGTTCAGCTCCCCGAAATTAATGAGGGAATCCAGAAGGATAATATTATAGGTGTTATCAAAAAGAAGATCAAAAATATTTCTTTAGACAAATTAATATTTTTAAAAGCTCTCTCTAAGATAAGAATATATATTTTGAAAGCAGAGAAGTTTATCGATCATCTTTTACAAAAGACAAGGAAGAAAATCGTGAAGAAGCAAGAAGAGATTAAGAAAGAAGAAAAGAATTCATCAGCTGGAGAAAATAAGCCGGAGTAGCTCAACGGTAGAGCAGCGCTTTTGTAAAGCGAAGGTTTGGGGGTTCGAATCCTCTCTCCGGCTCATTGTGCGACAAATAAGGGAATAGAACAATGGAGGATAAAACAAAAACATTAGTTTTGCCGATTGAGCTGGTTTATGCAAAGCAAATCCTAATCTTTGGAGTTGTCTCTGTTTTATCATTTTGCGTGCCGTTTTCATTTGGGCATCCGCAGTGGCTAGTGGGAACATTGGTAAATACCTTTTTGTTTGTCTCTGCTATTTTTTTACCAAATAAGTATATTTTACCACTAGCTGTCTTCCCGAGCCTGGGCTTACTGGCTAGGGGATTGGTGTTCGGTCCGCTCACTTATTTCTTATTGTATTTTTTGCCTTTCATCTGGTTAGCGAACCTTGTTTTAATTTTTGCTTTTAAAGGATTATTTACTAAATTAGGATATTTAGCATCATTATTTATTTCCGCGCTTTGTAAATTTATATTTTTGTTTGCCATCGCAAATATATATTTTAGTTTCCATTTTGTCCCGAAGATCTTTTTGCAAACCATGGGCTGGTTTCAACTACTAACTGCAGTGGGTGGGGGACTGGTTTCGTGGTTGGTTTATAGGACTTATTGCCTCTATTTTACAGAGAATAAGCAAATGTAATTTAAGGGTATTGACAAAGGGATTTATAAAAGTAGAATATATATACACAATAGAAAATAAAAATTAATTAGTTGCTTCGTTCGTTGGCAGGCGAAGTATTGGAATATCCACGAAGGTGTCTTTGACACTAAGGATATCTTCGTGGATATTTATTTTGGAAAGCACTTTAATAATTTTTCAGAAAGTAATATACGACCTTAAATTAAATTTAGTTTTTTAAAGTTGTTTCGAATAAAGCTACCACAATTGTAAATGAGAGCGGAAGGGAAGTTTACTTCTCTTCCAATTAAACCATCAATTTTATTGAGAGTTTGATTCTAGCTCAGGGTGAACGCTGGTGACGTGGATAAGGCATGCAAGTCGTGCGGATTACGTAGCAATATGTAATTAGCGGCGAACGGGTTAGTAACACGTAGGTACCAACCCCAAAGACGGACATAACCCGCCGAAAGGCGGACTAATTTCCGATAGTCCCGCAAGGGTAAATGCAGCAATGCGCTTTGGGATGGGCCTGCGGCCTATCAGCTTGTTGGTGAGGTAATGGCTCACCAAGGCTATGACGGGTAGGGGGCGTGAGAGCGTGTTCCCCAACAATGGCACTGCGACACGGGCCATACTCCTACGGGAGGCTGCAGTCGAGAATCTTCCACAATGGGCGAAAGCCTGATGGAGCGACGTCACGTGAATGAAGAAGTTCTTCGGAGCGTAAAGTTCTTTTCTTCGGGAGGAATCCGCAAGGATGACAGTACCGAAGGAATAAGGGGGTCCTAATTCTGTGCCAGCAGGAGCGGTAATACAGAACCCCCAAGCGTTACCCGGAATTACTGGGCATAAAGGATTCGTAGGTGGTTGAGTAAGTTTTTAGTTAAAATTCATCGGCTTAACCTTTGAAGTGCTAAAAATACTGCTCAACTTGAGGACGTTAGAGGCTAACGGAACCGACGGTGTAGGGGTGAAATCCGTTGATATCGTCGGGAACACCAAAAGCGAAGGCAGTTAGCTGGGACGATCCTGACACTGAGGAATGAAAGCATGGGGATCAAAAAGGATTAGATACCCTTGTAGTCCATGCTGTAAACGATGAATACTGGCTATTGGCAGTGTCGACCCTGTCAGTGGCGAAGCTAATGCGTTAAGTATTCCGCCTGGGAAGTACGGCCGCAAGGCTAAAACTCAAAGAAATAGACGGGGACTCACACAAGCGGTGGACCATGTGGCTCAATTCGACAACAAACGAAGAACCTTACCAAGGTTAGAAATTCTGGTGAAATCCCGATGAAAGTTGGGACCCCCACAAGGCACCAGAACAGGTGCTGCATGGCTGTCGTCAGCTCGTGTCTTGAGACGTACCGTTAATTCGGGTAACGAGCGCAACCCTTGTCCTATGTTTTAAATGTCATAGGAGACTGCCCGGGACAACTGGGAGGAAGGCGAGGATGACGCCAAGTCAGCATGGCCCTTTGATACCTTGGGCCGCACACGTGGTACAATGACCGATACAATGGGAAGCAAAACCGTAAGGTGAAGCAAATCCCACCAAAGTCGGCCTCAGTTCGGATTGAGGGCTGCAACTCGCCCTCATGAAGTTGGAATCGCTAGTAATCGCCAATCAGCTACGTGGCGATGAATATGTTCCTGAGTCTTGTACTCAAAATTCTATAAATATTATGTAATAATTTGTCAAGATTAAAGATTATTGCATAAAATAAAGGCGCTCGGCAGTATATATGTCCAAAAAGTTAAAATCTTTTCCTCTGTTGTTAAGACTCGACAGAGAGTAGTTGACTGGTAGGACCAAACCCGCGAGGGTAGGTCTGAAGGATCAGAAAACAAACTACAGCCATTCACAAAAAAAGGTGTATCGACTCGCGCAGAATCAGCGGTGGGTCGCGAGGAAGATACAAGTGTGAACCTCGAATGGATGCAGAGAACGGAAATATATATAACCCGAGGAGATCTCATAGTATAATAGAGTAATGAAAAGTATTATGAGAAGTCAGCTGCGTCATAGTACCCATCAAACTGTTAAAAGTTTGAGCGGGGGAAGGACAAAACCAGTTTCTCCAGATTATGTAGTGGGTCTTACGGACGGAGAAGGATGCTTCTACGTTTTAGTAAAACCACCTTATAATCAGAAAGGAGGAGCGATAGTTCAATTAAGTTTCTTAATTAAAGTTAAAGAAGAGGATAAAATAATTCTTGATAAAGCGCGAGAGGTACTTAATTGCGGATCAGTTTATTTCCAGAAGGAAAAGAGATTAAACCATGCGCAATGCTATAGATATACAGTTAACTCGCATCGTGATATTCTTGAAAAAATTATTCCCTTTTTTAATAGATACCCCCTGCAAAGTATTTCCAAACAAAGAAATTTTTCAATCTTTTGCGAGATTGCTAAATTTGTCAGGAATGGAGATCATCATACAGGTGAAGAATAGGAAAAATTAAGAAGCTTAAATCGAAAATGAACCATCGTGCTGGGCTCGCGTAGTGCGAGAAATTCGCACGCTACGTGGGAACTCGAAATAACTCTAATTATCGAAATCCGCCCGTCAAGCCAAGCGAGTTAGGAACAGCCGAAGCACCCGCAAGGGTTTTAAGCTGGGCTTAATGAGAGGGGCTAAGTCGTAACAAGGCACGGGTAGGGGAACCTGCTCGTGGATCAATTTTTTTAAAAATTTGTCGACTTAGGTTGAAATCTTAAATTTGGATTTTAACTTGAAACGTTTACTGAAGTAATATCTTATACGGCTTGCTACTTTATAAGATCGTCAAAATCAGTTGTTCGAAACAGCTTTAAGAAACTAAGGTCTATGCAAAAAGCAGACTGAGACAAACTGTGTAAGTCTGCTTTTTGTTACCATAATTGATTAAACAAGATTTTTTTGGTAGGATTATATAAATTTAAGGGCCCGTGGTATAGTGGTAACACATCTCGTTTGCAACGAGAAGCTGGGAGTTCGATTCTCCCCGGGTCCACCAAGAAAAACCACCTCAGTTAATGGGGCGGTTTTTGTTTGCTAGAGAAACTTGACGTATTTTATTTGAATGATATAATAATCATAGTTCTTAATGTGGCGAGCTCTGAGTTGGGTGTGTTGCCCAATATGGAGTGTGCCAAGGAAAGGAAGTGCACCGTGTCGAGGAAAGAAGGAACAATCGGACTGGTTAGCGCACTGGGCGTCGTCTTTGAGATCATCAAGGCCCTGATTGACGGCATCAAGGCGATCGGTGGGAAGGAGTCAGACCTCCGTCGCGTTCTATCAGAGGAATGCCTCCGCGCGCGCGTTGTCAAAATGTTGGTTGGTAAACCAGAGGTAGTCTGGACGGGGCGCGTTATTGTCGATCATAGTCTCTCATTGAGAGAGAGGGTCGACAACGGCGGGTACGGGATGATTTTTCGACAGTTTCTGAAGCTCAACCCAGGCAGGCCTAGGGAAAACAGTTCTGACGAAGTTGAGCTTGCCGTTGTCCAATTCAACCGACCCACTACTCTCACAGACGCCTTCAAACAGATTATGGAGTTGGGTTTTCTCCCGGCCGGTGTCGAGGAGTTGGTTGCCCTAGGAGCACAGCATCGAGAATTGGCCTTTAAGTATCACATAGAGGCATTCATTGATTCAAAATGCTCTCAAGGGTGCTACTTCGAAGTCCCGATTCTGTTCTGGGCGGTTCCTGGGGGTATGACTCTCTCAACCGCGCAGTTCTCCCTCTCAACTGGTGACGGCAGTTGCGAAACCGCCATCCTGTGCTCGAAGAGCAGAAAGCGGATAGAGGCGAAGGCCTAAGCCTTTCGCACAGCGTGACACAGAAAAGTCCCCTGCAAAACATCGCAGGGGACTTCTTTTTTTATACAATACATAATATCATAATATAATATAGTTTATGGATAATTTAAGTTTTCTCGAGAACGGTTCACTAAACAGGAAAAGAATATCTATTTTGCCAATTCCCATAGACATCGGTTCTGGCAATCCTGGCGTTAAAGACACTCCAGGATATTTTTTTAAATTAGGACTTTGTCCTGCCTTGAATTCCGTTGGGATAAAGAGCGGTGTTCTACCAGAGATTCCAGCTACTAGAGAAAAAGGGCCGGTTGATATTTCTAGGGCCCTAAAGGAAATTATCCAAACAGTAAGGGGAGAGATAATAAAAAAGAATAGGGTACTGGCAATCGGGGGAGACCACGTTATTTCCGTGGGCACAATTGCCGGTGCGTCAGAAGCTTTAAAAGGGGATTTGGGTGTGATTTGGATAGATGCGCATGGAGATATAAATACGCCGGAGACTACGATATCGGGAAATGTTCATGGGATGAGCCTGGCAACAATTTTAGGAATAGGGGACGACGGTCTGAATGATTTGGTGAAGCATAAGATAAAAAAAGAAAATGTTTTGTATATTGGGCTAAAGGACCTGGACCAGGCAGAGATTAATGTAATCAGAAAAGGTAAAATTTCGGTGGTAACAATAATCGACATTTTGGAGAAAGGGTTTGGTGGAGTAAAAGAGAAGATTGATCTATTAAGAAAGCGAGTTGATAAGGTCTGGGTTAGTTTAGATGTCGATGTAATGGACAAAAGTTTTGCGCCGGCCTCGCTTATGGTTACCGATGGGGGATTATCATATAGGGAAATTACGAATTTAATGACAATGATCGGTAAGACTTTTGATGTAATGGGCCTAGATATTGTAGAACTGATGCCCGAGAGGGATGTTGATAATAAGACGGGAAATGTTTGTTTAGAATTAATTTTGTCAGCATTTGGTTCAAGATACGATTGGTATAGCCGGCATATGAATAACTATAAAAAGTAAAACCACCTAATCTACTGGTAGATTTAGTGGTTTTTTGTTAGTATAAATTGGTATAAAACATGGCTGAATATTTTACCGCCGAAGGTATTAAAAAATTAAGGGACGAGCTTCAACACTTAAAAACCGTTGAAACACGGGAGATAGCAGCACTTTTGAAATATGCTGCTTCTTTCGGTGATTTAAAGGAAAATGCCGGTTATCATGATGCGAAAGACAGACAGGCAGAGCTAGTAACTAGAATTAAGAATTTAGAAGCAGTAGTTAATGATGCGATTGTTTACGAGAAGAAAGGGAATGATAAAATTCAGGTTTGTTCGTGTGTCTCGATTATACTAGACGGCGAAGAACAGGAATTTCAAATAGTAGCTCCGGCCGAGTCCGATATTTTGAAGAATAGGCTGTCGTATTTGTCACCCTTGGGGCAAAAATTGCTTGGACGAAAAGTCGGGGAAGAGTTTGATTTTGGGGGGGTCGGTGAGAAGGTTAAGGTAAAAATCTTAAAGATAGCATAGCTATGGAATTTACGGTTAAAAATGCCAATGAAACAATTTTGAATATGGCCAGAAAGATTGGGTATAAACCTACCGGAAATAATGAAAATGGGGAATATAGTTTGGCCAAGGAATTGAATAATGGCTATAGGTATCCTAGGTTCCATATATATTTAAAAAAGGACGAGGATCACAATGAATATATTCTCAGTCTACATTTAGATCAGAAACAGCCATCTTATGAGCACGGAAAGAATCACGCGCATAGCGGGGAATATAAAGGAGAGGTGATTGAGGCAGAGGCGGAAAGAATAATAAGGGTTCTTGCAAACACTAGTGACGATTCTCCCTCTAAGGGAAATATTTACAAATTTTAATATGTTAAACATATATGTAGCTAGGCATGGGCAAGATCAGGACAATGCAGCGGGTATTTTAAATGGGCACAGGGACAATCCCTTACGGCCCTTGGGATTGAACAAGCAGGGGAGCTGGCCCAAAAGATTAAGAGTCTGAATATTATTTTTGATAAAGTCTACTCTTCGCCACTGCGAAGGGCACATAAAACTGCTGAGATTGTTTGCTCGGCCCTGGGATTGGAAAAACCCAAAATATTAAAAGATCTAATTGAAAGGGACTTTGGAGTAATAACCGGAAGGTTGGTTAGCAAAATTGTAGAAATGTGCGCACCCAATATTCTTAGGGGAGAACTTGTTACATATTGCATCGACCCCGATGGGTCTGAGACTTTCCCTCAACTAATAAAACGAGCGAAGAAGCTGTTAAAAAAATTACAAAAGAAGCATCCGATTGGTAATATATTATTGGTTACCCATGGAGATTTTGGTAAGATGTTATACACTGCTTTCTATAATCTAGACTGGAGAGATGTATTAATGGGCTTTCATTTCGGGAATTCCGATTTACTAAAGCTATCGAATGATATTAAGGCAGAGGACGCACATGTCGTTGAGTTGAAACAGTATAATCATTAATCCAAAGCGTATTTTATTTTAGTTAGTGGTATAATTAGATAATATTAGATATAATATAGGTAATATGGAAATATCAAAGAGCACATTAGTATTAGTAATAAGCATCGCTATGATTATCTTGATCGTTGTTTTGGGTTGTATATTTATTGCTCCATCTAAAAACGTCAAAATTGATTTGAATAAAAAAACAAATATTGTGGAGAACAAAACAACTGAGTTTTTAGGGGAGAAGGAGTCATATAAAGATATTGAGATGGGGCTTGATGATATGACGG
>Ga0268276_1004106_pt1 | contig 10553 bp, 10 predicted proteins | sample saktaG_4_FD_190145 | JGI IMG/M metagenome (GOLD analysis project Ga0268276, IMG submission 190145) | Saline water microbial communities from Sakinaw Lake, British Columbia, Canada - sak_2010_1_5_45m | ecosystem: Environmental > Aquatic > Non-marine Saline and Alkaline > Saline ...
AAGAATCGTAGTATTTCAAGGTCAGCTCGTTGTGCACGCCCAGCCCATCGTACCAGACCAGGTTGTGCGCCAGGTTGCAATTGTCCCCGGTGGAGCCGGTGACGTCTACCCGGATAAAATCCGTGGTGCTTCCCGCAGCCACTGCACCCTTATAATGCAGGGCCTTGTCAGCTTCATTGCCCGCCGATACCAGTACGGTGGCGCCTTTGCTCACGGCATAATCGGCGGCCTGGCAGTTGGCATCGGTGCCGTCGTGATGGGGGCTCCAGCCGCCATAGCTCATGCTGATTATGTTGGCGCCGTATAAGTCTGCGGCGTCTTTCAAGGCATTGATCATGGCCGCGTCAGTGGCGCTGCCGGTGACGTCGTTCCCGATCCTGATAAAAACGAACTCCGCCCCGCTGGCTATGCCCTTGTACCTGCCTCCCGAGAGTGTGCCCCTGCCCAGTACACTGCCGGCCACGTGCGTGCCATGGGCGCTCCCGCCGGCCCTCTCGTTGGTGACATTGTCCCCAATGACAGGGTACCTCCAGTAATCCTTGGCAAACTTGGGTGTTGGGAAATCGGGGTTAGTGGTATCGAACCCGTCGTCAATTATTGCTACTCTCACGCCCGCGCCGGTGTATCCGCTCGAATAGAAACTGGAGGCCTTGATAGCGGTCGCCGCCACGTCATTCATGCGGTAGGACTGACGCTCTGCGCTGTCCAACCTGACCACGTAGCTTTCGGCCGCCAGATCGTTCACTGTGCCGATCGGGACAGTGGCAGTAATAAATCCCTGCGGATGCTCTCCGACGGGCGGTATCCAGCTATCCGCATAGGCGGTAACGCCGAGCGAGGCCATGTCCGCCACCTGCGCTGTATCCGGCCTGCTGTTGGTGTAGATAAAAACACTCACATTTAACGGGTCCAGGAGCGGCTCCTGTGATTCGCTGCTTAAACGAGAAAGGGGCTGCTGCCGCGCTGCCCTCTCGTCTATAGCCTTGAGAAGGCTGCTGCTGATCTTGGAGCCGGGATCGTCGGCAGCCATCGGGCCGGGCTGAAAAAGGAAACAACCGAATAGTGTGAATACCAGGATTAATATACTGAGGACCCGCCAGATTTTTTTCACGCCTTCACCCCTTCGAACCTGTTAAATTATGCGCCGATTATATCACAGGAAGGGAGAGGCTGGTGTTCAGCGGCATAAAGCCCGCAAATTAGGGTTGAGTAGTTGTGGCATTGCCGTGTTCAGTATAGAATGAATTGCAAAGGAGGTAGCAAAAGGTTATGGATTACAATCAGCTTGTGACAGCACTGGTGGGACTGGGAGGGGCATTGGTGGTACTGGTGATACTCGGGATATTGATTTACATCTGGGAATCGCTCTGCCTACAGTTCATCGCTAAAAAGACGGATACGCCGCGCGACTGGCTGGCCTGGATACCGTTGGCCAATCTTTTCCTTATGATCGGCATTGCCAGGATGCCCTGGTACTGGGCGTTGATCCTGTGCGTCTTCTTCATAGGCGGAGGCAGCACTTCCGGTATTGGACAATGGCTGACAGCGCTATTCTCGATAGCCTGCGCAGTAGTAATGATCATCATCTGGGTCAAGATTTGCAAGGCGGTAAACCGCCCCGGTTGGTGGGTCGTATTGCTGTTTATCCCGGTTGTACGATGGATTATGCTCGGCATTATGGCTTTCTCCAAGAAATAGTACATTTTTCAATAAGTATTTAAGAGGGCGCCGAAAAACCGGCGCCCTCCTTTTTACATATGGGAATTGAAGCGGCTGATCAGGACAAACTGGTAGTAAGAATAAAGTGATATAGCGTTGAATCTACAGCGGGAGTAGCAGGTTCAAATCCACCCCCATTCCCAAATAGTATAATAAAGGCAAAACATTCATGTTGTACCATTTTCGTTTCTAGAAGGGTATCCTTCAATAGGAGAGGCACTTTTGAAAAGAGTTAGCCCATTTATGCGTAACCTGTGGGCGAGCAACCTGCTCGAAAATTTCCTTATCACGGCTGTGGCTGCCATCCTGGGGATCCGTCTCGGCCTTCACCTGAGCGGCTACCCACAACTCGGGGGAGGAGGGTTGCACATCGCTCACATGCTATGGGGTGGGCTGGGGATGCTGGTAGCGATCATTCTTATGCTCGAATTTAGCAACCGCACAACCCGGCAATGGGCGGCCATAATCGGAGGCATTGGATTCGGGACCTTTATTGATGAACTGGGCAAATTCATCACTTCCGACAACAATTACTTTTATCAGCCTTCCATTGCCGTCATTTACGTCATCTTCATTTCCCTTTTTCTTTCCATACGCTGGATAAATCATTCCAGTTTGCTGTCGCAGTCAGAATCCATGGCCAATGCCACAGAAATCATCCAGGAAGGTATTCATGCGGGGGGACTGGATGATGAGGAGCGCCTGGCGGCCCTTGAATTGCTCAAATCAAGCAATACCCAGCTGGCTGGTGACCTGAGGTGTATCTTGGAGAAGTTTACTACATTACCAATGCACCGGCCAGGTGTACTGGCAAGGATACGCAATGCACTGGCTATCTTCTACTCGGGATTGGCATCCCGTGGATGGTTCCGATGGTTGGTGACCGGCATCTTCCTTGCGGACGCTGTGGCCGGACTTGCCTTTATAATGCTGGATATGGAGTGGTCGTGGCCAACGGCAGCGGCTATCCTGGGCGGATGCCTGGCGATGTGGGCATTATTTCAGTTCACCAATCCCAGTACGCCACGTAGACGCATTTTACGCTGTGTATTTAGCGTGGCCCTGGCAGCAGTAATAGGAATTGCCATGCTGTTTAATTTACGTAGCTCACTGGGAGCGTTTGACGACTGGGTGGAGTTGGTAACAACAATGGCAACTACCGTGCTAACCATAATAGGAGCGTTAGTAATTCACCGGTCGCGGCTGAAAGCTTATCTGTGGTTCCGCGGCGCCACGCTGATTTCCATACTGGTAACAGATGTATTCGCCTTCTATCAGTACCAGTTCCTCGCACTTGGAGATCTTGCATTAGATATGCTCCTTTTCCTGGCGCTCCGTTATATGATCGACCGCGAAAAGGCGATCGTACCCCTGCTTGAACGAGTATAAATAGAACAATGAATGATGTCTATAGAAGGCTGGACAAGGGGGTCTGATATGAGAAGATGGTTTATCGTAATTCTCGCATTTATTATCGTGATCTGCAGCGGGATTAACTGTAGCACAGATAATTTCACTACACGCGTAAACAGATCCGGTGATAGCCCACAGGCTTCATGGACCATATTTGTCTATGGATTAGCTGACAACAATCTTACTAATAGCTTCTTAGCTGATCTGGATAAAATGACGCAGGCTTCTCTTAGCACTGATATTAAAATCGTCGTAATGGCTGACTGGGACGCCAGTTACGAAATAGGAAACACAGGTCAAAAATTTCCCAAAGGTACAGAATGGTATCTTGTTAAAGGGAACGGATCCAAAGAATTGATTGCCAGGGATGAAGAGCAAAACTTGGACGAACCAGAAACCCTCGCCAAGTCAATAGCACGGGCTTACCAAATGTTTCCAGCTAAGCGGTATGGTTTGATTCTTTGGGATCATGGAGGCTCATGGGATGGAGGCTATGGAAGTGATGAGCAGGACGGTGAACTAGATTCTCCTCGAGGCATGACTGTCCCCGAACTATCTGATGCTATACGTTCGGGTTTGAAGCAGGCAAACATTTCCGGAGACAGACCGCTTGAATTTCTCGGTTTCGATACCTGTCTCATGGGTGGGGCTGAGGTGGCGTACACGATGCGTGACCTGTGCAAGGTTTACATTGCTAATGCCGAAATCGATTATGGCTCCGGATGGAATTATACGGATGTATTCACTGCGCTGGCCCAGAAGCCGGGCATGACCGCCCCTGAGTTTGCCAAACTGGAAGTAGCTACCTGGGATAATCTTCACAAAGCTGCTTCATCCAGTGATGTATTTCTGCGTTCTCATATTGCCATTGACACTCAATATATTGATGCTTTCGCCGGAGCCACTGCAGATCTTGTAAGTGAGATTTTGAAAACAGAACGACAGGGGAATGCCACATCCGCATATGAAGAAGAACTTGCACGTATTGCAAGCATTACAATTCCCAGTTATTCTATGTTTTTAGGCCGGAAAGCTATCATACCAAAATACAGAGACTTCGGTGAGTTACTGGCGGATATTGAAAACCAGCCTCAACTTGGTGACATTGCGGTTAAAGCGGGTGTAGCAAAAAAAGCATTAGAAGCAATGATTATAGGGAATGTTCTCGGCGAACTTCGTTCTCATCAGTACGGTTTAAGTATTGGTTTACCGCAAATTAATTCCATTGATGAAGCTCTACTGCATGAATATACATCGAAGGCTGCCTCATGGTCCGACAAGACAGGTTGGGGAAATATGCTGGCAGAATTAGCTGCAGATGTTCCAAGCCAGGGCCCAAAGGTAAATCACACACTTGAAAACAATGGGCAACCAAGTACGGCAGGAGTGGTATCTATTCAATTTTCAACACCTACATCTTCAGCCTGTACCGTCACCATGGAGTTAATTGGCCCTGATCCTATAACCCCTGCTGACAGAGCCTATTATGGCACCGTTATCAATGGGGTTATCCAACCCGGCCAAGCCTACAGGCTCGACTGGACGGGCAAAAGTTGGACTATCGGTACATTGAAACAACGAGTTGCCGTTATACCCTGGGTGATTACAGAAAATGACATCAATAATTCAAATTATTTACCCAGTCTCCTCGGGGCGTATGGACGTGTCAAGGCCAGCGACGGTGCATTTTTGCCAGATGCCGTTTTGATATTCAGCGGAGATAATGACTATGCCGACGAAATTGCTTTTGAAATGCCTAATGGAAGCTGGACGGCTTCTCCTTTAAAAGAATTTGTCCATGAATTTCCTGATGCTACTTTTTTCCCTGCATTAATGGGATGGAATTCGCGGACAGGATCAGAGGATCTTATTCTGTCTGACTTTGAGGAGAAGTTGCCTGAAAGCGGTCATTTCCCCGTGCAGGCCGCATCAGTACCGGCCGGTGATTATGTGCTGGTTACAATCTGCACCGATGTCTGGGGTGTGCAAACTATGGTGACCGATGACGTGAAAGTTAATTCGCCATTCTGAGGAAGTAATCTATCGGATCCCGGGAACTAATGCGTATACTATTTCACAAAATATTACTGGAATTAGTGGGCCATTACTAATCTGGACCTTGATTAACCATTTGCGCTAATAGCCAGCAGACAACAAAGTTCGGGATCCGTCCAGAGTGGTCATTGTTTTAGCTTCAGGTTTTGAATGGAGGGCCACACTGGATTTGAACCAGCCATCCCCGTGTGTAGGGCTGGTGCTTAAGTTAGGCCAGGGTTAATCTCTTCTCATTTATGGTTGAACATTTTGGTATCTAAAGTGATAGGATATTCTTTATAAAATTATTTATTGGTACTTTTGATGCTGAAAAGAAATGGGCAGCCAAGATTTTCTAAACTTTTATCAATGCCGGCCGTTATAACAGGTAAATTGATATGGTTGTATCGTGTTGAATATCGTCAATTTAACATGGAGGCAATAAGAATGAAAAATAAGATGTTTTCCGGCTTAATGGTTGCTACCCTGGTTTTAACGATAGCGCTTTTAGCTGCACCGGTATACGCTCAAAATCCTTTACCTCCGAGTGAACCGGGGCAATCCTGGAATCCACCGGAGGATAGTGGAGAAACACTTATGCAACCCGGAGTCGAATCCAAGTCCAGCAGTATGTATTACCAACCCCCTCAACCCGGTATACAGCCGGATATACAAAATGCTTATTTCCTTGATGAGTCCGGACAAAGCAGGACTCAATTTTACGATGAACCATTCTACCTGGTAGCTAATACAAATTCATCCGGCTTCCTTTATATTGCGGAGTACTACACCGCTGAAAGTGGGCATCCACCAGAGTGGCTTGTGTACAGGTACTACCTGGACCATGCCGGGGCTTGGACACTGGGTCCTTTTTACCCCGAGTCATTTGAACCTGTGGGTAAGCATACGTGGAGGCTGTGGCTTTTTTCCTCGGGGAATTGGGCACAGGCATCTGCGGCTTTTGATTATCAGCCTTATTACCGCTCTGCTTCGGCGCCACCGGTTTCCGCGCCGGGTGACTGGGGTTCTTTGCAGGTTTTAATCATAGCGATACTTACGGGCGCATTGGGTATTACGATGGGTATGCTCATCGCTAACAGAAACAGGTATAGCAGATGAAGCTGGTATAATTTGGGCGGCCAACCTGAATAAATATCCCCGGCGCTTTCTTAAGCAGTGATATTTGTGTCGTGATCAGTTCAGGGTGTTTAATGTGCTGCGGATAGCAGCTATAATATTTTGAGCGCTTAGAAAGATAATACGAGATCAGGAGGTAATAGTATGAAATCAATATTGGGTATCTTAATTTTCCTGCTGCTGGCCCCGGCTATTTCTTGTGGCAACGCGCCTTCCACAACAGGTGGCGCCGCTGAACAAAATGTGAGTTTCATGATAAGCTCTTACCAGTTCGTTAAGAATTCCTATTCGGGGGAAACAAACCCTTCATACCTGGTCATCCGAAGTTATCCTGCCTTTGATTTACTATTCGGGGTGGGTGCAGTAATGGGAATGGACAAGTCGAAATTGATCACGGAAGAGGGAATGAAAAAAGGATTTGTCCTTTCCATCATCTACCAGGGAAATAATATCCATAAATTCAATATTGAGAAAATCACACTTAAAAACAAACAGTTGCAGGTGTATTACACTTCTGAAGTGACGCAACCCAATGCCAGTTGGACGTGCAATTGTAACGTTACCGCGTTGATTGATAATTGCGAATTTGACTCGATACTCTTGTTTGAGAACGGGCAACCCCTGCCGGATGCGCTTATAAAGGAGCTATGACAAAAATAGGCAGTGCTTACCTTGTTATAATAAGCATAGATCTAAATGAAAGACAACAATCCATATTTGGCACTTTTCATTATTGTTGGAGTCGATCAAAATAAGTAAACGGGGAGGGTTATCAGATGTCTAATCCATCAAGTCCAATCGACCTCGGGATGTTATTTCAAACTGTCACGGGTACACTGGCCAAGAACAAAGAAGGCCTGAATAACGCTGACACAAACAATCATGACCACGGGGATAACATGGTTAATACCTTTGAACTCATAACCAGGGCAATGAAGGAAAAGAAGGATGCAAATCCATCTGATCAAATGGCGTATGCTGCCGCGATATTAAGTGGGCAAAAAAGCGGGTCAGCGCAGCTATATGCCAAAGGGCTTTCACAGGCTTCCCAACAGTTTCAAGGCCAGCAGGTCACTTCCGACAACGCCGAGACATTGATCTCGACATTGTTGGGAATAGGAGAGACACCTGTACAACAATCTGCTTATATAATGAGCTCGCCCCCTGACGGCTCTTATGTCATCGGTAACGCCATCAAATTCGAGTGGAAAGCTTCACCCGGGGCTACCAAGTATTGGCTCATCGTTAAGAGGGTAAAAGACGGCTCCCCCCGCATCAGCAAGGATTTAGGCAATGTTCTCTCCTCCGATGAACACGGTTTCGCCAATGACGGCACTCAATACAAGTGGACCGTCGGCGTTGGCGACAACCCGGACCCGGATACATCTGCATCGTACTGTACCTTTACCAATGGTGTCCCTCCACAACCGCAGCAACCCCAGCAACAGCAAGCACAGCAACAACAGCAAGGTGAAGGCATTAATGACATCATAGGTTCGCTGATTCGTAAAGCACAGAATAAACCACAAGGCCAGCAACAACAGCAAGGTGAAGGCATTAATGACATCATAGGTTCGCTGATCCGTAAAGCACAGAATAAACCACAAGGCCAGCAACAGCAGCAAGGTGCTGGTATTAATGACATCATAGGTTCGCTGATTCGTCAAGCACAGCAGCAACCTCAATCCCAGCGGCAATCCAAAACAATTAGCGGGGTTAATCTGGAAACAATTGTGAATGCCCTTGTCTCAAACAGTGCCATGGGGGGTTCTTACAGGTCACAATCAGGGTCCCTGGTAGCCAACACACTTATTACAGCAGTCCAGAATATGGTAAATAAAAAATAAAGGTAGCCTTTCTTTTTGAAGAGTAACAAGCCAAAATAGAATATTAAAATCGGGCCATTGAAATTACTTAAACGGCTCGTTATAATGCAAACAATTAAGATTAGGAGGTGGCTATAATGTCATTTGGTGTAAGCAAGATGGTACTCGGTATCATAGCAGTAATTGCTGGTCTTCTATGTCTCTTTTGGTTTTCTGCACTGCAATGGATCGTCGGGATATTCCTGATTGTTTGGGGCATCATAACACTGTTAGAAAAGAAATAAATATTTTCCTTAACATCACACCCGGGGAGGCCCAGGCAACGCTGCCGGCGGCGATCGCCCTGATCTTAGCCGGCAACGCGTTCGCCGCGCTCAAGTTCCCCGGTATCGACATATACATAGGCGGGGTACTGGCCTATGTGACTGTAGCAGTTATGAATGGCACCTGTACTAAAGCATGGGCACCAGGGGTAAATTTATCAGGCTGGTGAAATACTCAAAAACAGGTTACCCCGGCTACCATCTTAACGGGTGATAACGTAATTATTTCTTTTTATACTTTTTATCGTATTCAAAGGCTAACCTGACCCTGGCCCGGTAACTGACGATCTTGCCTTTCTCAACATGCACGTACAGTTTCTGCACATCAGCAACGTGTACGCCCTTAATTGTCTTGGATGCCGCTGCCACAGCAGCGGCAACAGCTTTCTCCCAGGACTCAGAGCTCGAACCTATTACGGTTATTACCTTGGCTACACTTTCTTCCATCATCTACTCCTTCTGTGGAGGCTACTGCTCCACGAACTATTTACGCCCCGGCGTTTATGCCTCAATTATGACAGCGGTGGGCGCGTTCTTTTTGACCGACTCTATGCCGTTTTTGGCGCTTTCCTTGGTCGTGTATCCCTCTCCCACGGCTATGGTCTGACCGTTTGACGCTACAAGTTTCCAGCGGTATTCTCCTTTCTTGTCCTTGTACAATTCAAACTTAGCAGCCATGTTTTACATCCTTTAAATTTATTTGATCTAAGACTGCTTCTTTCCTTTTATCAGAAGGTTATAATCCGTTTATTACTTGATCATGCCTTTGACTGCCTGCATCAGCGCGGTGGCCACAAGGTTGCCGGACTGCTGCCGGTAACCGCCTCCCATAGCACTGCTGGAGACCACCGCGTTCACGATTGCCTCAAGGTTGCTGCCGCCCCTGGACTTGGTGCTCATAAAGGACATGCCGGCCTGCAGCAGATCGTCTAAGCCGAAACCGTCGTTGGCCTGCTGGCTCTGCTGTCCGCCTGACCCACCCAGCAGTGAACCGAGCACATTGCCGAGCCCACCGGCCTGCTGCTGAGGCTGACCCTGTTGGCCACCCGCCCCTCCCAACAGTGAACCGAGCACGCCGCCGAGGCCGCTGTCCTGCTGTTGGGCCGGTGCCTGGGGCGCCTGCCCGCCACCCAGCAAGGTCTGGATAAGTGTCATGGCATTGGCCGGAGTCACCTGCTGCCCGGTGAATTCCTTAGAAGCTTGTTCCAGCCCCCTGGCATATAGCTGAGATGATCCGCTCTTGCGCTGGCGCAACATCTGGGCGGCATACTCAAGCTGGTCAGCCGGGTCGGCTCCCTTCTTCTCGCGCATGGCCTGGGTGATGACTTCAAATGTATCCACCATGTTGTCACCGTGGTCATGGTTGTTATCGTCAGCATCGTTTAATTCCTGCCTGCTGTTAGCCAGCGTGCCGGTGACCGACTGAAATAACCTGGCCAGGTCCAATGATTTTGTTTGATCAGCCATATGTTTTTCCTCCAAACAGTATTATTATTAATTGTTTTGTCAGTTATCTTATATACCTATGCTAACGGTGGGGACTGCCGACTAATATAGCGCATAACCTCCATACCCGCCTTATATAGGCCATATTTGCACTTTTCCATGGCCTTGTCAATCTGGCCAACGTATAAGATTATAATGCAAACAGGTACCGCACCTGGATATTTATTTTACGGCCGTTGAAAGCAAAGGCATTGATTAAGCAACGGTGTAAAGAGTAAAATCAATTCAGGCAATGTAATAGTTGAAGTTGCGGGGCTTTGCTTGGTAAGTATGTAGCCGAATCAATAACATGAGCATATTAACTTTGTTTCGATAAGACTGCCTGGGAAGGGCATAAACAGGAGGTATTGAGATTATGAACAGTGACGGTGAAGGGCGAAAAATCATAGGAGAGCGAAGGCGACGGCCTGATTCCGCCCCGCCGGGTGGACGTGACCGGGCGGAGACGCCGCAACGTCGCGAATCTCAGGGCAGTGGTGGCTACAGCGGTGGTTACGACACGGGTGGTGGTTTAGACTCCGGCGGCGGCGGGTCAGGCAATTTAGCTGGATTGATCGGGTTAATAGGCAGCGTGGCAGGGTTGTTCATAGGTGGC
>Ga0268276_1004107_pt1 | contig 10551 bp, 14 predicted proteins | sample saktaG_4_FD_190145 | JGI IMG/M metagenome (GOLD analysis project Ga0268276, IMG submission 190145) | Saline water microbial communities from Sakinaw Lake, British Columbia, Canada - sak_2010_1_5_45m | ecosystem: Environmental > Aquatic > Non-marine Saline and Alkaline > Saline ...
TTATACGGAAAATTTCCGCATTAGTCTGCGTTAGTCAGCATAAGTCCGCGTTAGGGCGCAGTTTAAACGGTTTAGACTTCTCCCCTTTCGCTCGCCACTACTCGGGGAATAAACACACTTAATACAAGTCACAGACCACAGATACGCAGACGAATTTGGAAAATAATTCAACTTCATATCTGTGATCTGTGAAGACTTATATTAAGAGTGTATGTTTTTCTCTTTTCCTCCGGCTACTAAGATGTTTCAATTCGCCGGGTGCCTGTCTCACTGTCCTATGTGTTCAGACAGCGGACGAGCCGACTTCATCGGCTCAGGTTTCCCTATTCGGAAATCCCCGGGTCAAAGGTTGCTTGCCACCTAACCGAGGCTTATCGCAGGCTGCTACGTCCTTCATCAGCTTCTTATGTCAAGGCATCCACCATATACACTTATTGAGATTTTCTCACACTTTTATCTTTAAAAGCGCTTGCTTCCAATATTTTGTAAATTGCAAAACAAAATATTAAAAAATTATTATTATCTTGCTTTAAATTGTTAAAGTTCATTACCAGGAATTATTAGCTGAAAACTAATTTATTAACTCCCAATTTTTAATTCCCGTTCGTTTTATTTATACGGCTTTAGACATTAAAAAAACCGCTTTTAGCGGTCTCAAATAACTTAAAAATTAGCCATTATTTTAACCGCCTATATATTTAAACATTAGTCTATTATTATTCATAAATTTTTTGAGTATAAATTATTATAATTTAATTATATTATACATTATATTAAAATAGTGTCAAGTCTAATTAAAATATCTTAAATTTTTCCAATAATTCCGGGTCAGTCATCTGACTTTGAGCCACTTTTTTGCTAATAATTTTATCTTTATATAATTCTTTTAAAGCTTTGTCCATGCTAATCATGCCATTTTTATAACTGGTTTCAATTACTGTTTTAATCTGAGCTATTTTGTTCTCGCGGATTAAATTTGAAACAGCCGGAGTATTAACCATAATTTCACGGACCGCTACCCGTCCTTTTTTTATTCTGGGCAATAATCTTTGAGAAATAACAGCCGCTAAAGTCATTGATAATTGCATACGTATTTGGTTCTGTTGATGAGGGGGAAAAATATCAATAATTCTGTCAACCGTCTGAGCCGCGCTGTAGGTATGAAGCGTGGCCAAAACCAAATGACCAGTTTCGGCCAAGGTGATAGTGGTCGAAATTGTTTCCAAATCTCGCATTTCTCCAACCATAATAACGTCAGGGTCCTGCCTTAAGGCGTGTTTTAACCCGCCGGCAAAAGATAACATGTCGCTTCCCAGCTGCCTTTGAATAATAATGCTCTTCCGGGGTTTAAACAAAAACTCAATCGGATCTTCCAGAGTAACAATTTTACACCGGCGACTGTTATTTATATGATTTATCATAGCGGCCAGAGACGTGGATTTGCCGCAACCAGTCGGCCCGGTTACCAATATTAAGCCCTGTTTAAGATTTAATAAATTAAATATCACTTCCGGCGCCTCTATCTCTCTTAATGACGGCATTTTTTCATTAACAACTCTGGCGGCCAGCCCGACATTATTTCTTTCATAATGCAAATTAACCCTAAATCTCTCTTTATTATCCAAGGAATAACTAAAATCCAGGTCGCGGGTTGCTAAAAAAATCTTTTTTTGATTTTCGCTTAACATTGAAAATGTCATTTCTTCAATATTTTTTTTATCCAATATCTCTTCTTCGTCCAAGGCAACTAAATTACCGTCAATCCTTAAAATCGGATAAAGTCCTACTGTCAGATGTAAATCAGACGCTTTTTTTTCGACCGCTAATTTAAGCAAATTTTTAATATCCATATTTTAATTATAACATTATTTACCAATTCTTCTTTTTTATACCTTTTCCGGCCGCTTTAATTTGCGCCTCCTGTTTTGAAGACCCCTTGCCTTTGGCTACTAATTCATTATCTATATACAACCCAACTTCAAATATTTTGTCATGGTCAGGGCCGGTTTCGTTCAAAACTTTATAATGCGGAGTCAACCCATATTTTTCCTGAGCCTTCTCTTGAAACTTTGATTTCGGGTCAAGATACAGCTCATTCTTTAAAATATTATCAAGTTTCGCTATCATGAACTTTTTGATAAATTTTTTGGCCGAACCAATACCCTGATCCAAATATATTGCCCCTATTAATGCTTCTACCGCATTAGCTAAAATATACCGGCGCGCCTTTGAATTGCCATCCTTGGCTTCGCCTTTTGACAGATAAATATTATCTTCTAAATTTATCTCATGAGCCACTTTGGCAAGCATTTCCGAATTTACCAAACTGGCGCGCCAATTGGTCAATTCTCCCTCGGGCGTATCGGGAAAATTATGATACAAATATTCCGTAACCACAATTTCCAAAACAGCGTCGCCTAAAAACTCCAGCCTTTCATTGTGGCCAAGTTCAAAATCGGGGTGTTCATTTATGTATGAACGGTGGACAACGGATTGTTTAAGATAATTTTTGTTTTTAAATTCTATCCCAATTTTTTTTTCTAATTTAGAAAAATTTCTCATGGATTTACATTGCCAAATTGTTAAATTGTTAAATTGTTTGAAACAATATAGCAATATAACAATGCAGCAATTTTAATATTTATTTATTTTTTATTTTTCTCCACGTCCTTATAAATTGCTCCCAAAACACCATTAACAAATTTTCCGGAAGATTCTCCGCCAAATGTTTTGGCAATTTCAATCGCTTCATTAATGGCTACCTTAGGGGGAATGTCCTTTGACATCACTAATTCATAAACTCCAATTCTTAAAATATTCCGGTCAATTATTGTAATCTGGTCAAGCGGCCATTCGGTGGCATATTTTATAATGTACTTATCTATTTCCGGCAAATTTTCTATCACATTCTTAAATAAATCCTTTACAAAACCATTATCATTAAAATCAGGGGCAAAATTTTTTAAATTGCCTTTAATTATTTGGTCGGTATTATTATTTTTTTTACCATGAAAGTCCCACATAAACAAGGACTGCATGGCGATTGTGCGAGCTAAATGCCTATTGGACATGTTTTAAAAATTTCTAAATTACAATTCCTAATTTCTAATAAAATTCCAAATGTCAAATTTCTAATTAATAAATTACATTAGACATTTAGTCATTAAACATTATTAATTTTATTAGAAATTAGGTGAATTAGAAATTATAAATTATAATATCATTACTTCTTAGCCTTTTTCTTTTTTTCATCTTTGCCTTTAATCTTTATAGCCTCCCTGCCTTTATAACTTCCGCAAAACAAACACGCTTTATGCGGCTCTATGGCCCGGCCGCATTTAGGACACTTCTTTAAATTAATTTTATTTAGACTGTGATGAGACCGCCTGTTTCCGACTGAACTTTTTGTCCTTCTTTTTTTCGGTACTGACATAATTAAAAAATTTAAAATAATTAATATTAATCTGCTTTTAGTATAGCCTAAATAATTGAATCTAGTCAAGAAAAAAGCCATTCGGAGAAAATTCGCGCTTCTTTTGCGAATTTTTCCGAATGGCCTGTTAGACTTAAGCCAGCCAAACCGACTCCAACGCAGTGGTTGTAAAGTCAATCATGGTTTTTGGCGTATTTTTTTTCAAATTCCAGGAAACAAAAACAGTCAGTTGCTCAAGTAATTTATCTTCTTCGGAATTTAGTTGCCTGGCAACCGCTTCTATAGCTTCCCGCACGGTAGTGGTAATTATTCTGTCAAATTTTAAAGGTACATTTATGGCTTTTAGATGAGGGCTGGTTTGCAATTGTTCAACCGCTTCTTCCCAATGAATACCACCTATCTTGCGGCGTAAGACATAGCCGTTTCCCCGGTCGCGAATCATAAGAAGAGGGGAATTAACCTTTAAACAAGCGTCCTTAACCCTTGCCCCAGGCATTTTTGAACCGATTTTATCCAAAAGAGCCTTCTTTTTTTCCAAATCAGGCAATTGCTTGACTTGAATCCGCTCAAAAATAAAATTCTGGTCGTTAATGTTAATCTCTTTTAAACGGCTGGGGTCAAATCCTAGGTCCATAAGATCACCTATGGTCAAAGAATGGCTGCCGTCAAAACCCTTTTCTGTTATCCAGGCGACCAAACTGGGTCTTTGATAATCGGGGAGCGCTTCAATCGTGCGAGCCGGATATTTTTTTAATTCTTCGGGCAGACTGTCCCAAAATTTTATATCCCCATTCACGAAATTTGATTCACTTCCCAGCGCAAAGGGAGTATAGGACTGCATTGGTAAAACAGCGATTTCCTGGGCAAGCCTGATTTGTTCCAACGAATCCCCGCCGGTATAACCCACTAAGTCTTCTATGCGCCGCCTAAAAGCAATAAGTTTGGTCACGAAACGAGTGAACATAAACCGTCCAAGAGGGGAAAGGGTTTTGTTTCTTATTTCATCCTTAAAATAATCAAGCAAAGCCAAATAAAGACTCTTAAACTCGGCGATTGTTTCCCGAACCATTGCCTGATTATCCCTCATATCAATGGCTGTTCGTTTCCGGCTTAAGTGATGTGTCAGCTTCAACACGGGTTCCCGCAAATCTTTTACTTCTAATCTGGGGGGAATAAAAATCATGTAATAACAACCGTTGTTAATTGAAGAATTGCCGATAATACTCTTAATCGGCCGCCATGACTGCTTAAGATAAATGTCATAACTCGGATCTTCTTGGGGGATAATATTATCCAAAATACCAACTGCCGACTTTTCAATCAAAAATTGCTTAAAATGATTTAATATCTGTGTTCCCAGGCCCTTTCTTCTGAAAGGCGCTGACACCTCAACATAAACCAGATAATAACAGGGTATCGGCTTTTTTAAATACAGCATATTGAGCCGTCCAAGGTTTTCCCCTGTCTCGGCGTTAACTTCAATAACCCGAAAACCATTGCGGGAATCTTCCGGTTTAAGACGGTTAACTTTGGCGCCAGCCACGGTCTTTCCCACCAAATTCCACAAATCTTCAAAAAGATCAGTCTTAACCGGCGCTTTAAGTAAATTTCCGCGCGCGCCGTCGCCAATCAATTCAATTAGCCCTAATTTTCCATTAAGCCCAAATCCCAAATCCGCCATTTTAATCTCCTCTTCGCTCTTGTTGTTTTAAGTCTGATTGTTGCCTTTCAGCAAAACAACCGGGATCTTCCTGGTCTACATCTCCAAAATCAGAGCTGTAGGGTAGAGGTATATTACCCGACTCCCCTTCCTCGCAAAGTACGCTGTATCTTTTATATTCTAACATCCTTTCGTTCTCCTTTCCCGGTTCTCTCTTTTAATTCTAACGCCTTTTTAGCTTCTTTCAACATCTCTATATTCCCCCCATCTCTGTCGCACCTTGCTATAATCCACTTTAAATTTTCCTCGCTTATTCTGGCCATACCTCCCTCTATTTTTACCATCATTACACCCCTTATACTCCAAAATTGCCAATCTGTTTTTTTAAAAATCATCTGTTTATTTTCCCGGCTTCATAATCACTCCTTAGTTATAATGAACATTACCAGTCCCATTAAAACAGGCCAAAAACTATTTCCAAAAATAAAACTGGCCCCTTCTTATAAAGAGGAGGCCAGTTTATTTTCCCTAATGATGCTTAAACTTTTAATAATCAGTCAAAACACCACAAAAAACCGCTCTCCTCATGGAGCCATAAAAAAAGCTAAAATAAAAAGCGATTTTTTGTATTGCCTTAACCATAAATATTTAAATATTACTCCTGTGGATAATTATAGCAAATCTACAAAAAAAAGCAAGAAAAAATAATTAAATATTAAATAATATTCTAATATTAAATAAAAATAGGGATAGCGCCATTCTTGACACTATTCCTATTTTGAAAAATTTCAGGCTATCTAAGCCCTTACCCCCGTACTAACTAATTCCTCTTTTTTTAAAGAAAGAAGCGAGGCTGCAATCTCGTCATATTTTTTCCAATCTCCTTTCTCGGCCAATACTCTTTTTGTTTCTTCTAATTCCCTGATTTCTTCTTCCATTGTTTTCCCTCCTTATTATTTTCTATATTCAGGCAATAAAAAATACCGCCTTGGGAAGGCGGCTGTTTCTATTTTTATATAATTTTATTTTTTCCAATTTAGTTAAAAAACAAGCCACCCGCTACGGCAGTAACAATAATAAGCCTAATAATAAATTTTGTCCGCCCAAATTTAAATTAGGGCGGATTATACCAGCCTGTTTCATATACTAATACAATATCATATCTCTAAAAAAAAATCAACCCCGCAAGAATTTCAAATTTTCAATCTGAAATTTTGCGGGGTAGTATTACGGCGGACATTATCAGCCGTATTTCCTCCTAACCTGCCCTGCCACCCAGGGATAATGAATGGCAATTCCCTGAGCCAGAGAATATCTTGACCGCCAGCCCGCGGCTTTTATCAGCTCGTTGCTAAAATTTCTGGCCGCAACTCCGACCGCCCCGGGAATATGCTTTATTGTTAAATCCTTGCCCGAAACCTTGATTACGATTTTAGCCAATTCATCAACGGTTACGTATTCGTCAGTGCCGATATTTACCGGCTGGTTAATATCCGAGGCCATTAAAACCATAATCGCGGCTATTAAATCATCAATATAAACAAAATTCCTAACTGCCTGACCGTCTCCCCAAACCTCCAGGTCACCGCCGTCCTTGGCTAAGGCCGCTTTTCGGCATAAAGCATCAGCCGCTTTTTCCCGGCCACCTTCCCAGTTGGCTTCCGGGCCATAGGTGGTATGAAAACGGGCAATCCTTACTTCCAAATCATATCTTCTTCTAAAGGATAGGAGCATTCTTTCGGTATAAAGTTTTTCCCAACCGTATTCATTGCCCGGATAAGCCGGATAAACATCATCTTCGCAAATCATCTCGGCCTCAATCGGCATATCCCTATAAACGCAGACCGAGGAAGAAAAAAATATTTTAGGTCTTTTTTTGCCCGGCTTTTCAACAACCGCTTTAATCATATTAATATTTATTAAAGCATTGCCTGTCATCATCTCACACTCGCCTACATCCATATAACCAGCCCCGCCCCGATCAGCTGCCAGCAAATAAATCTCGTCGAAATGTATAGGGGCTAAAATTATTTTACAATTTTCCTTTTCCCTCAAATCAAGCAATAAAAATTCATCAACGAATGTCTTTGAATAACTAGGATATTTAATATCCACCCCAGCAACAAAATAACCCCGCTCCCTTAACTCTTTTGCCAGATGATGGCCGATGAATCCACCGGCTCCGCACACCAACGCTCTCTTCTCCATAGCTTTCCTCCTTTTTCGGTTAAATTTTAAAAATAACCAAAATATAAATATTATTAACTTATTTATATTTAAACATATTTAAAATAGAATATCATATTTTTAAAAAAAATCAACCCCGCGGAAATTTCAAATCTTAAATTTGAAACTCCGCAGGGTTTTTAAGGCAAGCCGGACAAAATATCAACGCTATTTCTCGTATCCCAAAGCCTGAGCCTGCTCCTGGGCGCTTTTAAAAGCTGCTTGCCGCGCGGCTATTCTTTTTGCCTCGCCAAATTTAACAGGCTTGCCTTGACCGCTTCGAAGTTTATCTACTCTTTTTATCTTTTTTCTCTTCATTATAAATCTCCTCCTTTCTGGGGTTGGACTAATATTTCTTTTCCTCTTTCTACCAACTCTAAAAAAAGATCAAAATCAACAGGAAAACTTTTTAAACCTTCTAATGTCCAAGGCAAATCTCCTTTGATTGCCGACATTACAAATTCCTGCGGGCTATGATTAAAAAGCGCTTCAAATCCAAGTCTAAAACATACTTCATCGCTAATTTTTTCTCCCATCGCCCCTCCTCCTTTCTTAAATTATTAATTCGCCTGCCTGCCTCGCTGAAGCCTTAGCATAAGTGAGTGTCACATCCACCCGCCTTGCTGAAACTTGGCGAGGCAGGTAGTGTGACTTTTTCACGCTAGTGAAAAATAATGTAAAGAGCCTTATAAATAAAAATCGTCTTCCCTTTGAAGACGACTTTTTTATTTTTTATATTATTTTTTTACAAATGTGTCTTCAAGGGATAACAAAAATTATCATTAATAATAATGATTGAAATAATAATAATTCTGGTTATATTTTGAATAAAATTCATATATAAATTTATTAAATTGATAAATAAGAGGAGAAAGATTATGATATTTAATAAAATTACTATACATAATCTCCTCCTTGAAAAAATTTTAAACCATTATTGACAAACGACTCATTGCTTTGCTAATTCCTTTTTGAGTTTGTTCCAGATCAAACCTGGCTTTCCTGGCCGCGGATTGGTTGTTGCTTTCTTCCGCTCTTTGAAGCTTTTCTCGGAGAATGCTTTGTTGTTTTGCTAACTCAGAAAACCTCTCTATTCCAACTGCACTTACTCCTATTTCCATGCCAAATTCTCCTTTTTTCAAAAATCGGTTTAAAATTTTACAACCCTGACCGAAATAATCCCTCCTTTCTTGAACTTAAAAATGAACATCTTAAAACCGCCTTTGGTTTTCCCTGGGGCGGCTCGGCTTATTTCAAATTTATTTTTACACTTAATTCTTAGCCGCCAGGGATTCTATACCAATAATAACGATTCCCAAAATTAACATTAGGCCGGTTTTAGTCTTTTCTAAAATTGTTCTGGTGGCTTTTTTCATATGGCTAATTCTATTTTAATCTTTATTTAATATTTGTCAAGTAGTATAATTTTATCTAATACTAAACAAAAAATCTATAAAAAACGCAATTTTTTTAAGTTTTCCACACCTATTTACCGCCCAATTAAAATTTTTGCCAACTGTTTTATTAATGAAACCGCTACTGGCGGGGCCAATAAACTGTAAGCATCTTGCCCTGCATCGTCTTTGATAATCCAGGGTTTTTCAATTGTTTTTACCTGGCCAGTTGCGTCCAATTCATAAACATATTCCGGCGTTATTTCATAATCATCAACCAAATTTTTGGCTTCTTTAGCCGGAATTGAATTTCTTAAAAGCACTTTTGGCACTCCATGCAAAGAAAAAACCTTATTAATAAGCTCTTCGTCCAATTCCAGTCTTTTTCTGATTGATTCTATGCCTAAATTATCACCTTCTTTCATACCCATGCGGAATCCGTCGCAACCGGCATTGTCGCAAATTAAATAAAATTCTTTTTTGTCCTTATCATAACCGACCTTTTCGGTAGTAAAAAGTTTTAAGTTGCGCGGCGTATTGCACTGAGGGCAGACAACCCGATATTTCATGCGCTCATCAATAACCGATTCCGGAATATCAATGGCAATAAAAATATCCTGGTCTTCGCGATAATTAATAAGAGCGCGGAAATACAGAGAATATGATATCTGGCCCAAAGTTCTCGGAAAGCCGTCTATAAATAAAATTTTACCCTCGTGCTTATCAATTTCTTTTTTAACCAAAGACAGCATCAACTCGGCCGGAACCGATACCTTGTCCTGACTGCGATTTAAAATGGCCTCAATGCCGTCTTCTATTGAAATATATCCCCGATAATCCTTTTTTAAATATTCAATTAATTCCTGTTTTCCTTCTTCGGTGGCCAGCGCTTTATGGGTATCCCTGACTACATCGCCGACGGAAATATGGGCTATTTTATCATCCCCGAATATTTCCATCATTAACTTTGAATAAGTGCCTTTACCGGCATTTTTTTTGCCCAGCCAATAAGCAATAAAAGTATTGGTTTTAAAATACTCTTTAAGCTCATTAATTTCTTTTCCAGCCTTGGCAAGAAAATATTTCTTTCTTTCTTCCGGGTCGGATAAATTAAATTTATTATCCAAACCGTCCACTTTGGTTTTTGTTAAATCTAATAAAAAATCTTTTCTAAAATTACTCATAAAAAAATATGCAAACTAGTTAATAATTTTAAATCAGCTAATTAAATAAATGCGAAACTACGAAAATGCAAAAAAATAAATTCGCACTTTTGTAGTTTCGCATATAAAATTTTAAATTCGCGTTTATATTATTTTAAATATTTTTTAATTTCCTGGCTTACCTGGGCCGGCGTTAAATTCGCCTTAACCAAATAACCAACCGCCCCTAACTTATCGCCCTTTTCCTTATCCTCCTCCGTGCCTAAATTGGTTAACATCACTACCGGTACCTCCCTGGTCTCAGTGCTTTCTTTTAATTCTTTTAAAACCGAAAATCCGTCCAGCTGGGGCAAAATTATATCAAGCATTATAATATCCGGCTTTTCTTTTTTGGCTATTTCCAAGCCATCAACCCCGTTATTGGCCATAAAAACAACATAGCCGTCATTTTCAAATTTTGTTTTATACATTGGGCCTATCATCTCATCATCTTCAACCACTAATATTTTCTTCTTTGATTCTTCCATATTTTTTTATTTAAAATTAAATACAGTCATTTAAATAACTGCACTTTATGTGAATAACTATTTTAAGTATAGCAATTAAAATAAATTTTGCAAGAACACGTAACCCAAAAAACAAAAAAGCAAGAAAACAAAAAAACAATAACAGGAC
>Ga0268276_1004111_pt1 | contig 10542 bp, 7 predicted proteins | sample saktaG_4_FD_190145 | JGI IMG/M metagenome (GOLD analysis project Ga0268276, IMG submission 190145) | Saline water microbial communities from Sakinaw Lake, British Columbia, Canada - sak_2010_1_5_45m | ecosystem: Environmental > Aquatic > Non-marine Saline and Alkaline > Saline ...
GGCCACATCGGCGATGAACCCGACGGCCTCGGCGCTGGTGCGCCCGAACCGCAGCCAGTGATGCGGGGGCATCAGCAGGATGCCGTCGGCACCCGCTTCTTTCGCGGCGATGGCGTGATCAATGGCGGAGAGACTCCCCTCGCCGCAGACGCCGGAGATAACCTTCAGTCGTGAGGAGGTTTCAGGGGTCAGGTTTCGGGTGTCAGTGCCTTTCCCTGACACCTGAACACTGAAACCTGAAACCTCTTCCGCCACGATGCGAGTTACCTGCGCACGCTCGGCCTCGCGCAGGCTCATGATCTCGCCGGTGTGGCCGTTGGGGACCAGTCCCTTCAGGCCGGGGACGGAGGCCAGTTCGCGGATGTACGCGCGAAGACCGGCTTCATCGAGCCTTTCGTCTTCGTGAAACGGACATAGCGTGGCAGGGAATACGCCCATCCACGGATGTTCTTGCCACGTGCGCATTCGCTTGTCTCCTGGTGCTGTCGAATCCTTGATTCTCATAGATAGGCCGCAGTATACGCTAGTAGGCGGGGCTTGGGTATGGCCTTTTGTGCTTTCACGCATTTGGCATTTTGTGCTATATTTCGCGCATGGACTGGACCGGTATCGACGTACGCATTGACTGGACCCGCTGCACGCGGCGGAGGTGGCCGGCGAAGCGGCGATTGGATTTTTCACCGCAGGAACGGCGCAAAACGCGCAACGTTCTCCTCTACTGGTGGGCCGGGCGCGGCGAGCGGCGGCTGCCCGCCGACTCGGTTGCGATCCACGCCGGGCTGTGTCACTGGGCGCGGCCGGGGTGGATCTATGAATGCACGCATAGCCCCCGCAATCCCCTGGGCGTGACGGCGATCCACTTCGACCTGCTCGATGCGCAGGGCCGGGTCATCCCCCCGGACTCGGCGCACCTGCCGCCGGAGCAACTCACCGTGCGGTCGCCGCATCTGACGGAGGCGGTCACCCGCTGGATCGCCGAACACGCCATGGATGTCCGCTCGGGCATGCCCCTGCCGCCGGGCCTCGAGACGGCGGCGAACAACCTGCTGCGCGGGTTGCTGATCAAACTCACGCACGACACCGCTGCGGCCCCACGCCCGCAAGCCACCGAGAATCCCGTGGCCTGGCGCCGGCTCACGGCCCATATCCAGGAAAACCTGCACGATGTGGGCGGAGTCGGCCGGCTGGCGGAGAAGGCCGGCTACACGCGCAGCCACTTTTCGCGACTGTTCAGAGCGCACACCGGGCTCAGTCCACGGCAGTTCGTCATCAATGCCCGGATTGCGTTCGCCAAGGAACTGCTGCGGGGCAGCACGCTGAGCGTGTCCGAAATCGCCCTACGCGCCGGCTACGGGGACGTCTTTGGGTTCTCCAAGCAGTTCCGGCAACGCACCGGACAGACCCCCTCCGGCTACCGCTTGCGCGCTCGGGCGTGAGCGCGATTCGTTAATCGCGCCGGGCCTCAACTTCCACCTCGTAGACTTGACTGTGCCCGGTCCGGTCGGAGGTGAAGATGACCAAGCGGCCGTCGGGTGAAAAGGAGGGGTGGGGATGCGTGTGCTGCGGTGCGTAGACCTTCCACTTGCCCTGCTTGTAGTCTTCGTCGTCATAGGGACAATGGTCAGTGTCCCAATGTTTGCCTTCATTGGTTGCGCCGGGAAAGCAAAGCGTGCGCGGTTGCCCCACCCCATCGCGCGGGTCGAAGAGCTGCAGCCCGATGTCGGGGAACGTCGTGTCGGCACACATGAGCGTGCCCTGGCGATTGATGGACGGATGCCAGGCGTTGAAGGAACAAACCGGCCGAACGCTGCCGCTATCGAGATCGATGCCGATGCAACCACGCGGCCAGTTGGCGGTGATGATTTCAGGTGTCAGGTGTCGGGTGTCAGGTGTCAGGGGGGAGCCTGTTCGCCGCGTTCTTCCGGGGTTCCAGGTTTCGTGGACGATCCACTCGTACTGCCCCGGCTTGGCGAGCGGCTGGCGGTCGTAGACCAGGCGGTTGCCGGAGCCGTCGCGGTTGATCACCCAGATGCGCTGCTTGTACGGCCCGGCGTAGCGCAGCAGGGCGTTGTCGGACGGATGGAACTCCGGATGACCGATGGTGTCGGCTTCGAGGATGGTCTCGTGCCGGCCGGTCCGGGTGTCGATGACGATGAAGCGGAATCTCGCGCCGATCTTCACCGGGACCGCCCAGTAGCGGTCGTCGTGACTCAGTGTTGTTGTACCCATCGCCGCGCCGACCATGCCGGCCTCGCGTCCGGCCAACCCGCCGAAGTCCACCAACCGTTCGGCCTTGCCGGTGTCTGTCGCCACCCGCCAGGCCCCCTGGCCCGCCGTGTAGTAGACGAACCGCCCGTCGTGCGACGGATGCACCGACCATTCGCCGATCTCCGGCTGGTCGGTGAGCTGCTGGAGTTCGCCGGTCGCCCGGATCTCGCACCAGATCTCCGGCCGCCCGGTCCGGTGCGCGACGAAAAACAACCGCGTCATCGCGTCATCCGTGCACGGCAGGTAGTAGAACGGATGGTGGTGGATGGACGGGTGGTCCGTCACCTGCCGCACCCGCGCGCCGGTGCGCGGGTCGGTGAAGGGACGGGATTCGGGGGGCAGTGTGGTCATGAGTTGCTCAGTTCGTGTCTTGGGTCACTACTGTCCGGTTAAACTTATTGAGGGATTTTGCAGGTGAAAGCATGGATCCGCCCCTTGATGTTCAAGTACCAAGCCTAAACGTCTGAATGGTCTTCGGCTTCAACTGCAGTCGTATGCGACCGTGGGTCAGCTTGACCTTCTTTCCGACCGTGTCCTCCGCCAGATTGGTCTGCGTGACACCCGACACGGGGAATCCGAACACGACATCGGCTGAAACACGGTCAGACGTTGGATTGAACACCCGCAGAATCTGGTCGCCACGTGGATTGCGCCGCAGGGCCGACAGCACCACGCGCGGATCGCTGATGCTTAGGAACGACCGGGTGTCGTCCAGCGTCTCCGTATACTCTTTCCGGTTGAGCAGCACATCCAGGCTGTGACTGCACCGCACCGGATGAAGGAACTGCTCTCGCTCCGCCAGCACCGCCGGCAGCTCATGGTCACGGATGGACATGAAGGCGTACTCCATGGTCTGACGCCCCAACATCTGACCACCCTCTTCTCCCAGCGTGAGAACGGTCCGGCTATAGCAACGCAGCAGTGTCAGGAAAACACTTCGGGCTTCGTTGTTGCGCACACCGCCTTCATGAACCCCTTTCGCAAACACCACCAACCCGCGCCGCCGGTCGCTGATGCCGACAAACGACTCCAACGGCCGGTTCTCTTGCCAGGGTTCCTCGAAGACGACACCCGCCGGCGGCCGGATATCGCGCCGCACCACGTCGAACATCGAGTCGGCGAATGATTCCCACGAGGCGGCCCGCGCCGGAAAGAGCGCTTTGATGACATGATCGCGCGCGGTGTTTTCGATCTCCGTCCGCACGTCAACCCGTCGGCTGCCACGTCGGATGGTGAACGTGCTGCACAGGCGCACACGTGCCGTTACGGCACTGCGCCCCTTCTGGTCGGGCGTCAGCCCGGCCGGCACGGTCAGGGTTCCGTTGACCACCGCCGACGCCACAAAGGGGCCCGACGCCGTCACCGTCACGCTGACCTCGGACAACCCGGTGGCGATCCGGTCATTGGCCGGCGGGATGTACTTCCAGCCGTCGCCGGTATCGCCGCCGTCCTCAAATGCGTTCAGCCCGGGATACTTCTCGCCAGTGGCGAGGTCGGTCAGGGTAATCGTGCCGTCCGGCGTGAAGGAAAGGCTGATTAGACCATTCGCCAGCGCGCACATGCTCTTCGGCGCGGATGGAACCGCGCCCTCCAGCACCGTACACAGCCCATCATCAACAGTCCTGGAGGGCCGGGTTCCACCCCGCCCGTTCCCGGCTGCGATCGTTTCCGCCGAACCAGACTTATACACTACCGTCGTATATCCCAGCGCCGGCACCGTGACGTCGGCAAAGACCGTCTGCACGGACCGGAAGCTGCCGCCTGGAATGTCGCGGTAGGGGCGCAGAATCTGCATGCGCTGCCGGGCGGAGACGCGCTGATACGGCACCGGCGTACCATCGCGCAGGGCCATCGTGAAATCCTCCGGACAGGCGTCCGGAAACTCGACATCCAGCATTACGCCCTTCCGCGGAAACGGAGACGGGTTGAACACGCTGACCAGGAACTCACCGTCCGTCGGCGTCTTCCCTTCACACAGCCGTCGGTATTCGTCGAGCATGATACGATAACTCTCCGGCGGCATACCATTAAAAATGCAGTTGGACGTCGAGAAGATATACGGCTTGCCGATTCCGCCGTGGGTCATGCAGTACCGGACCGACTCCCTGATCTGGGCTTCGTTCGTGTCCTGCAGCATGTTGCAGGCGACATTGCCCATCAGAATCCAATCTGGAAATCGTTCCCGCACCTGCTTGATGTCCATGTGCCCCTGCGGATCAATGGATTGGTAGCCATCCACGCCGGTGCCGTGAATCTGGTCCAGCACCCGGTTGAGGCATCCGTCGGAATGCAGGATGGCCTTCTTGCCAAGGTCATGGATGCTCTGGACCAGCTCGGCAAGATAGGGCGTGACGATATCCTTGAACTGCTCCGGCGACACGAAAGGCGCATCATTATATCCGAAATCGTAGGTCAGCACGAAGAAGTCGGCGCCCACGTCCACGGCCTGCCGGAAGTACTGCTTGGCCGTGTCGCACTTCCGCCGGGCCTCCCGGTGAAGCTCCTCCGGCTGTTCGAACAGCCGCACCACGAAGTCCATCATGTCGCCGCCGGTCGGCATCCAGAAGACGCCTTCGCCTTCGAAGGCGGCCACCAGCGCCTTATGCCCCAGCGCCTTCTGGCACCGGTCGATCTGAGCCGCTTCCCAGTGGCCGCCAACAGCCGCCCAGCCCAACTCGTCAATCAGCCGATGAAACACGTCCACCTGAAAAACGCCGCGATCGGCCTCCGCCACTGCCGCCGGATCCATGCCGAACATTTCCTTCTCGATCTGAAACACCAGCTCCCAATGCGGAGGCACATCCGGAATCTGTCCGTTCAGTACGCATTCCAACCTCTGTTTACTAGTCATGACATCCTTTTCATTGCTTCAGAAGTCTCATTTGTCTGGTAGTTCTCCAGCACCTCGCGCGCGATCTTGCCGTCAAAGGCATACTTTCCGCCGGGCTCGGCATCGCCGGCGTGTGCCGTCACACTCGCACTGATAGTTGCCATAATGATGCACCCCTTGATCATTACGTCGGCGCATTTTCCCCGCTCCCCCGCTCGCCCACCAACGCTTCAAACACGCCCACTTGGACGTCCGCCGCATCCAGGCGGATCGTGACCGTCTCCAGCAGCGCGCCGGTGTCACACCCTAGTTCCAGGACGCCCGACGACCCGCCCCACGATGCCACGCGCAGATTGCCATCCACCACGAGGTCAACCGTTTCGGTCCGCCCCCCGGCATACGCAAACACCACAGACCCGACACGTGTCCGGGTATTCCGGCTGGCAGCCTCGCAGACATACCGCAGGGTGAAGCGCACGCAAGTCTTGTTCACGGGCAGACTCAGCTGGCGGAGATAGGCCGACGGCTTCGTGATCCCTGTCGAAGGATCGGACCGCCCCACTTCAAGCATGGCCATGGTATTCCCGCTGCCGCCCCCCTGCTTCTGCTCTTCGTCCCGCCAGAACGAGGTCACGTGGATCGTCGAAGCATTCCGGAACGGCGCCAGATTCAGCGTGTGCGTCACCTCGCCTGCCGCCCGCGGCGGAACCGGCCGCGGTCCCGGCTTCCTGCCGGCGGTCAGGGCGCCAGGCTTGACATGGATGGTCACGGGCGTCCACACACACGGCTCGCTCTGCCGAGAATACAGCGTGTATTGGCCCGGTTGCGCGACAATGGCCGCGGTAACATTGGTGCCGCTGATCTTCACGTCCTTCACCACGCCTTGCGGATCTTTGATCTCGCTAACGGTGGACGCGCAGGTCCACTGCACGAGTTCTCCGGATGTGCCGGACGTGACAAGCGGCGCAGGCATGTTCACAGGTTCGTAGTCGATCTGGATCTCATGCGACACCGCAGCCGGCGCGGAGAGCGCCAGCCGGACCCGGTTCAGCCCCGGCTCCGCGCGAAACGTAACAGCCTTCCCGTTCACATTTGCCGCGCGAATCTTTGACGGAGGAACTTGCAGGGACAGCTCAAGCTTACGCGCCTCCGGGGTAGTCACCGTGTAGCGGCAGCGGCTCACGTTGCCCGTCTCGCGATTGAAGCGGACCTGCACGTACGAAAGCCGCAGCTCCGCATGGTTCCACGCATCCGGGAACCCCGGCCGCCAGCGCACGGTCTTTCCACGTTCGACAATGGAGATGCCGAACAGTCCGTCCATGACGCCATAGATAAACGACCCAATCGGATTGCCGAACAGGTAGTTGGCTTCGCCCTTCCCATCGTCGTTCGTACGTTCGGGAAAGTTCCCGGGCGCCTCGGTAAACACAGTTCCGCCCAGCGCCACCGCATCGAGCATCCGGATGCCGACGTTGAAGTCGCCGGCGCGGAAACAGGCACGTGCCGCCTCGGCCATCTGGACCGGCATAACGTTGTCGTTTCCGAAAACTGTGGGCTTCAAGTTGCCGACCCGCATCAGGAGCAGCGGCTGATTCAGCGGATTGCCGGTCCCGGTCTCAAAACAGAGCGTGGATCGCAGATACCGCAGGCTCGACCAGCCATACTCTTCCGGTAATTGGGAGTACAGAAGCGGGAACACGTGATCCGTGTAGTAGTGCGCCATGTGTTGGATCCCTTCCTGATCCACATGGCTGTAGAAGCAGCCGGCAGCCGGATTCCAGAGCGTCTTGCGGATCGCCGCATGCGTCTTTGCGGCCCGGTCCCGCCACTGCTGGGCCTGCTCCTTCTGCCCGACCTCATCCGCAATACGGATCCAGCGCGCCAGCATCCCCGCCATCATCAGGCTTGGCGAGGCCGCGGCGCCCGGCAGGCCGAGGGCATCGGCTTGATACAGGAACGCATTGCAGTGAAGATGCCAGGACAGGAGCCCGTCGTTGTCCAGATCCGTTCCGTTCAGAAGCCGGTCAACGCCCTTGACCAAGCCCGGCCACAGTTCCTTAACCAGTGCATCGTCGCCCGTGTGATCGTAGTACTGTGCCAGTTGGTACAGGTAGTAAGGCAAAGCGTCGTACCCTCCATCGGTCAATCCACTGGCCATTCCGATGGGGCCGGGCCCTTCCGCGCCGTGGCCGAAGAACCGGAATGCTGTCCGCGCCTTTTCCATCTGGTCCAGGCTGATCGCCGCCGACATCTGGTAGTTGTTGGCCCAGTAAGCAGACCACCAGTGGACCCCCTCCAGCCAAGCCTGATGCGCCCAGACGTAGTCCAGGTTCAGAACAGCGTTGCGGAACCCGTTGTCCAGCGCCTTGCTCGGCGTGGAAATCACCGCGCGATCCAGCATCGCAGCATAGTAGGCCGCGGCCCCGTCGATCAGCGCCTGCGGTTGGGCGTTGCGGACTTCCTTCTCAATATCACGGTCCTGAACCGCCCAGCCTCCGCACAGGGCGACACTCCGGCTCTCGCCGGGCGCCAATGCCAGGGCGGACACGAACGACAGCCGTCCATTCGCGTGGGTCGGTTTCACAGGCGTCGTCATCGCGGCAAAGACCTTGAAGCCCTTATTCGCCAACCGACCCAGGGCCTCATCCAACTCCACCACATTCCCCGAACTATCTTGATCCTGCGCCTTGAAATAGGCCGCGCTGAAGGTTCGTCCGTGCGTGGACAAACCGCCGTAGAGGAACTCGACCGACAGCTCCAGCCGGGCCGGGCCGGCATTCGAGACCGTCAGACGCGAGACGAACCCCCAGTCGGCGGCCTGTGACACCCAGAGCGACATGACCAGGCCCTCGGCCTTCGCCGTCCGGAGCACGTACTCCGTGCGGGACGGTCGGAACGTGGTCTGAATGGCGTCGCACTCATCCAGCCAGAACTCCGCGCCGCCGCACCGGATCCGGATCCGACCGTCGCCCAGCTTGTGGATATCCGGATCCATCTTGGCTTCCGGCAACGTGCGGGCCAACGCGAAGCGCGGCTTGTCGCCGGTCACCAGTATCGTATCGCCGCGCTTGATCCCGCGGTTGAACACCTGATCGGCATTAACGGTGCTGGTATCGGAACGATGCCCCATGCGCCTGACCTGCACGGGATTAGGGCCGGTCTGGATCGTGAGCGACGTGCCGTCGTCATCGAACCAGTACTGCGGCACGCCGCCCTGCACTGAACCCGGACGGGCAAGATACGGCTCCGCGCCAACGATAGTTCCGATGCCAAGCATGCTCATAAGCCAAATACCTCCTATGCGTGCCCTCATTTGCGTCCTTTCCTTGCGGCATTCTTTCTATGCTCCTGAATTGCGCTTCTTCAGATTCTTCGCGATCTCCGCATTGATCTGCTGCGCGGCGGCCTTCAAGGCCTCGGCCGCCGTCTTCTGATTGCCGAAGGCCAGATCCAACTGTTCGGCAATGATGCGGCTGGCCACGGCGCCGTTTATAAACGGGCTGACCTCCTCGGGTACGCTGGTTTCGAGCACCTGGCGCCAGACTTCGTTGTGGTCCTCCTCGGGATGGGCCGGGTTGTGCAGAAAGGCTTCGGTGGCGGCAAAGCGTTTGACCGGCGCCATGCCGTCGGCCTGGTTGTTGACCAGCTCGTTATACGGCGCGCTGGCCATGTATTTCAGGTAGGCCAACGCATGTTCGCGCAGCGGACTATTCCGGTTGATCATGACACACCCCGCGTACCCCGCGTGGCCCGGTATCGGCCCGAACTGATAGTCCGCCACGCCGAGGCGCAGGTTCGGGTACTGATCCTTCTGTCGGAACGGCACCAGAAAGTACCGCCCGCCCAGCGCCATGGCCGCGCGCCCGCCACCGAACAGCGTCACAGGGCCCGACCCCCATCCGCCTGCCGTCGCCATGCCGGATTCCTCGCCGGGACTGGGCGACACCCGGTATTTCCACATCAGATCGCACAGGAACTGCACCGCCTCGATGTTTTCCGGACAGTCGAGATCGCACTGGGTTCCTCCGCGCGAGTAGACCCGACCGCCCCACTGCCGCACGAGATCACGCCAATGGATGTCCCGCCGAAAGATGAACCCGTAGTGTTTCACCCGCCCGTGCTCGTCCCGCACCGTGAGCTTGCGCGCCAAGTCGAGAAACGCGTCACGCGTGATCGGACTCTCGGGATAGGGAATGCCCAGGCTGTCGAAGATCCCCTTGTTGAAGAAGAGCGCGTCGGTGTGGGCGGCGTAGGGGAACCCATAGACGCGACCGTCGCGGAGCACGAACGAGTGCGTGGCCGGCCACGTGTCTCCGGCCACGTCAATGCCCGCGGCTTTCATCTCTTCGGTAATGTCCCAGGCAATGCCGGCGTTGATGAACGCGGCAGCCTGGGAGGCGCTATACGCGTTGAAAAAGTCGGGACCCACCCCGGCCAGGGATTGGACAATCACCTTCTCCGCCTCCGTGTTGCCGACGTCGATCTTCACTTCGGATTGCGGGTTAAGTTTCTCGAAGAGCGCCACCTGGTCGCGCTTGGCCCAGAACTCGACGCAGGCATACGAAAGCACGATCTTCCCGTTATGGACGCGGACCGGTTTCAGCCACAGCGCCACCGCGGAGAGGGCGAGCAGCACGATCAGAAAACCGGCGAAAAGCTTCTTCATTTCGCTTCCTTCGCCAGCTTCTCGATTTCCGCCAGGGTCAGCGCCCGGCTGTAGATGCGCACGTCGCCCAACCGGCCCTGGAAATAGCCGTAAGGTCCGCCCCCGAGGGTCGGGCTGGGATGCACGATCTTCGTGCTGGTCAGTCCGGTCCTGGCGAGGACCCCGTTGAGATACAGCTTGGGCTGCTTATTCTCATAGACCACGGCCACGTGATTCCAGCCGGTTAGCGCCGCATCGTGGACCAGTAGGGCCGGCATGTAGGCGCCGCCATGTTCGTACACGCTGATGCCGTTGCCGCCAATCGAGATTCCGGCGCCCGCATGCCCTTCGCCATAGACGCCGCCGAAGGTCGGCCATATCGCGTACCGCTGGCCTTTCATGCCGTCAGGGCCCGCGATGGATTCCTTGGCAGCGACGCGCTCTTCCCTCGTAGGCTTCACCCACAACGTCATGGTGAAGTTGTCCATAATGTTCGAGAACAGGATGCCGCTGTTGGACACCAGCAGGTTTCTTCCGTTGCAGAGCAGATACGCGCCTTTCTGTTCCTCCGCGGGCTGAACAACCGCAGCCACCCACGTTGCCGCCTGCTTGTCCCACTGGAGCTTGCTGTCATGTCCGTTACCGCTGCTGTCCGGCACGGTCTGTCCCTCAAGATCGTTCAGAACGGTGTTGGGTTTCACGCTTGAATATTTCTGCGTCAGCGTGGCCCAGAAGGCATTAGGCGGCCATAGGCGGCGGGTGTGTTGGGGGCCTGTATCCCTATCTTACAGGGGGGTGC
>Ga0268276_1004114_pt1 | contig 10537 bp, 5 predicted proteins | sample saktaG_4_FD_190145 | JGI IMG/M metagenome (GOLD analysis project Ga0268276, IMG submission 190145) | Saline water microbial communities from Sakinaw Lake, British Columbia, Canada - sak_2010_1_5_45m | ecosystem: Environmental > Aquatic > Non-marine Saline and Alkaline > Saline ...
AACCAGTTTTATAATTTCTTCTTTGTATTCAGGTGTAAATCTTTTCTTTCCCATTAGCTTAACACTTCCTTTCATGTTATTATTATAGCAGACTTTCTATGTGTCCAGCTAATCGGGTACAGGTCATTATTGCATCTTCGTTGGCAGGAAAATTTTTTAAAAATTTATTTAAAAACAAAATATCTTGCTTAGTGGGACTAGCAAATCCGCTTTTACTATAAGACATATTGTATTTTACACACCATCTCATAGAACAATTAAAGGCAAATGCTAATCTATTCGCGACTATGTCAATAAAATTAATTGCATTTTTAATACTATTTTCATCTATTGAATCAAGTTCTATCCACCCATCATATATATGCATATTGCTAAGGGGAAACCCTTCTTCGTCGGTAGGTGAACATTTATATAAATGTAATTTATTTCCAAAAGTTGACTGTTCTATAGGTAAATTTAGATTTGAACAGATAACAAACTCTACAACTCGATGGCCCGTACACATCATATAAAAAAAACTTCCCTGAATTTTTGGATCCTTTGAAAAAGAAGATGCTTCCTTTTGTAAAGTATCTGATTTTCCGGGATATACTAGAGGTTTCCATTCACCATCTTTATTATATCTCCCAGGTAATCCAACCTCATATAATCTTTTTTCTCCGATTCTCCATTCATCTCTCATTTCATCTATATCACCAACAAATAATTCTAATGGATAATTTAATGTGATATTAACACACTTTGTTTCATTGGAAAATCTTTCAAAAATAGCAGAAAATCCATTCGAAAAATGCATTTTATACCCATAGAGGCCAGAATCAGAAGTAGTAAGTAATTCTAAAACTTCAAAACGAGGTAATTTATATAATTTAGGTTGTTTTAAATAATCTAAACGTCCTTTTTCTTGTATTTCAATAAGTGTATTAAAAAATATTTTTGATTTTTTATATAGTTTTTTTAAGTATTTAATTTCATCAATATTATAGGGTGTACCTTCAGAACTTATTAATTTAACTAATTTTTCAGGGAAAGCTTCTTTTAGCACATTTATAATCGATAGTTGATTTTTTTCTTCACACATTTTCAAGAGAAATTGAATACGTTCAGAGATATTGGGGCATACAATATGTGGAAAATTACCTTTATTTAAAGATAGAAAAGGATTACGATTATAGCCTTGTTTATTAATACAATTTATCAAATTTGCAATTAGGTCAAATGGATCATTTATTTTCATTATTGCTTTATATTTGTCTATAAAATCACCATCACTAATGCATGCAGAATTTATCTCTTTTATTGTGGCTTTAATCTTTAATAGTGGATCTAATTCCCATGTCATACCAGTAACACGCAGAAGAGTATAAATATAATGAATTCCACCTTTTAATTGTGCTTGCGTAAAAAGTTTTTTTAAAATTTCCTTAACATTAGATTGGTTTTTAGGCAATTTAGCAATTTACCTCATATGCAATTTATAATTAAATAACGCATATATTAATTTAATTTTAAGTGACAGTATTTTGTGCTTTAATACTTTCAACCAGATATTTATAGTGTTTCTCATCTTCTGTCTTTACAAGGTCTATCAGATCTTTCAATATGGCAGGTGTTTCACCTAAAATGGTCATATCAAAATCCTGCACTCCACTTTCGTATCTTGGATGAGAATGTGTTTCAACGAACCTTCTAATCCTATCTTTTTTCTTCTCATCATAATTTTTTATACATTCTAATCGTTGATAAATTTGTGGTTCTTTGGAATCTCCTTTTTTGGAAAGTACCGGTACTCTGAATGCTAAAAAACTTTCGAGAAATTTTCTTGCAATATTAGGAAGTGGATAAATTTCTTCTAATTGATGCTCATTATTTTTTGCATACTTATACAAAATACTAAATAGAAAATGATATTCAGATTCATAGTCTTTGAGAAGTTTATCTAGTTTTATAATCGACGATTTTCTACAAGGCCGTTCTGCCTTACATACAAGCATAAAATAATCTCCTTCATTCTTACAATGGGAAAACCAATTTTTAACTTGCCGGAAAAAATCAAAATGATGTGTTAGAATAAATACCTGTCCAGCATTTTTTATGGATTCTTTAATAAAACTAAATGCCTGAAAAATTGAATTTGAATCCAGACTGGAAACTGGATCATCGATTACAATAACACTATTTTTCAGATTAAAACCTTCCTCATTAATCTTTGTCAAAAAATAAACGATTGCCAAAGCTGTTTTTTCTCCCTCACTAAGATCTTCAGCAAGCTCTCCATTTCGGGTTATTTTGTAACCTTCTTTTGTTTCTGTTGCTTTTAATTGTATATCATTTCTACCTAAAAACTGTTCAAGGTCTTCGTTGATCTGTTGAGCGGGAATATAATGAGATATTAAATTCTCTTTAAGGCTTTTTACCTCGTCCTCTTTGGTCTTAATGCTTTTCTCTAAATCTAAATAGCCATCTTTTAGAGCCTCAACCTCTTTAATATTTTCACAATATAAAGGGTAAAAATCGTTAATATAATGATCTTCCAACTCTTCTTTGCTCTTGTCAATTTGATTTTCGAAATCTTCAGTCTTTTTGTTATGCTTTTTAATTATCTCATTGATTTTTGTAAAAGAATCTAGTGTAAAAGATTCTTCTTCCTCTAATGAAAGTTGTGTAAACGGATTTCGTTCTTTTTTTCCGAGAACTGTAATCATTGAGTCTAACGTCTTATGAAATGATCCAATAGCATTTTCTGCATTTTTCTTTCCATTAATATATTCATCGACTAAGTCATCGTAAAAACTAGAAGATTCGGGAAAACGTACATCAACTCTTAGTAAGTTACACTTATCTTTTAATTTTATAATTGATTGGATCATTTTCCGATATTCATCATTAAAGTGATTTTCTAAATCTTCAAAACGTTTTATTGGTATCTTTTGATCACAGAATGCGCAAACATTTAAAGACTTGTCTTTATGGATTTGAAGTCCACGTTCTACCCATTTATTTATTTCTTCATCTGTTTGTATTTTTTGAATTATTTGTGATGTAACTTTTTTTAAAAGAATAACTTTTACTTCATTTTCTAATTCGGTCAGATCAAAGTTTGGGAGCACTAAGTCAGGAATATTTTCTTTGCTGGTCTGTTAAATCGATTTTTTTAGAACTAAAAGTCTTTCATCTGATAGCTTAAAATCTTCACGATTCTCAAGCTTCTTAGCATTATTCCTAATCATCTCTTCAAGATTTGTACGATAATAATTTCTGTATTTGTCTTGTTTTGTGGTAGTGAGTGCGTTTTTAATATCCCTGGCTTGTTCTTGTAGTTTTTTTTCTTTATTGCTTGTTGATTTTTCTAATTCCGTCTTTTTGAAACCAATTTTTTGTCTCAATTTACCAAGTTCATTTTCAATATTAATTATCTTTTTTTTATCCTCTTTTTTTTCTTTCCCGAGGAAAAAGATCGGTTTTGGTCCACCAATACCAAACACATTCTCATCGATAAAATCTTTATTAAAAACACGAATGTTTTTAAATGCGTTTAAATCTTTATGGTTGATAGACATTCCGTTATCAAGTTTGAATTCAAATTCCGCTTGTCTTTCAGGGTGTTCATAATAATTTTTACCCACTTCAAAAGATCTTAAAACACGAGAAAAGCACGTTTTCCCTGACCCATTCCAACCATAGATCAGATTGTATCTCGTAAACTCCGGTAAATCGCTTGCAGGCTTAAAATCAATAAAAGAAGGGCAGTTTTTGATTTTAATGATATGTTTTATCATTTTACATTTTCCTCTACAATTTTTATCTCATCTTCGGTCAAACCATAGAGCTGGTAAACCATCTGGTCGATCTGGCGTTCGTATTCGTGGACTTTGGATTTTTTTTCAGAATTAAAGAGATAATCCTCATCTTTGGTAATAACAAGGATGCGATCGACTAAATTAGTAAATGGCTTTTGCTCGTTTTGTCCTATATCCTTAATTGGAATGAAATTAAGTTGTGATTTTCTTACATAAGGAAATAGTTTGTCCGTTAAAACGAACATTTTTTTGAACCAATAAGAAATCAGTTTTGAATTTAATGTGGCGGTAATATAGGATAAAGTATGATTACTTTTAGGGATACAACAATATAAGGTATTTAATACTACAAATTTATTATCATCCATTGTGCAAATTAAATCCTTAGAAACACGGCGAATTAGAATCTTATTGGAGCAGTAAAGGCTTGAAAACTTAAATTTTTGTGGGTCTTTTTCAGAAAATTTAATAAAAATATTTTTATAATTTATAAGATATTTTTTAACATCTTCTCCTCGTAAAAGTTTGAATGACGTTTTTTGCTTAGTTATTATTTTATCGTTTTTCCCACACTCTACACCTCTAGTGATATTTATTATTTCTCCTAATTTAACAAACATTTTATTCATTTTTTCAAATATTTTAATATCCTTGCTATTAATTTCTGTATTAATCATTTTAAAAGGTAATTTTGTATATACATATTTTTCTACAAGATTATGTTTTTTGAATTTACCTTTATCAAAGTCCATTATTAAAACTTTTTTTGAGTAAAATATTTTTGAAGCAAAAAACAGGCATGATTCTACATTGGCCTCCTCAAAAACTCCCGAGCCTATTACAATTTCATAAAGACCTGAATTCAAAACAAGTTCTCTAATTATTTCGTAATTTTCATTATTTATAAATGGCTTTGGGATTATATAGTTTATTCCATTTTTTGTAAGTTCTATTCCCTTCTCAATAAATATAGCAAATAAATCGAATTGACCTTGAGCAGATTTGTAAATTTTTTTATATGAATTTTTAAGAGATGTTTCTATCCCTCTCTTTGTATTGACATATGGCGGATTGGCAATTACCACATCAAAACCACCCTTTTTTCTAAAAACTTCAGAAAAATTAATTTTAAAATCAAAATTTACTTTATATCCAAGACTTCTATTTGTGTTCTTGAATAAACTATAAATAGAATCATCTACTTGTTCTTTTAATTTATTTTTTTCAAGGGGACGAGTTTCGTTGAAAAATTGAAGTTTTAATTGCTCTATCTTTTCAAGTCCTCTTGGCGTATAAGGATAACCCAATAATGAATCACCGCATACTATTTTATACTCTAAATTTGGCAGAGGTTTAATCTGTTTAATATCTTCCACATCCACCACCAGCGAGAGCCACAGACGTAGTTTAGCAATCTCCACTGCGCCAGGATCAATATCCACCCCATAGAGGGAATGTTCGATACATTGGCGTTTGAAGTTATAGCTTGTACGAGATTGCTTCGTTGGTTTCGCAAAGGAATCTCCTCGCAATAACAAATATGGGGTAAGTGCATTTCTTGCCTTGACAATCTCACTCATCATGCCCACGGGAAAGGCGCCTGAACCAACGGCCGGGTCACAGATGGTAATATCCATCAATTTCTGGTCAATCAGTTCAGCGTTTTTGCGGATACTTTCGGATAATTGCAGCTTTTTTTCGGTGCTCTTCTGTGTTCCGGTATTAATTCTTTGCTCTTTAATTAAAGCTATTGCTTCATTCTCGCTAACCTGTTCACCTAAGTGTACAAATTTTTCAATATCTTCTTTTGAAATCAAGGGTTTCTCTCTATGTTCAATAGTAATGTCCAGTTGTCCTTTTTTTCCTTTATTCCCGAACATTTCGAGATTAGGGTCGCCGAGTTTTTCGTAGCTAATTTTATCATTATTTAATTCAGTAAATAGGTAATTGATCAAACTCTGCTGGCACATATAATGTACAATCTCACGGGGAGTGTAATAGACACCGTATTGCTTGTTGAATTTGCTTTCATTCCCCTTTTCTCCGCTCTTTAAGGCTTTCTGGTATTCTTCAAAATTATCGGGACGGATGGCATTAAATTTCTCATAAGCTTTGCCCAGAAGTTCCGGGTCAATGGCTACTTCCTTTTCCAATGGTTCGTCTTCTCTGACGGTGAAATTGTAGCGATCAAAAACATCTAAAATGCCGTCATCAGTATCGCTTTCTTTCGTCTTCAGGCTGTGGGAAAACAGATTGTCCGGAAGAAGTATATCTGTTTTATGCCAACTGTAATTACCAATCGGATCAAATAATCCACCATTTAAAAATGGTATCTTGCATTTAAACTGATCATTCCAGTGATCTATATCTGATCTATCCCTGGATAAAGCTTCGTAAAAGAGTGGTTCCAGAATATCGTTAAAGAAATTTTTATAACCGCCATGTTTCCTTTCAAATAGTTCTCTCAGGAACTGTTTCGAACCCGTACCCCAGGCGGAGTCACGTCCCACGCCGAACCAGCCTTTCTTCTGCAAGAAGTAGAGAAAGACGATCTGCCCTAATAGCTTCTTGGCAAAGTCAACAGTGTTAACGCCCTTGGCTTCAAAATCGGCTTTGATATTGGAATTATTTTGAACCAACTTGTCCAGCGCTTCCTTAGTGCGGATAAAGAGATCGCGGTATTTAAGAAAGAATTCTTTGGTAACGGATTCAATATTAAAAGCCTCTTCTAATTCAGTCAGGGTCGGATTGTGTTCGTCGTTAGTCAGGATATTGACCAACCGGCTTTGAGCGGTATGGCTCTTTTCATTTTCGCCCACCAGAAACGACCAGCGCCGGGCTGGGGTAAACTCTTCTTCTACCTTCATTTTTCCGGTTGGGGCCTGCTCAAACTTGTAATCCATCTTAACCAGTGAAAAGCGCCAGTCAGCTTCACCCGGTGCTACATAAGCAACCAGAACCGCTTCTTTTTCACTGGAACTGCCGTATTTCCCCTGTAAATAGCCGGCTACAAAATTACGCTGCATGGTACGGGCACTTGCCAGAGAAGTTTCTTTTTGAAGCTTTATGATAAGAATATCAATTCTGTTTTCTCCGTCGTTGAATTTCCCTATTCGCTCAAGCGAGCTAATATATTGACGGTAAGCATCAGGGATGTAGTTCCCATGATAATTAAAAGGTGTGTGTTCAATATGGTTTAAAAGTTCTTGGACAAAAGTCATGAAGCGCGTTTTATCAAACGGCTGTTCAAAGGTTTTTTTAATCAAGTCTCGTGCCTGTTGTTTATCCATCATTCCTCCCCGGTTAAATACAATGATAAAATAACTTCTCGTTTGCCAAATATCACTGGGTTTTGTTCGGTATAATGTCCTTCCAGCAGCTTTGACGGAATGTGCGTTTGAAGAACAGCCAGCACTTTAAAGGGGTTGATGATTTCATTTTTGAGACCATCTAATGCTTTCAGAGTTTGTTTTGCTGTCTGTTTGGGCAGGCCGCCTTCTTCTAGCTGAGTCAAAACTCTTTTCAGGTACAACTCCTGGTCTTCGGTCAGTTTTTGGGTGTTTTTCAGGGTTGCTTTTATGATTTTAAGAATATTTGCCGCGTTGTCGCGTCCACCCCTCTGTCTTTGAATGGGTAGTTCTTCAGTCGTTGCTAAAATAAATGCTTCTTTATTTTTATCCAGCAGACCATAAAACTGTTCGGGAAGTTTTCTCTTTGGTTCATCGGGATTACTTTCCAATAATTGTGCTGCAGAAATAAAATCAAGCTCTTTGACTTCCGAGTTTATAGTGGCTAAGAAAAATTTCTGGAGTTTCCCCTTCCGAAAGTAGGTAATCAGAGAATTAGCCTGTTTAGCATTATGTTTTGAGGTGCGTGCTTTTTTAGGTAATCTTTTAATTTTTTCAAAAAGGTCGGGGTCTTTATCGCGAATCTCTTTGATAGTATGGAGATATTTTAATTCACTATCCCCGGTGTCATCTTCGCCTTCTAGAGTCTGTTTGGAAATCAATCGGTTAAAAAGCTCGTGGGAGCCGATAGGCTCACCCTCGGTCAATAGCTCGGCATCACCGCCGAGCAGAGTTAAAAAGGCACTGATTTTAGCTTCCGCCGCCTCTTTTAGCTTAATCTGATCATTGGATTGGACGGTGGGGAAAAAATTAAAGGTGTAAATTTTTTTAAAAGTTGTATCCACACGATTAATACGTCCTACTCTCTGCATCATACGGGTCGGGTTCCAGGGGATATCGTAGTTGATCACCGTATTGGAGCGGTGCAGGTTAACCCCTTCAGAGAGGACTTCAGTTGAGACCAGGATACGATATTTATTTTTCTGATCCCGAGCTCGGGCATCAAAGTTCTCGATGACTTTATTGCGGGTAGCCTCACCCGAACCACCGGTATAACATAAAACTTTATCCGGATATTTTTTATTTAAGTTTTTGAAAAGATAATCGGCGGTTTCCTTTGATTCCGTAAAAATGACTAAATGATTTTTTTGTAAGCCCGAATCTGAGGATAATTCAGAGAGGAATTTTAACAGCTTGGGATCACGGTCAAGGTGCATCCACAGTTTTTTAATTTCCAATAAAGCATCATAGTCATGCTGCAGGTCATCCCTGTATTCTGAGCTAAAATCGCTGCTGGCAAATTGTTCGGCTTTACCTTCATCAATCAGATATTGAACGGCGGCATCATCATCATTTTCCAGCAGTTCAAATATTTTATTGGTATGCTTTTTGCTCACATATACATTGCCATTATCAAACTCCTTGATGAACATCGCGTAGGAATGCAGGAATCGGTCTATCGAATTTCTAAAGGCAAAGAAGCTGCTTTCCAGGCGTTTAACCAGCAGGATTTTCATAAACCGGCCCATATTTCGCTGGGCTTGCTGCTCAAGTTGATTCACCTCTTCCTTACCTTGGTAGTAAAGTAAGGGCATATAACGGGCATATTTGAACTCTTTGGCAATTAGACCAATAGTTTTGCTGAATATTTCATCTTCTTTTTCATTAAGCTCATAAAAGAGCGGAGTTGGTTTTTCTACATCCGGAAATTTCAGTCCTTGCTCGGTGATATCTTTGGAAAAATATTTTTCTATTTCCTTCCGGGTGCGGCGTACCATTAAATATTTCAGAACTTTTTCCCGTATTTCCCGTGCATTTTCTTTTACAATACGAATATATTCAGGATAATCTTTCTTCCGGTCTAGTTTTTTTAGTCTCTGTTCAAGACGGCTAAAAAAGCTTTCCAGATTGGGCAGATTGGGGATAGTGCTTTTTCTGGCTTTTTGGAACAGTTTCAATAGGCTAAGAATATCTTTTGGGGAATTATTATAAGGGGTAGCTGTTACCAGAATTACTCTCTTCCCGCGACAGATTTCCGCCAATTTCTCATAGGTAGCCGTTGTTTCGGTTCGAAAGCGGTGCGCTTCATCAATGATGATATTAGTGTATTTTTCAGTTCCTCTCGCAAGCAGGTGATCTAATTTCCCTATGGATTCAAATTCGGTTTGAGGCACATGGAAATCAAAAAAAACATTGGTCCAGGAGCCGGGGTTGGATTTTGCTAGCAGTACTGGCGGGGCGATGACCAGGGTTCTGCCGTCCAGCTGGCCTGCCAGCATAGCAGAGATATAGGTCTTACCTAACCCTACGACATCCGAAATGAAAACACCGCCGTATTCGAGCAGTATCTTCTTGGCGTTTAAAACAGCCTGTTCCTGATATTCCAACTTTTTAAAATCTGATGGAAAGTATTTCGCGAATAATTCTTCGGATTGACTTAACTCATCCTTAAAGTATTCATATAATTGCTTTAGATAAAGCTGATAAGGGGTAATGTTTTGATTAAGCCAAGTTTTATTTTCAATAGTCTGGATATATTTTTCACTGATATCAACGGCATCTTTCCAGAGATCTTCAAATTTTTCCTTGGCAAAAGAATAGTCCGCACTGTTTTTTAGTTCAACATTAAATTCAAGGTTATCAACAAGGCCAGCTTGGGTTAAGTTGCTGGAACCGGTAATAACCCTTCCGGTATCTCGGTCGCCTTCTGTAAAAGTCATAATATATACCTTAGCGTGGATATTCCGGGCAGGATAGGCTTTTATTTCCAGTTTTTTACTACGAACCCATTCTATGAATTTAGTTACTCCCCGCTCTACCTTATTGTTATCCTCTGACTCTTCCAGTTCTTTCTCAATATATCCTTCAATTACTTCTTTCGTCTCAGCATGAGAGAGAGGTAAAGATTGTTGTTGATCTTCATTAAAATTTGATAATAATTCGTAAGTTTTTCGATCAGTACTGATCCCGATGAGAATGCGGATTTTTTCTGTATTTTCCAATGAATTATAAATAGCATAAAACCCACTGGTATAAAAATAACCAACCAGGCAGTCGAATAATTTTGAACCTTTAATCAAGACTTTAAATCTGTCTTTTAAATATTTTCCTTTCTCATTAGTAATAAAAGTTAGATCTGTATTCATTATTTAACTTACCTCGATTATATTTATGGAAATGTTAGATTATTTTTTTAAATTTTAACTGTACATGGGTTTGGCCTATATATGAGGCGGGGGACAGTTTTTTGTCACGTTTTAATCCTTCCTGATTCAATCCGTCGAGTAGATGAGTATCTCTCAACCTTAGGAACGGCTTTGTATTCCCTGTTTGCTTCCTGTTTCCTTAGGGAAGTGTCACAATATTTGTTCCATAGCTAAATGATAGCTC
>Ga0268276_1004116_pt1 | contig 10533 bp, 6 predicted proteins | sample saktaG_4_FD_190145 | JGI IMG/M metagenome (GOLD analysis project Ga0268276, IMG submission 190145) | Saline water microbial communities from Sakinaw Lake, British Columbia, Canada - sak_2010_1_5_45m | ecosystem: Environmental > Aquatic > Non-marine Saline and Alkaline > Saline ...
CATCACCTTTATTGAACCTGAGCACGGAACCGTCGGCAGTAAAATAAGGCTGCGGAATCACATTATTGATCATAAAGACTAAACGATCTTTAGCTTCTTTTGTTTGATAAACAACGCCGCCTTCTTTATTAGAAATTACTTCTGCAAAAGTAGAAGGCAAGCCAGATAAATCTGGAATGCTTTCTTTGTCTACTTTAACTGTTCCTTCTTTAAAGTTATTCTCTAAATTAGAGATAGGTGACCAATAAGAGCCCTTTGAAAGTAAAGCTCCTTTTTCCAGCGTAAATTCATTTAGTATGTAATTATAAATACGGGAATTATCTTTACGGTTAACCACGGTACCTAAAATATTACCTCTAACGCCAGTATCTTTTCCAAAGAGATATTCCAAATCTATTTCTTCTTTAAGCCTATAGGAAACCTTCTCTACACCTTTACCTTTGAGCAACTCCGCTGCTTTTGTATTCCCTTTTAATGAATCATCATATAACTGTTTTAACGCTGGGTATAATAAGGCAGAATCAACCTTATAGGTATCTCCCATTTTCTCCATCCAACCTTTGCTACTGAACAATTCAACAGTAAAATTATTATAGCGGTTTTCCTCAGGTTTTTGAGCAACATAGGTATATTTAGTGGTAATGTTTACGCTTTCATTAATACCCTTTAACACTTTATTAAAAACTTGATCTATTCTGCTTTCGGCATGATATATTGTCGCCAACTCCTTAGTAACATCCCAACCGCCAGAAGTTAAAATCCTGCTGGAAGATTCGTAATTATTTTTATTGATTTTTTTACTGACGCTATCCATAGTTAACCGGGTATTTGTAGCTAACGTAATCCTGCTATTGCCTAATGAACCTAACACGGGTACATCTGCGCCGAAACCATTCAAAGAAGGAGAAAGAACTAAACCCATCGTTCCCCAGACAGAATGCACATTATATTCTTTACCATCTAATTTTTGTTTTTGGCCGACTAATTCCTTTCCGATGATAGCTTTAATTAAAGGATTGGTAACAGCAGTAATGGTTTTATTAGAATTGGGATCTGGCACCCCTTCTTTGTCAAGCCTGGGATAAATGAGGCCTAACGCCAAAGGATTACCCTCCTTAACTTCAAATCCTGCTTGCAGAAAATGTCTATCGCTATCCCATACCAAATTATTAGTGTTGAACTGGGATATTATTTTTCCGTTACGCGAAATATTACCTTCAAGTTGTATACTATTTACAATTTTGCTTTTATCAGCCCCTACCAAATCCCAAATTATATCATCGCCTTTATCGCTCTTATGGCCCAGGAAGTCTAGATCCTTGAGGATGGTCGCTATGCCCTTTCCTTCCTGCTCTAATACTTTGAACTGGATAGGATTCTTGCTTCCCTGAAAATTTCTCATTCCGATATTGCCATTAAATGAGAACTTCCACGAGCCATTTTCTTTATTAATTTCAAATTCGATTGGAGATGAGCCGGCCGGAGAATATAATCCTACGCCATAAGGGGCAACTGGCTTTGCACTATCAAATCCAGCTAATGTCCCCTTTGCTCCAGGCGCAAAGTGTAGAGGATTAATTCCGACAAGATTACTATTTTCATCAAGCTGCACAGCAACATCTAATAGGCCATCTTTACCGGCAGCCATAACCTTAATAAGATTGCTATCTAGGGCGGGGGTGATCAAAGTATTACTTGCGGTTACTATTTTATTCTTATCTGGATTGCTAACGGATTTTTCTATTCTCTGCGCAAGATAACCGCCGCTTTTTCCCTGGAAATGCAATTGCCCTTTATCATCTAAAAGTAACTGGGCATTGTCTGCGATAAGATTATCTTTATAGCCTTTAGACGTCAAAGAAACATCGCGTGATGTAGATTTAGTCCCGGTTAACTTGTTATTTTCAAAATAACTTATTGCATCTACTTTACCTTTCAAGATAAAGTCAACTCCCAATTTATCGTCTGGCAGCGTACTGTCAATAATATGTCTGTTTCCTGTTTCTGAAAGTATGCCGTTCCATGATTCCCATCTCCAATTACGAGGTTGATTATTTCGCATAAAAACTGATAATTCGCCATCTTTCGCAATCAGGACCCTATCTAACCCCATGAAATCTGCTAAGCGGTTAGATTGAATAAATGCTGCTTTAAAATTATTGGCGGCGCCATAATGATAAACATCAGTGCCATATTGGACCATTGCCTGCCCAAATCCTAGATTTGCAGCATTATAAGACCAGTCTAAAAGATTATGGAAATAGCTCATTTCCCCATAGAACTTAGCAGCATCTGTTAACGCATTTTGTCCACGATTGTAATAGCCGATTGTAAGTGTCTGCATTCCAGCTTCTCTCCAAGATTTCTGTATGCTACCGATAATGCCTGCTCCGAGAGTAACCGGCATCTCATTTTTGTCCTTAATATATCCTAAATCGGCGAGTATTTCTCTACCTTTTGTGCCTCTAGAAACTAAGCTAATCACGGTTCCTTTTACCGTGGCAGATAAAGTATTAGCTACAAATGCCTCCATGAAAGGATTATCAAAATTGAGTTTTTTCTCTAAGTATGCAGTGCCATATGAAAAAGCAGCATCAGTTAAACCCTGTGCAACTGCCTTGCCCAATTGAAGTTTACCCTTATCGTTAAATAAGCTACCCATACTAACGCGCATTGCCGAACCAATCATTGAACTATAGGCAGGGTCAAGCTTAGTGGTGCGCCTTAAGATTTCTTCTGTGCCGACTGTGATTACATTGGGTAATATGTTAGATGCAAAGTTTTGCTTTAACATATCAAAGCCGCCAGCTAAAGATCCACCCTTATTTAAAGTTCCTGTGACAAACATAGAAGGAATTGAACCCATAAGGGAAGCTATTGAATCACTGGCGCCCTGACGCCTGGCCACTTCGCTTATTCCGCTATAGACTAAACCAGAGGCAGCGCCAGTAAATACTTTACCCCACGTAGAGGTAGAAGTAATCATCTTATCCATTCCGCCGATTCCGCCTAAAGCCGCGCCGCTGATGGTACCGCCGATAATGCGGCAGGTGGAAGGATTCCAGCCAGCCAGCTGGCCGACATTCACTACTGCCCTGTTTATGCTGTAGCTGGCAAAGGAATTTGTTAAACCCTGGCCAATGCCTTGAGCGTTTATGCCCTGCCAGCCTATTTTCCCAGCGTCAAATTTTACTCCGCTTAAAATAACGCTTGTGCCAACTGTAATACCTAACTGGGTTGCCCATTTGCCCCAGTCAAAATCTTCACCGCGGCGCTTGCGGGCACCTAAAATAGACTTGGCTTCTTTATCTGTAAGCCTGGCTAAGTTGGCATTGGTTACTAAAGCATAACCGGAAAATCTCTGTGCAAATACACCAACGGGAAGGAATTCTTCCTGATGCTCATCAACGTAATAAACTTTTTCATTGGTAACATTGGTGACTAAGACGTAATGGTCGCCATTAAAGTGGGCAATAAAAGGCACTTCAGGGACAGTCCCCTGCGGGGACAGTCCCTTCATCTTTACCGCATAAAGTTTATGACCGAAAAATTCAGCGGCCTTGGAAAGGGCGAATAATGAGTTCTTGATTACTTCAGGATTACCTACCGGCTTAACTACGTCGTTTAAGATGTCAATGCTTAAGACCATAACCGCGATATCCTGCTCTTCAACTCTACTGCCTTCATAGGCTAGGAAATCATAAAGAGCCTTTGACCCGCAGGGCTTTCCTTTAAGCCAGCTGTAAATCTCTTCAATTCTTTCGCTGGTTAAATTTAAAGGCTTGTCTAAGTTTACGGTTATCTCAGGTGATATTTGAATTGCGTTTACAGGCTTGTTGGCAACATCCTTGAGGATATTCTTTATGGCGAGAGGTATATCAACCTGTTGGAGATTATTTAAATTGGGGGTATACAAAGATGTGGCTGCAGGTTTCTGCCAAAGTACGCGCCAGTCATATTCTATTGCCTGGGCGAACTGCTCAGGCACAAACACCGCCACTACGATGAAAGCTACAACTCTCATCCAGGGTTTAAAACCAGATTTGAATTCCGGTTTTTTATTTTCCATTTCCGTAGTGGGTTGTGTTCTATTACCTATATTAAAAAAATGAGGATAGAGTTTCCCCTTACCCCGTAACATTTCTAATAATCTTTTTACGTCTGATTTGACGGTCATTTTTTTATTTTTTAAAGCTTTTCTAAACTCGTTATTAAGTCTTTAAAACAAAACCGGGTTGTCAAATACTTAAAAAATTTTTCGGTATTCGGCAACCCGGCTATCTCTTCTTTTTGTCATAAGACCCGTGGTTTTGCGCCCCCCGATCACTCGGGGTTTGCCCTTATCGTTCCGTCCTTATTGTCAACACACAAATTATAACATATAGCAAGTGCGTGTCAAGTAAAATGTTACCTCATAAAGGGAGCGTTTTCTTTTGGTTAGGAACAAACACATTTATAATACCCCGGGCTTAGCAAACAAGGGGAAATTGAAGCCTGGATTGCTCAAATTTATCAATTAAAATTAGGGCCCCTTCCTCACTGAATTAAACCCTCAATTTATGCTTCCAAGACACTGGTATTTTTAATTAATCGAATAATTGCGGCTATACATCTCCAAAACTAAACATAGCTTTATTGCTTCAAAACAATAAGCACAGGTTGAATCACCCCAGTACGTTTCTTATCAGACATTAATGACCGAAACCGTCACAACAGGCATCCTTAAATTAGACTGGACATTATTGAATATGGATTATAGAAATTTACCCTTGCAATGCTAATTTGCTTGAATACAGATTGGACATTTTTGAATAGAGATATTTGGAAGGTTTAGAACTTTAATCCGCCACTTTTCATGAACTGCAGGATAACCGGCGCACCAACGATTATTAGGACTACCGGCAAAATGAAGAATAGAAGGGGAAATAAAAGCTTTATTGGGGCTTGTAAAGCAAGTGATTCGCCTCTTAAGAATCTGCGGGTTCTTATCTCATCTGACAGGATTTTAAGGGCCTCACCAATAGGAGAGCCCATCCTGTCCGCTTGTATCAATGTCCTGGAAAAAGATGAAATCTCGGGCACCCCTACCCTTAAGGCAAGGCTTTTTAAAGCCTCCTGCCTGGTTCTTCCCATTTGAATTTCTTGCCAGGCTGTGGCAAGCTCTACAGTCAAAGGGCACTTCTTGAAGTCTTTTACTACCCGGTCCATGGCCAACATAAAGTTTAGGCCCGCGCCTACGCAAAGGCTCATTAAGTCAATTACTGCGGGTAAATCCCGGCTGATCTGGCTTTGTCTTTTTTTCACCTTCTGCTTAAGCCAAAAGTCAGGGATAATGTAGCCCACAAAGATAAAAATGCCAAGCATGAGTAAGTCGGACTTTTTTGTCAGAATAATGCCTGCTACAGGGACAATTATGGTGGTGAGAGCTTTAAAGGCAAAGAACTCCGAGATTGTCAGAGGAGAACCTGCCCAGGTTAATTTTTTAGCAATCTGCGGCGCAGGAAGAAACTTTTCCAAAGGCTTAGTCAGGCTAGCAAGGCCTGTAAGAACCTTGCGTAAGCTAAATGCAGGGGTTTTATCTTGCGACTGCTGGGGAAGCGCAGCATAACTACCTTGCTTTGCCCAAGGCAGCATTAAAAGGTATACAGCGGCAATAACCGCAACGAATACCAAGATTAGGATTAATATTTCCATATTAGATATCTACTTTTGAAAATTTCTTGATAAAAAATGCCCCTAAAATTTCAAGGACAAAAGCCAATCCCAACAGAAAACGGCCTGTCTCATTCTTAAGCATAATATCGAAAAACCGAGGGTTGGTGGCGTAGACAAAAACGGCAAAAGCTATGGGCAAAACACCCATAATTATCCCCTGAAGCCGAGCTTGTACAGTAAGAGCGTTAAGCCGGCCTAAAAGTTTGGATCTTTCCCTGATTGTAAAAATAAGCTGGTTAAAAGTTTCAGTCAAATCACCACCTGTCTCACGGGCCACTAAAATTGCCGTAAGAATTAAATCCAGGTCGTCGGTGGGAATCCTTTTTTTAAGGTTACCTAATGATACCTCAAGGGGTATGCCTATGCGGTTTTCCCTGAGGACTAAGCTGAACTCCTGGCTGATTGGCGGGGGCATTTCCTCCGTTAAGACCTCAAATGACTGCAATAAAGAAAGCCCTGCCCTTAATGAACCGGAAAGAACCATCAGGCTGTCTACAAGCTGCTGGTTGAATTTATTGCGCCTGGCTTTTTCCATCTGTCTTATCACCAGAAAAGGAATACCCAGGCCGAATACCCCTCCGATTAATGCCGCGACGGCACTGCGGAAAACTATAAAACCAACAGCGCCTAATATGGCCGGGCTTAAAATATCATAAAGTATTAATTTCGGCAGGGGCACATTTAAAAACATATTGTCGAGCTTGGGAGTGATCTGATCGACTCTTTTTTTCTGCCAATCTTCCATTTTTCTTTGAAATAGAGGGTAAATCTGGCTGGCAATTAAAAGCACTGCAAGGAAGGCAAAAAGCAAAGTTACTAGTTTAAGTATAATCATCCTGTTCCGTGGCTGTTAAGGATAATCCTATTTTACCTGAGTGACTCCGGGTTCGTATTGTTCGCTGTCGCTGATAGAATCAGCAGATTGCTTAAATTTCCCCATAGAACCGTAGCTGATAATGCCGAACATGGCTATCAATGCCGCGACTACCGCCGCAACCAAAAGGACATATTCTAAAGTCGACTGTGCTTTCTTATCTCTCATTATAGGTGACGCCGATAACGGTGCCCTTAGTTTGTGCCTCTTCGGTTATACTGATTATACACGAAGCGGTAGGACTTTTAAATACTAAAGTTTGTCCGTTCATATTCACACTTACTTTATCAGATATCCCCTGCGGCAGATTCTGAAAATCAACCGTATTTTCTAGCTTCCAGTAATAATTGCCCATATTCTGGCGGTAGAAATTAGCCACATTTTCAATTGAACTTTGAGAATAATAGGACAAATTTACCTTCTTGCCATTTTCTCTTTCAAAGGAACTTGCCCTTACCGCACCGGGATAACGCGGGACAAATTTCAAATCATTACCTGGGGCGTCTTCTTGAATCACAGTGTTATTCTGTACTTGCAGCAGCGCTTCTTTTTTAATTTGTTCTATATTAACATCTTCCAATTTAGTCCCTTCGGGTAACTTCCACTTTTCAATTAATTCTTCTTTCTGTTTTTCGCATTCTGGGCAAGGAGCTTTACTTTTTGGCAGCTCCTGCTGTGCCATGCTTTGAGTAATAGTAATAAAGGTTTTGCCTATCATATTCTGCACTATTAAACTTACAATTTTATCTTCTTTATAAAAATTCAATAATTTAATGCCTTGCTCGTCTTTCTCTGATTTTAATTTCCACCCAAAATTAGCCAGTTTTGTTTTATAAAATTCAATGATTTCTTCCGGCGAGGATAATGTAGAATAAATAGTAGACTGTATTGGATTATTGTCGAGTAGGGCCTCTTCCTGCTTTACTTTTTGCGCTTGAGGGAAAGCCGGAATATTTTCCCAGATAGCTGCATCAGATAATGCAAAAAAAGATACAAAAATAAAGGTTAAAATTGTCTTTTTAATCATCTTAGTAACCTCCGGATACTAAAACAGAATCGTAACGAGGACTGGGTGCAGGGCCGACGCTGCCCCCCGACGATCTTGCCCTTGCCTGAGAAGATACGCTTCCGTATTTCATCTGCCACAATCCTAAATCTTTTTCCGGCTGCACGCGAGTAGTTGTAACACTTATCTCGGGATTATCTTGGGCAATACCCGCTATCCAGGCAATAGGAACAATATATCCTATTCCCGCCCATGCCGTACAACTGCAACAAACAGTCGTCCAGAGAAGTATTGTTCCCATAATCAATGTTTTCATTAAACAAACAAAATATTTAACTAAATCCGTAAGGCATGTCATACACCAAACACTGCAGGCTCCGATTGTATCTGAATAAAAAAGACCCAGCATCACCATCGGCATAGGTATCAGACCGGGAAAATCTGGCGCATCCACAGTCACGGTAAAAGAATTCTGTTTGCCATCTTTGTCCGTCCAGGTGTATTGCCCTGATTCATAACCTTTATTCTTCATCCACTGCCCGAACCGGGATTCTCTCTGTAAGTAGGATTCGTAAGACTCGCCGGGCAATCTTTCTTTTGATTCATCTATACCGGCATTCATAAAAGCGAATTGATAAGCAGCACTCCTGGCTTCTTCATAGCCTCTCATTGCATTACTCCAAGCCAAAATAAATTGCGCTGTCTGAGCAGCAACAAAGGCTATATAAGCAACATTTCTCACGGCACCATACGAGCATATATTGACAGGGATAAGAAATGTCACCTGCGTACTTAAATACTCGGCAATCATAGCGGTATTTGTATCGGCTAGGGCATTTAAGGTGTTAGAATGCGAGGTTGAGCCGGCTAATGCTCCGGCATCAGCGGCATTGGCAGTACGAGTCTTGAACATGCCTATTTTACCAATATTCGCCGTAACCATAAGCGCTATAATCAGAACCACGATTATGGCGATCAAAAACGGAGCTATCTGGCCTTCCCGGCGAAAAAAGATATTTCTCATTATTCAAATAACCTCGAGTTGATACTGTTTTCTGTTATTCATTGTAAGTGACACCGATAACAGTAGTCTTATTTTGTGGTTCTTCGGTTACACTGATTATACACGAAGCAGAAGGACTTTTAAATACTAATGTTTCTCCCTGGATACTCATTGCTAGTTTATCAGATACCCCCTCCGGCAAATTCTGGAAATCAACCATATTATCTAATTCCCAGTAATAATTACCCATATTCTGGCTATAAAAGTTGAGCACTTTATCTATGGAATCTTTTGTTGAATAAGTCAAAAGTGCTTTCTTGCCATTATCCCTCTCAATACTGTTTACCCTGATTGATCCGGGGTAACGCGGGACAAAGCGCAAATCTTTTCCGGCGCTATCCTGTTTATTTTCGCATTCAGGGCAAGAGGATGCTTGCGCCACTGATTCTTTCGGGTTTACGCTCTGAGCAACGGTGATGTAATTCTTCCCCAAAATATTTTGTGACTTTATATTCAAAAACTTACCCTCTTTAGAATATATAAGTATTTCTATGCCCTGTACGCTTAATTTTGATTCCAGCTTCCAGCCAAAATTAATAAGCCTTGTTTTATAAAATTCAACGGCTTCCTGAGGCGTAGATAAAGTAATATAAATAGTGGTCTGCACCTGCCTGCCGTTGACCGAAGCCTCTTCCTGCTTTATTCTTTGCGCTTGAGGGAAAGCCGGAATATTTTCCCAGATAGCCGCTTCGCACAGCGTTGCAAGAAATAAAAAAATAAAGGCTGGAATTACCTTTTTAATCATCTAATAACCTCCGGAGACCAAGTTAGAATCATAACCGGGGTTAGGAAAAGGCCCGACGCTGCCCCCCTTCGCTTCGGCGTTTGCGCCGGAAGAGATATCGCCGTATTTCATTTCCCTGAGGCCCAAGTCTACGTTTGGCTGGTCGCGCGTAGTAGTAAGACTGATTTTAGGATTATCTTCAACAATGCCTCCGATCCAGGCAATAGGCACATAATAAATCACTACTGCCCAGGCAGGCGCGCCGCCCGGAGGGCAGAAAGGCGGGACTACAATCCCGGAATCGCTTTGAGCTATGGGGGTAAAAGAACCAGCGGGCACTGCCGTACCTAGATTTAAAGCGAAGGGAATTTTTCTTTTGGCCTGATTTACACCAAAGTAAAACTGAGCTGCGTCAGCATTACACGGAGTACAATCAAGGCCAGCTGCGAGAGCGGTACAAGGTGTTATCCATTTAAAATACACGCTTACAAACACTCCCGGAGTAGGTATTAAGCCGGGGAAATCCGGGGCCTCTACTTCTGCACTAAAGGAGTTTTGCTTGCCATTTTTATCCGTCCAGGTATACCGTCCTGATTCATAACCCTTTTCTTTCATCCACTGTCCGAACCTTGATTCTCGCTGCAGGTATGATTCGTAAGACTCGCCGGGCAATCTTTCTTTTGATTCATCTATACCGGCATTCATAAAAGCGAATTGCCTGGCTACGCTCCGCGCATCATCGTAGCCCTTGTAGGCGGTGGTCCAGGCCAGAACGAATTGGGCAGACTGAGCAACAATAAAAGCCCAATATACCAAAAATCTCGGCCCCTCTATTTCTAAGAGAGAAGTAACTAAGAAAAGCGCCTCGGTACTTAAGTATTCCGCAATCATCGCGGTATTCGTATCGGCGAGGTTATTTAAAGTATTAGCGTGGGTGGTCGAGCCGGCTAATGTTCCGGCATCTGCGGCATTGGCTGTGTGAGTTTTAGTCAGGGCTATTTTACCGATATTCGCCGTAACCATAAGCGCCATAATCAGAACCACGATTATGGCGATCATAAACGGAGCTATCTGGCCTTCCCGATGAAAAAAGATATTTTTCATCTTTCACCAAACACTGATTCTTCGGTCAAGGGCTTTTGGCTAGAAAC
>Ga0268276_1004117_pt1 | contig 10525 bp, 11 predicted proteins | sample saktaG_4_FD_190145 | JGI IMG/M metagenome (GOLD analysis project Ga0268276, IMG submission 190145) | Saline water microbial communities from Sakinaw Lake, British Columbia, Canada - sak_2010_1_5_45m | ecosystem: Environmental > Aquatic > Non-marine Saline and Alkaline > Saline ...
AGCCAACTCAGAAGAATACTCTTGAAGGATCTATTCTTTTTGGTTTAAAAAATGAGTTTTTTGATAATACCGTTAGTAACGTCACAATTGCGATGGTAAAGAAAGCGAATGCGACGGAAGGTACTGGCGATTGCTGGGAGGGAGATCTTTGTAGACCAAAAGAAATTACTAATACTAATGCGATAGGAGTTCCGATAGATGGGCAGGATGATTGTTATTATTATGTTTACGCTTCAGATGAATTTGAGGGTATTGATGGGCTATCCAAATGTGTTGAAAAAAATTATACGCTTGGGTATATTGAGGTCCAGATTGTCTATTCCAATAAATCTTTACAGGAAATAAGTAGAAGATATCATGAGGAATATGATGGATTAAAAATGACTCTTGGGGTGCCCCAGACAGTAGATTTTGCGATAACATCTAATAATTATTCTCTAAATAAACAGGTTCCGCAAGATGTAGAGGCGATTGCGGGTGTTTATAGAAAACCAGTACTATATGCAAACGGAAGTATTATTAATCAAGATTTTATTATTAAGATATGGTGATGAGATTTGGTCCTTCTGGCTTGGGCGGGAAAACGGAAGCAAGTGTGGTTCTAGAAAAATATCATAAATTAGGCTTGAAGGCTTGTGAAATTGCATTTACTTACGGCGTTTATCTTGATAAAAAAAGTGCAGAAGAAATTGGGAAAAAGGCTAAAGAGTTAGATATTAATCTAAGTATTCATGCTCCTTATTATATTAATTTAAATTCAGATGATAAAACAAAAATCGAAGCAAGTAAAAAAAGAATTTTAGACTGTTGTGAGATCGGGCATTACTTGTCTAGTGACAAGTACAAAACGCCAATTGTTTTTCATGCGGGATTTTATTCTAAGATGGAGCCCGAAGAAGCGTTTCAGAATATTAAAAAGGAAATTATCGAGTTGTTGGAAGAAATTAAAAAGAAAGAGTTTAATGTTGTTTTGTGTCCTGAGGTAATGGGGAAGAGAAACGTGTTTGGTTCGATTGAAGAAATTTCAAAACTTGTTAAAGAAACTGGGTGTGGTTTTTGTATTGATTTCGCGCATGTGCTTGCTAGGTATGATAAAAACAATTTTGAATTAGTTGAAGAGAGTTTTGGAAAGGCGGAATACTGGCATTGCCATTTTTCTGGAATTGTTTATGGAGATAAAGGCGAGAAAAACCATAGGCATACTGAAGAGAAGGAGTGGAAGGGTTTACTTAGTTTTTTGAAAACTCTAGATAAAAACATAACTATTATTTCAGAAGCGCCTGATCCGGTTGGAGATGCGACGGAAGGGATGGAATTGTGGGGAAAGACTAAATAGAACTTTTGGTCTGTCTTGTCTGTTTTTTGCCTGGTATACTCTTAGCTATTCTTTCCCTTTTGGAGAATTCTGTTTCGAACATTCTTTTCCTTTTCTCATCAATAAATTCTAGAATTGCTCTAGCTTTTGCTGGTTCGTCTCTAACCGTGTTAAGAACGTACATAATCTTTCTAATGATATCATCGTAGGTTTCTCGTTTGTGTTCTCTAAGTTTCTCAAGTCTTTCTTTTGTTTCTTTTTCTAATTTTAGTGTTGTGATGTTGTTCCTTGTCATTATGCGCATCTCCTTAGTAGTTCTTGGTATACTGGATAATCCTCAAATGTCCTTATTCCTAATGATTCAAGTTTTGGACTTATCTCTAATTCATATTCTTGCCTTATCTTTTCTAGTGACTTAAATGGTTCTCTTGTTCCCATTACAGCTCGTCTCATGTCCTTGTCATTTTCTAAAATTACAGAAGGAACATATACTTTCCTACATAGCATGAAACCGGTGGTTCTTCCGTGCCCATCCCAAACGATAAATTTCTCTCTATATGGGATTATTGTTATAGGGGGCTGTTCGTAGTGTAATCTTTTTTTTCTAAGTATTTCTGGAATCCTTCCAAGCCCCATTCCGTGGTCGTCTTCAATTGGGAGCAAATCGTCCCATGGAGTGTTTTGTCTTTTCATTTTTCGTTACTGGACCTTAGTCCTATATGGTACCTTATGGTATACCATTTATAAATATTTGTAATTCCATAGTTACAACAAAATGGTAAGATTTATAAAGGTCTTTTGGGTTTCTATTTTAACTAAATTAATATTAAACCAAAATGAACACAAAAACTTTAATGGTTGCTTTAATAGCAGTCTTAGGCGTATTTATGTTTGGTCTGACATCTGCTTTAGTGGATAATTCCTCAGTAATACTTAACGTTAATGGCGTTGATGTTGTTAATGGGCATGTTCCTATTGTTAATTTAGCTGGATTTGCTGGCGATATGATACCTGTAAGGGTAACATTCAAGGCAGACTTAGCTACTTTCAATGAAAGCGGTAGTGATGTTAAGATAAGAATTGAAGTCTATGGTGGAAGTGAGGAATACTCAGATTCTACTGGTAGATTTAATGTTGTTTCCGGAAGTGTTTATACAAAGTTGCTTAATGTGCAACTTCCAAAGAGCATGGACGAAACTACAGAAGATCTTATTTTAAAAGTAAGAGTCTATAGCCCAGACAACGAATACAATAAAGAATATACAATAGCTATGCAGAGAAATTCCTATCAATTAGGACTTTTATCTGTTGACTATGATTCAAGTGTTTCAGCTGGCGATGTAGTTCCAGTCTCTGTTGTTATCAAAAACAATGGATTCGAAAACTCTGATGATGGATTTGTTACAGTAACAATACCAGAATTAGGCGTTTCTGCAAAGGGTTACTTAGGTGATCTTGTTGCTGTAGAATCTTGCGAATATAATTGCGACGATACTGATGCTATACAGAAGATTGTTCAATTAAGAATACCTTCAGCAGCTAAAGATGGTACTTATGATATGGTTGTAAAAGTTTATGATGCTGATAGCACAACAACTCTTACAAGACAAATCAGAGTAAGCGCATCTAGTGACACTCAAGTTGTATCTGCTGTTAAGAGCCAAGATATTAGAGCTGGAGAAACAAAGACATTCGAGATGATTCTTGTTAACTCTGCTGATAAAGTAATGGTGTATAGTCTTAATGCGGTTTCTGGATCTGATTTGTCAGTTTCTGTACCCTCAGTAGTTACTGTTGATGCAGGATCAAGCAAAATAGTTCAAGTAACTGTAACAGCATCTAATGATGCCAAGAAAGGAGTATATCCATTTACAGTAGAAGCTAATGGGAAAACAATTGTTTTCAATGCAAATGTGACTGGTCAAACAGTTTCATATTCTGCTATTGCACTAACAGTTATTCTTGTAATAATCTTTGTTGCATTACTTGTTGTATTGGCTGTTCTTCTAACAAGAAAGAGCAAACCAACAGAAGAAGTAGAAACTAGCTACTATTAAACACAATTTAATTTTGGATTTTTATTTTTTAATCCATTTTTTTTAAAAAGAAAGAGGGGATAGACGAAGAAAATAGAGTCAGATTTTTAGTGATATTACCTTTGATAATCCTTCTTGCATAGATACACCATATAAAGTCGTTGCTTCGCTAATTAGAGCATCATTGTGGGTGATAATGATATATTGGCCGGCAAGCATATATCTTTTTATTAGAGCTGCTAAAAGTTCGGAATTGTGCTTGTCTAAAGCGGCATCTATTTCGTCAAATATATAGAAACAATATGGTTTATGTTCTTGGATTGCGAATATTAACGATAGCGCTACTAATGTTTTTTCTCCACCAGATAGAGAAGATATATCAAAATATTTTCCCTTGCCGACTTTAACTATGATACTTAGTCCACCAGCAAATGGGTCTTCTTTGTTTTCTATATCTAGGAATACCTCTCCCTTCTTACTTAATTGAGTAAAGTTTCTTGTGAATAAATTATTAAGAGCATCAAGAGTTGTCATGAAAGATTTTTTCTTTTTCTTATCTATTTCAGAGATTATTTTCATAATTTTTTCTTTTTCTTGCGAAATTGTGTTCATTTTTTCTGCAATTTGATCGCATGCACTCTTAACTTGCTCATAGATTTCAACTGCCTTTAGGTTTATGGTTCCTAATTGTCCCAATCTTATTTGAGATTCTTGTATTTTTTCTCTTGCCTGCTCTATTGTCATACTTACTTGTTCTGTTGTCTCAAAATCTTTAAATTCAAATTTGAGATTTTCAAGTTGTGCATGATGTTGCGCTCTTTGGATATTAATTGCTCCAGCTTTTTCTTCAAAATTTCTTATCTCATGTTGTATTCCCATAACGAATGTTTCAACAGCTTTTTGTTGATCTTGCAATTCGTTTCTATCTGTGTATAGTTTTTGGAATTTTTCGTATAGTTTTTCTTCCTCTAGCTCTTTTTTGTTGAGGATTTTATCGTTTTCTTGAAGTTTTTCTAATATTACATTGAGTTCTACTTGTGTTCCCTCTGAATCTCTTACTATTGTTTTAATTTCTGATTTTATTCTTTCCAATTCTCTTTGTTTTAGAGCCACGTTGGTATCGATATCTACATCCATAATGGAGAATTCTTGTATTTTTAATCTCGTTTCTTCATATCTTTCTTCGACATTCTTTAGTTCTTCAAATTTTAATTTTAATTCATTTATTCTTTTATTTAATTCTATTAGTGAATCTTCTGCTTCTTTTTTGTTAGTTATTATCCTCTTGATATTTTCTTTCTTTTCTTCTGCGTTTTTTATTTTCATAAGATCTATTTCCAATTCTCTCTGTTTTTGTTCTAATAGAGATGTTTTATCCATTATGGTGTTAGTTTCTTCGGATAGCTGTTTCTTTTTTTCTGTATTTTTTATAATTTCTTCGTCTGCGTTTTTTATTTTGCCATTGGAAGAGTCAATAACATAGCATCTGTGTTCTTCTGTTATTTTATTTCTACACATTGGACAGATGTCTAAACCTATTATATCTCCTTTTAGTTTTCTTTCTCTTGTTACGGCCTGTATCAATATAGCGTTTGTTTTTTCTAATTCTAATATTTCTTTTTCGATTGATGTTCTTTTTTCTTTTAAGTTTATTCTTTCAGATATTGTTTTGTCTTTTAGCGTCGTAAGCCCAGAGATGGATTTCTCATATTTTATTTCAGAAAATATTTGATTAAGGTTTCTTTCAATTATCTCTAATTCCTTATTATAACCTATAATTAGTCTATTTTTTTCTTCTTTTTTATTTTCAAGAGTAGAAAGTTCACTCTTTGTTATATAAAAAGTCCTTCTTTGCTTTTCTAAGATATCAAACTTTTCCTGGATTTCTTTTAATGCGCCTTGTTGTTTTTTTATTTCTGGGCTAGAATTATGCATTTTTTGGATTTCAATATCCAATTCTTTTAGTTTTTCTTTTAAATTTAATTCTTTTTCTTTGTTTTGTTCTATTCTGTTTTCAAAGTTTTCTTTTCTGGCTACGGTTCCGCCTAAAATCGATTTTAATTCAGAAATTTCTTTGTGTAATATTTCTTGCTCTTCCCCAGTAGATAGTTGAATGTTTTTATTTACTTCATTTATTTTTTCCTGTAAGGATCTAATATCTACTTCTTTACTTCTTGATTTTGCCTTTCTGTCATCGATTTCTTTTTTATTATTTTCTAGAGCTTTTTCTATTGACCAGATTTCTTTTTCTTTTTCTTTTATTGTTTTTGAAAGGACAGTTGCTTTACATTTCTTCATAAGTTGCTCTATTCTTTGATAGTTAAGCGCATCCTGCCTGTCTTTTTCTAAGTTTTTTAAATAGGCATTTTTTTCTCTTAGAATAGCAGAGACTTCTTTTAATTTTTCATCTGTTTTTTCCAATTCATGAAGAGATTTTACTTTTCGTGTTTCGTAAATTGAAATTCCAGCTACTTCCTCTATAACTCTTCTTCTTTCATCTGGACCCATTTTTACAAAGGAAGTTATGTCGCCTTGAAGTACAATGTTAAAACCATTTGGGTCGATACCAGCTTGTGCTATTAATTCAATTAATTCTTGTCTTGTTTTTGTTTCGTTGTTTATTTTATATATAGATAATCCATTTCGTCTAACTACTCTTTTAATGGAAACTTCGGTTGAGTTTATGCTGAAGGCTCCGTCTGCATTATCGAAAACTAATTCTACGTATGCTTCGGTTACTCCCTTATAATTTTTATTTCCGGAAAAAAGTAGATTTGCTGCTTTTGCGGCTCTGATAGATTTGATTGACATTCTTCCAAGAACAAAACAAAGTGCGTCTGCAATATTGGACTTTCCAGATCCATTTGGACCAACAATAATGTTCATTGCATTTTCAAAAGGAATTTCTGTCTTTCTTGCGAATGATTTGAACCCCTGTATCACCAGTTTTTTTATATGACCCATGGAATATCAACGAAAATGACTTTTTTAAAGATTGTTAGGGTAGGATTAGGAAAATTGTTTCTGTTTTGACTTTTTTTCTAGCTGTTTTACTGTGTCCCAAGAATGCCTTATTATATCCTTATATTTTTCATTTTTGTAATTATGTTTTATAAACTCAATAGTCTGTGGGTCTGAGGGGTATCCGGAACCAAATTTTACATCTAATTCTTTCCTTATTTGAGCCACTTCCTCTTCTCTTGTTTCTTTTGCTATAATTGATGCTGCAGATACAACTGGGTGATTAAAGTCTGCCTTGTGTTCTGCTGTTATTTTTATGTTATGATCTATAATTAAATTACTTAGGTAGGCAGACCATGCTTCGATATTTACGGATGGACAATCTACAATTGCTTCTATTTCCCCTTTTAGCCCGCTTGCAAGTCGATTTATTATCATTGCAGATTTAATTGCCTCTAAATTATTTAGATTGTCACAATCGTCTATTTCTTTTGGTGTCGACTTTTCGATGTGAAATTTATAGGAACGTTTTATTTTTCTAGCCAAACTTCTTCTGGTTGCGGGAGATAGTAATTTCGAGTCTTTTGCACCTAGTGTCCTTAGTTCTTCTTGTTTGTCTTTTTCAATTAAAACGCCAGCTAAGAACATGCTCCCCAAAACTGGGCCCCTTCCAGCATCATCGATACCGATTAAATAACTTTTATTTTCTTTTTCCATTTTTATTTACTTTAGTCCCTCGTGTCTATCAAAAGAATATCTTGAGGGTACTTTAAATTCCTTTGCAAATCAAATTTTTCTGCATAGATTTATTTTCTTCTGCTAGAATGAGGAGGAGAGGATTCGAACCCCTGAAGGCAGAAGCCAGCAGATTTTGAGTCTGCCCCGTTTGACCACTTCGGTACCTCCTCAGATTAAATTTAAATCAAAAAACTACTTATAAAACTATCGAAGCTTACGACTATCCTAAGAATTTTATATCTTTAATGTAGGTAAAAAAAGACCATACACCAGTTATTCCAGTGACTATTGAAAGGATTATTGAAAAGCTAAAGTAGTTTGAGTAAACACTCAAAATTAAAATTGGCATGGCAAACCCTTGTAAAAAGGTTGTTGTTCTTCCGCTCCATCTATGCACCAGGGGAGTTGTTTCTTTCTTCCTTAGAAAATTAATTATAAGAAAAGGGAGGCATAATATTTCTCGAGAGAGTATGATCAGCATTTGTGATACATGATATTCATCAAATATTCCTCTTAATGGAAAGAAAATTAATATACACAATCCAAATGATGTCCATAAGAATCTATCTGCAATCATGTCAAATTTTGCGCCAAAACTTGTGACCTTATCCCATCTTCTTGCGATTTGACCGTCTAGGAAATCAGTTAGTGCTGCAATAATGAAAACGAACAATAGACTACCAACAGAAAAGTCAAAAATAAACATGTAGATTAAAAAAACTGTTAAAATGACTCTTGAGAGTGTTAGAAGATTAGGAATATTTATTATGTCTTCTTTTAATTTTTTTGAACTCTTTTTGCTCATGAAATGAGAAGAAAAGTAAGCTTTAAAAGCCTGTCTAAATAGATTTGATTATAGCGAGGTGGAGCAGTCTGGTCAGCTCGCAAGGCCCATAACCTTGAGGTCGCGTGGTTCAAATCCCGCCCTCGCTATTATTTTGTTAACAGTCTAGGCGTAGCTTTTTATAGCCTATTCTCTTGTTTTTCTTATGAAAAATAAAAATGTAGGATATTTGATAATGGGTATTGCTGTTGTTATGGCAGTGATGATTTTATTATTTAATGGAGTAATTAAGGACAATATAGGCTTAACTTGTTCTCATGGGCCAACTTGTGAAATGTATAGTGATCTAAATGTTCAGACATGGATTAGTTTGATAGTTGTTGGAGTTGTTTTACTTATTGGATTATTTTTAATATTTGCGAAAGAGAATGAAAAAATAGTTTTGAAAACTAGAACGGTGGCTGAAAAAAGAAAGCCTGTTAATTTAATTGGATTAGATTCTAGGGAAAAAGAAGCAGTTAAAATTATTCAGGGGAGCGGAGGGATATTCCAGGCAGATTTAATGGAGAAGCTGGGTGTTGGGAAAGTCGGATTGACTCGATTGTTAGATAAACTAGAATCAAAGCAGATTGTTGAGAGAAAAAGAAGAGGAATGAATAATTTTGTGATTTTAAAGGGTTGAAACTAGTTTCGTCAAAGCCATTATAATAAAGGATTCTATTAATAAATTATGAAAATTAAATTTCAATTGGAGGTAAAATGAAGACTTTGATAATAGTGGGCATGGTGCTTGTCTTAATAGTAGGCGGGTTTTTTGCCGTGAATGCTTTGCAGACAGATGGGAATGCAATTGCCAATACTGGATGCGGAAAATGTAACGGAAGTTGTACTGCAGATAGTAATTGTGGTTTGGCAAGTTGTGGAGCTGTAAATGGCGGAGAATGTACTTGTGACAAATCTAGTTCGTGTGGTGGAAGTTGTCAGGTTGGGAGTGTAGACACTTGTGGTTCGTCAGGATGTGCTGCCGTGCAAGGAACTGGAAGTTGTGGTTGTGGTAAATAATTAGTTTATGGCAGCTTGTCTGCCTTTTTTATTTTTTTAAAAAGTTTTAAATAGTGTTTTTTATTCTGGTTTATATGCAATGGATTGTTAAAAGAGGTTTGTCTGACGTTATAAATACAGTTATGTTGGTTGCATTGACAATTGTCGCAATGGGTATTATATGGGTTGCAATTATGCCTATGATAAGAGATAGGATGGGTTCTTCGGATTCCTGTTTGAATGCAGATGTTTCCATTGAAGTTTCTCAAGGGTATACGTGCTGGGATGATGTCCAAAAAGTAATTGTGGTGCAGGTTAAAACAGGGAATATAGATGTTAATGTTTCTGGGTTTAAATTTTTTGTTTCTTCTGATGGGAATAGTATTCGTTATCCAAAAGAGTCTTATATTTCTCCAAATTCCTATAATGTGTTTTTTCTAAATTCAACTGGAATTTCTAGTATAGATGAAATAGGGGTCGCTGCCGTTATAAGAAGTGGTAGGGCTGTAAGGGATTGCCCTTCGGTATTTGTCAATAAAATAGCATCTTGTAGCGGTTTAGAAAAAATAGATTCTTCTCAGATTTTAAATTCAGCTTAGAAAATAAGAACAGTATTACTTATACATAAATTTTAATTCTTTCCTTTTTCTTCTTTGTGCTTTGGGGTTTCTATTTCTTATTTTTCTTCTAACTTTTCCTTTTGGCATTTTTGTTTTCTCCTTATTATTTTATTTTTCAGAGGTTTATAAAGTTGTGTTTTTGAATTTTTTAGAATCATCTATATGCTTTAGAAGAAAAAAGTTTAAAAAGGGAGTGCGTTATTCATTAACGTGTTAAAAAAAGATGGGAAGTTGTATAGATTTAAGGAAATATCAGGATTCTTCTGCTATTGAAGAGGCATTTGGTAAAATTCTTTCGGGGAAATCGGGATATAAGCCGATTATTGAAAAGAGAATAGACCCTGTAAAATGTGTTGGTTGTGGACTTGTCGTTGAAGGAACGAAGAACTTTTGCCCACAATGTGGTTCTAAATTAGAAAAAAAACCTACATCTATTAAGTGTGTCGGGTGTGATGAGTTTTTTGATGGAGAGGAGTCTTTCTGTGGGCATTGTGGGAAGAAGCGGGAATAAGCCTATATCCTCTTGTTAAGAAACTAATAATTAACTTTAAAACTGGCTAATTCTATTGATTTTTATGAGACTAGCAATTATAAAGAAGGAGAAATGCAAGCCATTGCTTTGTGCAAAAGAGTGTATGAAGTGTTGTCCTATAAACAAAAAAGGACAAGAATGCGTATCGGTTGAAGAAAAGGCTAAAATAGATGAGAAGTTATGTATTGGTTGTGCTATTTGTGTTAAAAGATGCCCTTTCGAAGCGATAGATATAGTTAATTTGCCTTCAATTAAGGAGAGTGATTTAGTTAATAGATTTGGACAAAATGGGTTTGCTCTTTATGGTTTACCGTTACCGAAAAAGGGAAGCGTGCTCGGATTATTGGGAAGAAATGGGATAGGGAAAACTACGGCGGTTGAAATTCTTTCTGGCAAAATGGTTCCTAATTTCGGAGAGATAGGAGATAACAAAAAGACTGTTTCTGAATTTTATAAAGGAACGGAATTGGGAAAATATTTTGATGGTCTTTCAAAAAA
>Ga0268276_1004118_pt1 | contig 10525 bp, 10 predicted proteins | sample saktaG_4_FD_190145 | JGI IMG/M metagenome (GOLD analysis project Ga0268276, IMG submission 190145) | Saline water microbial communities from Sakinaw Lake, British Columbia, Canada - sak_2010_1_5_45m | ecosystem: Environmental > Aquatic > Non-marine Saline and Alkaline > Saline ...
TCAGTGCTTTAGATTTACAAGATGATTTACAAATAAAATATACCGGCGGCACAGTTTTGCATGGTTATCTGGGCGAACGTCTACCCAATGGAGAGGCTGCTAAAAAGATTATTAAGAAAATTGTTGAGAATTATCGTTTACCCTATTTTACTATTACTCCGACTTTTTCAATCTGCCCCAAACATGGTTATTTATCTGGCGAACATGAATATTGTCCAAAATGTGATGAAGAAATTGGTTATCAGGAGACAGTCGAAGAGATTCGAGCCGCTAATCAGGAACAAAAGTAAACCGATTTGTAATTTATATAAAAGTTATTTATAATGATAGGGCTAAGAAGTTGAGTGGTTTTCAGTCAACAATTAGTCATTGAATATATGAGTCCCATGCAAACTCAAAGACAGGAATGTATTGTTTACAGCCGAGTAGTCGGCTGGTTAACTCCAGTTAAAAACTATAATCCCGGTAAAGCGGCTGAGTACAAGGATCGTAAAACTTTTAAAGTTTGCGCCGAGTAGTTAGTCTTAAACCCTATGATAATCGGTGGTTTAGAGAAATTAACTCTTCTGGACTACCCCGATCATCTAGCGGCTGTTATCTTTACCCAAGGTTGTAATTTCCGATGTCACTTTTGTTATAACCCTATGCTTGTCCTGCCCCGCGAGGGAGAGGACGAAAAAAATAAAAAAGAAAAAGGTTTTTCTCCGCTTTCCACTAAAGACCTTTTTCTTTTTTTAAAGAAAAGATTCGGCCGGCTAGAAGGAGTAGTCGTTACTGGCGGGGAGCCAACTTTGCATCTCGACCTGCCCTTTTTTATTAGGAAAATTAAAAAAATTGGTTATTTAGTTAAATTAGATACCAATGGCACCAATCCCGAGATGCTTCAAAAATTAATTAAGGATAAATTAATTGATTATATTGCTATGGATATTAAGGCATCATTAGATAAATATGAAAAGGTGACAAATGTAAAAATAAATTGTCATAATCTTAAAAAAAGTGTTAAAATTATAATGTCTAGCGGTTTACCCTATGAATTTCGTACCACCGTTGTCCCTGGTTTGTTGGTAAAAAAAGATTTTAATAAAATGGGTGAAGTTATTCGTGGCGCCACCAAATGGTATCTGCAAAAATTTAAGTCTAATACGGATTTAGTTAACCCCAAACTCGAGGGCCAAAAAGCCTATTTGGATTCAGAAATGCAAGAATTTGCTAGTATTGGGGGTAAATATGTTAAACTTTGTGAAGTTAGAAGTTAAATAAAAATAAATATATGGCTGAAGAAAAAATCATTTCCCCCGATTCTCAGGGAGATAACAATAATTTTTCCAGTGATCAACAACAATTATTGGAATTATTAAAAACTAACCTGGTTAATAATAAAGAAATATTAAAATCTGTTAAATTTCTTAAAAACTATTTTTACTGGAGAACAATTTTTAATACAATTAAGTGGGTTATTTTAATATTAATTGTAATTTTGGGGATTATTTCTTTAAAACCAGTAGTTTCTTCTCTGCAGGGCTATGTGGATAATATCAAGAGTTATTCGGAACAACTAGAAAGTGCCAGTGAACAAGTCAATAATCTTAAGGGTCTGATAAATATTAACGCTCGTTAATTATGAACGAAAACATTGCCGTTTTTGCGCAGACAACCTATCGTAACGAATTTAAAAAATTCGGGATTAAAGTCGATGATCGACGTCGGCATATGTATTTGATTGGAAAAACCGGCATGGGCAAATCTACAGTTCTGGAAAATATGATTGTTGATGATATTCGAGCAGGACATGGAGTGGCGGTGGTTGATCCCCATGGTGATTTAGCCGAAAAGATAATTGACTATATTCCTAATCATCGAGTTAACGATGTGGTTTATTTTAATCCTTCGGATATAAATTTTCCAGTTGCCTTTAATGTGGTTGAACAGGTGGAACCGCATCTGCGTCATTTAGTTGCCTCTGGTTTAATTGGTGTTTTTCAAAAATTATGGGCTGATTCCTGGGGACCTCGTTTAGAGTATATTTTACGTAATGCCATTTTAGCTATTCTAGATTTTCCAGGATCAACTCTTTTGGGAGTTGTTCGCATGTTATCTGATAAAAGTTATCGTAAAAAAGTAGTGTCTAATATTAAGGATCCAGTAGTTAAGGCTTTTTGGGAAAAAGAATTCTCCGGCTATGCTGATAAATTTGCTTCTGAGGCAGTTTCCCCAATTCAAAATAAAGTAGGTCAGTTTTTATCAAATTCTCTAATGAGAAATATTATTGGTCAGGTCAAATCAGCTATTGATATCCGCGATATTATGGATAATGGTAAAATTTTGATCATGAATTTGTCTAAGGGTCGGATTGGTGAAGATAATTCAGCCCTTTTGGGAGCCATGATGATTACTAAGATTCAGTTGGCGGCTATGAGTCGAGTAGATGTTCCGGAAAAAGACAGACGGGATTTTTATTTATATATTGATGAATTTCAAAATTTTTCTACCGATAGTTTTGCCAATATTCTCTCTGAAGCTCGTAAATATCGCTTAAATTTAATTTTAGCTCATCAATACATTGAACAATTGGGAGATGCTGTTAAGGCAGCAGTTTTTGGTAATGTTGGTACAATGGTAGTTTTTCGAGTGGGTGCGGCTGACGCCGAAGAATTAGTTAAAGAATTTACCCCAACGTTTACCGAAGAAGATATTGTTAATTTGCCGAAATATGAAATGTATTTAAAATTAATGATTGATGGTATTGCTTCTTCGCCTTTTTCCGCAGCTGGATTGCCGCCCCTAGATTCTGGTGAAAAAACTGGGAGCACAGAGAAAGTAATTAACTATTCTCGTGATAAATGTGCCACTGACCGAACGATTGTCGAAGAAAAGATTATGCGTTGGCATGAAAATTATGGTGAGGACGAAAAAAGAGAAAGTCGTCCACTAAAAAATAATAATTATTCTAATCCTGTACCAGTTCAAACTAAAAGTCAGCCAACCACCAATTCGGTTCAATCGGATAAAAAAATAATTCCGTCAACGAATAATAGAAGAACAGATAGTATTGGTCAAGCAGTAGATTGTAGTGGCTGCGGGAAGAGAACTAATGTTGCTTTTATTCCCGACGGGGTTCGTCCAGTTTATTGCAAGGACTGTTTAAGTAAAAAAAAAGAAGAGAAACGCCAGGAAGTAGAACAGCGCCATCAGGCTAAAGAGTTAGAAAAACGAAAATTTGCAGAAGAATTACCAGTCGAACCAGTTTCTACAATTTCTTTGGATGATTTAAAAAATATTTTTCCCGTTGATTTTAAGGGGCGGGCCATTAAATCGGAAAAACCAATTACAAGTGATAAAAATATTAATTCAGAACAAGAATTAGTTGAGGGAGAGGATAAGATAATCAGTAATTAACAATTAATTATTTATGTATTTATTTTTTGACACCGAAACAACTGGTTTGCCAAAAAATTATCAAGCACCCCTTGATGATTTTTTAAATTGGCCGCGAATTGTACAAATTGCCTGGAGTCTTTATGACGCTGATGGTAATCATTGGGAAAGTTATAGTTATATTATTCGACCAACAGATTTCATTATTCCCGCAGAAGCCACTAAAATTCATCGTATTTCCCAGGAACGTGCCCTGAAAGAGGGAATAGATTTAAAGCAAGCCTTGCAACATTTTTTGGAAGATGTAAAAAAAGCCAGTTATTTAGTAGCTCATAATATTGATTTTGATGAGAAAATCGTTGGCGCCGAATTATTAAGAGAAAAACTAGGCAATCATTTAGTTGAATCCAATAAAATTTGTACCATGAAAACAACTGCTCAGGTTTGTCGAATTAGTAATGGGCGAGGTGGTTATAAATGGCCCAATTTAACAGAGCTTTATAATTTTTTATTCAAAACTAGTTTTCCCGAAGCGCATGATGCTGGTTTTGATGTTAAGGCTTGCGCCAAATGCTTTTTTGAGTTAAAAAGAAGAGGCATAATTTAACTATGAATCAATCTATTGATTATCTAAAGATAGGCAAAGCCAGTGATCTGGAGGGTCGAGATTACCGGATTTATCGAATATTAGAGATATTTCCCGGTTTTTTGTCTATTGCCACGCTATTAATTTTGTTAATTTTTTCCTATTTTAAACCAGTTTGGGTCGCTTATTTTATTATCGCCTTTGATGTTTATTGGCTATTATTAGTCATCTATATGGCGATTTTTTTAATTACTTCTTATTATAAATTAAAAAAAGGTCTAAAAACCGATTGGTTAGCGCGCTGTGAACAGCTAAAGAATAATCAATTAAACGTTAAAGAAATTGCCGCTGGTTCTTTAACTAAACAGGGAATGGTTTGGGAAGATTTATGGCAATTAATTATTTTACCTACCTGTAATGAATCTATTGATATTATTCGGACATCTCTTCAGGCGTTAGTGGATGACAATTATCCTCAAAAGAGAATGATTGTAGCGGTATCCATAGAAGAAAGAGTGGGTGAAGAGGGCCAAAAACGAGCTGAGATAATTAGACGGGAATTTGCTGATAAATTTGGTCATTTCATAATTACTTTTCATCCCGACTTAGCCGGAGAATTAAAAGGCAAAGGAGCTAATCAGGCTTGGTGTGTCAGAGAAGTGAAACAAAAGATTATTGATCATTTAAATTTAGATTATCAAAAAATTCTAGTCAGTGTTTTTGATATTGATACAATTATAAAATTAGGTTATTTTTTTGCTCTGAGTTATAAGTTTTTAACCGTTAATGATCCCTATCACGCCAGCTATCAACCGATTCCTGTTTATCATAATAATATTTGGAATGCACCATTTTTTTCTCGCGTGGCTGCCTCTTCTAATACTTTTTGGCAGATGATTATGCAAATTCGCCAAGAAAGTTTAGTAACCTATTCTTCTCACTCTATGACTTTCAAGGCTCTAGTGGAAATTGGTTTTTGGTCCACCAGAAACGTTAGTGAAGATTCTCGAATATTTTGGCATTGTCTACTGCATTATAATGGCCATTATCGAGTTGAACCAATTCATTATCAGGTTTCCATGGATGTTACCTGTGACCAAAGTTTTTGGAAAACCGCTAAGAGTTTGTATAAACAACAACGACGTTGGGCCTGGGGTGGTGAAAACATTCCCTATCTCATGTTTAACGCCATGAAGCGTCGACGTCAACCCGGTTTTGCCAAAGGAACGGTTATTGGTCATATTCTAATCCAGATCTATGGCTTTCATGCCTGGGCCACCAACGCTTTAATTATTGCAGTCATTGGTTGGATGCCCATGTTGATCGGCGGCGATCGTTTTAATTCTACGGTCCTATCAGGCAATCTGCCAAGCATTACACAAAATTTAATGAACGTAGCTATGATCGGGTTGTTTTTATCAGCCATTGTTTCAGCACTATTACTTCCCAAGAGACCAAAAAAATATACTGTTTGGAAAAATATTAAAATGACCCTAGAGTGGGTGTTTGTCCCTTTGACGATTGTAGTTTTCGGAGCCATTCCTTGTTTGGAGGCTCAGATTCGTTTGATGAGAGCTAAATATATGGGTTTTTGGGTAACTCCCAAAATGCGGCAATAATATAGTTGAGATATTAGAAAATCACTCTAATCATTTCGGGGTGATTTTTTTAGTTTATCGTTTTATGTTATAATAAAAGTAATGAAAAGGAAAAACATTAATCCGCGAGTTTTAAGTGGCGGACAAATTCCTAAACCTGATAACTTTTTCTATCGTCTGGTTACCAGCCAGCGTTTTTTGGCCATTATTGGTTTAGTTTTTTTATTACTTATTATCATCCCTCTGGCTAAAACCTATAGTCAACGTCGTTTGGTGGAAAAAGAAATTGCTGATGTACAACAAGAAATTAATGATTTTGAAAATAATAATCAGGAGCTGAAAGACATGATTGCCTATCTAGAATCAGATCAATCATTGGAAGAACAAGCTCGTCTTAATTTAAATCTAAAAAAACCCGGTGAACAGGTTCTTATTATTGAGGATAGTGATTTGAAAAAGAGTGAAAATTCAACCGATTCCCAAGAAAAACTGGTTAATAATTTTGTAAAATGGTGGCGTTATTTTTTTGAATAAAAAAAGAAACTAGATATTTCTTTTTAGGAACTTTAATGAGCCGAGAAGGGGATTCGAACCCCTGACCTACGCGTTACGAATGCGTTGCTCTACCAACTGAGCTATCTCGGCCGAATAAGAGCGGGTGAGCGGAATTGAACCGCCTTCCTCAGCTTGGGAAGCTGATGTAATAACCATTATACGACACCCGCGATAAAGAATTGTAAATATATTATAGTCTTAAAAAATAGCTTTAGTCAATTATTGTGTTTATGAATATTAATCTAAGAAAAATCTTAATCGTCGCATTTCTTTTTTTGTTTTTGGCGCCTCTAGGTCTGAAAGCCGCTTTAACTGATAATTTACAAATTAATTATCATCCCCAAGCTTTTACTTCTCCAGCTAGTTTAAATATTATTAATTTGGAGGAAAAAAATAACTTACCCTGGGAATGGCAAGCGCTTACTCCGGTTTATGAATATTCTTTTATTAGTTCTGGATTTTATGATCCCAGCCGACCACTAGAAATAAAAATAGTTTATCCGGAAAATAATAATTATTTCAAACAAATTTTTTCCTATGATTACTTGGCAGGTATTTGGCGTCCGTTATTAACTCATGATTATCCTCGAGAAAAATATGTGACTGCGCAAACCACTTCCACCTCTGGTCGACTGATCGTTTTAAGTAATCCAGATATCATGACCGTGGGCACAGCCAGTTGGTATAAATTTAAAAATGGATTATTTGCAGCTTCACCAGATTTTGTTAAAGGAACAGTTTTACGTGTGCATAATTTAGATAATGGTAAATTTGTTGATGTTACTATTAATGATTGGGGCCCTGAAAGAGATAAACATCCTGATCGAGCTATTGATTTAGATAAAGTGGCCTTTGAAAAAATTGCTTCACCCGGATTAGGTTTAGTAGCTGTAAAAGTTGAACCCCTTAAAATAATAGTTCCAGAAATAAAAAAGACGACTCCACAGAATACCAGTGAAGTAAATGTTACAGCTACCGCCGCTATTATTATGTTGGAACAAGACAATCAGATTCTTTGGGGCAAAAATGAAAGCCAACGCAGGCCCTTGGCCAGCCTAACTAAATTGGTAGCAGTGAGAGTTTTTTTAGACACCAAGCCTACCCTTAATAAAGTAGTAGTCTATAAGACTCAAGACGAGAAATATAATTATCAATACTGTAAACCCTGGGAATCAGCCCGTCTGCGAGTCAGCGAAGGCGAAACTATGACCATTGAAGATCTGATTTACAGTACTCTAGTTGGCTCAGCTAATAATGCTATTGAGACTCTGGTGCGCGTTAGTGGGCTTAGCCGCGAGCAATTTATTACTGAGATGAATCGACTTGTAGAAAGCTGGGGCGCCAGCCGAACTCACTTTGTTGAACCCAGTGGTTTATCACCGGATAACGTGAGTTCTCCTTGGGACTATGCTATAATAACTAAAGAAGTTTTTACTAATCCCTTAATTAAAAAGATTAGTACCACTAAAAAATATACTTTTAAAACTGTTAACACTAAAAAAAGTCATACTCTAACTAATACTAATCAATTATTAAAAACGAACGCTTATTCGATCACCGGTACGAAAACTGGTTATTTAGACGAAGCTGGTTATTGTCTGATGACGCGTATAAAAACCAGTAAAGGTGATTTGGTGGTAATTAATTTTAATTCGGCCAGCAAGGCAGAAAATTTTTCGGATAATGAGTTGCTGATTCGTTATGGGTTACGACTAATTGATTAAAAATAATTATGATTACTCTTCATAATGCCTCTAAAACTTATGGTAATAAAGTAGAAGTTCTTAGGAATGTTGATTTGCATATTAAACCAGGTGAATTTGTTTCCATTGTGGGACAGTCCGGAGCCGGTAAAACTACTCTAGTGCGTATTTTAATTGGAGAAGAGCGAATTGATAAAGGACAAGTTATTATTGGTGATTGGGATATTACTAAAATTTCTAAGCGTGAGGTGCCTTTTTTAAGACGACAAATTGGGGTTATCTTTCAGGATTTTAAGTTATTACCCAAAAAGACTCTGGAAGAAAATGTCGCCTTTGCTCTAGAAGTTTCTGGCGGTACTTCAGCTAAGATTAAAAAAATTGTACCCAGTGTTTTAAAAATTGTTGGTTTGGAGGATAAAAGACATCGCTATTCCAATGAAGTTTCGGGCGGAGAACAACAGCGAGCTGCTATTGCTCGAGCTTTAGTCCATCAGCCTAAGATTTTATTAGCCGATGAACCAACGGGCAATCTTGATGCCATTAATGCTAATGAAATTATTGATTTATTATTAAGAATTAATAAATTTGGCACCACTGTAATTTTAGTTACTCATAATAAGGAAATTGTTAATCATTTAAATAAACGAGTGATCACCATGGATCATGGTCAAGTAATCAATGATCAAGAAAAGGGTAAATATTTATTATAATTATGTTATCTCTATATCGTATTATTAAATTTAGTTTTCAAGATATTGCTCGCAATATTTGGTTAACTTTGGTAACCATTACTATTCTTTTATTAGCCCTATTTTCTATTAATACTTTAATCACGGTTCGCCTAATTAGTGATAATGCGGTGTCGGCTATTAAAGAAAAAATTGATATTAGCCTATACATTCGGCCTGAAACTCCGGAGAGCGAAATTATGGCCCTAAAGGCTAAAATTATTAGTTCAGACAGAGTAAAAAACGTGTTATATGTTTCTAAACAGAATGCTTTAGAAACCTTTCGTGAGAAATATAAAAATAATCAGGCGGTTTTGGCTGCCCTAAAAGAGCTGGGTCGCAATCCTCTTTCTCCCAGCCTAACCATTATCCCGCAGAATTTTGAGGAATCCAATCTATTAATTAATGAATTAAGAATGTTAGAAAGCCCGATTATCGAATCAAGGGATTTTGCTGACAATACAGTTATTTTAAATAAAATTAATAGTATTACTAAACGAGTTAATGAGGTTGGTTTATTTATTATTTCTATTTTTATTATCACCAGTTTATTGGTAGTCTATAACGCTATTCGAGTGGCTATTTATACCCATCGGCAAGAAATTGAAATTATGCGCCTAGTAGGAGCATCAAACTTTTTTGTTTATATGCCCTATGTTTTTTCAGCTTTAGTCTATGCTTTATTTAGTGTTTTAATTATTATTTCTGTCTTTTATCCTTTTTTGACTCTACTCCAACCCTATCTTGAAGTCTTCTTTATGGGTTATAATGTTAATATTTTATCTTATTTTGTCAGTAACTTTTGGTTTGTTTTTGGTTTGCAGTTTTTAGCTGTTTTATTGATTAATATCATCGCTAGCTTATTTGCTGTTCGTAAATACGCCCGTGTTTAAATGTTGACTTTTTAGCTATTTTTTAATATTATCCTCTTGTGAGGATTTTATTTTAAAATTAATAATTATTCGGGGGTCGTCTAACGGTAGGACTCCAGGTTTTGGTCCTGGCTATCGGGGTTCGAATCCCTGCCCCCGAGCAAATAGACAAAATTGAGCCGAAAGGCTCTTTTTTGTTTTAATATTAGATAGATTTTAAGTTATAAAGCGGTTCGAACCTTTTTAGGATATTGATGGTGTTTTATAGAAAACCCCTGATTTTATTGGCCTATATTGGTTCGAATCCATGCTCTATTTTTAAACTTAAGATATGTTATAATAAATCTATAAAGTTAAAAATATAAAATAATTTTATAAGTTAAAAATATGACCATACAAATTTTAATTTTAATAGTCTCATTGATAACTTTGGGATTCGCAGCAAATTACCTTGTTAATTCTAGCATAAAAATTGCTAGAAAATGGAAAGTTTCTGAAATGTTTATCGGTTTAACTATTGTTGCTATTGGAACATCTGCCCCGGAATTAGCAGTTTCCGCCTTCGCCGCTTTAAAGGGCCAAGGGGATTTGTCTGTTGGGAATGTTATTGGCTCTAATATTTTTAATTTAGGCTTCATCTTGGGTTTAGTTGCTATTATTGCGCCACAGGTAATTCCTAAAAAAATGGTTAAACGAGATGGGGTGGTTCTTTTTATCTCCACAATCATGATCCTTCTTTTTATGTGGGATCTTAAAATTGTTTTTTGGGAGGGCTTAATTTTATTAGCTAGTTTAGTTTCATATTTAACCCTTCTTTGGGTTAAGAAAGACGTTCAAACGGAAGAAGATGATGGAGAAGTTGGGACATGGAAAGACTATTTAATCTTCATAATCAGTTTAGCTATTTTGGTAAAATCATCCGATTTCACAGTTTCGTCCGCTGTTTTTATTGCTGAATATTTTAAAATTTCTGCCTGGGCTATTGGGGCAACCATTGTTGCCGCTGGAACAAGTTTGCCTGAAATGGCCACCTCAATAATTGCTACCATAAAGAAGAAATTTGGTTTATCTGTCGGTAATGTTATTGGTTCCGATATTTTCAACA
>Ga0268276_1004122_pt1 | contig 10517 bp, 9 predicted proteins | sample saktaG_4_FD_190145 | JGI IMG/M metagenome (GOLD analysis project Ga0268276, IMG submission 190145) | Saline water microbial communities from Sakinaw Lake, British Columbia, Canada - sak_2010_1_5_45m | ecosystem: Environmental > Aquatic > Non-marine Saline and Alkaline > Saline ...
ATGAAAGAGCTTTACGAAAAAAATAAACTATTTTTTGTCATCCTGATTGTGGTGGCAGTCGGATTTCTCCTCTGGTATTTTTCTAACATCGTCAGCTACATTCTGATCGCAATAGTGGTTTCCCTTCTCGGAGCCCCACTTGTGAAGCTCTTTAATAAAATCCGGATATGGAAATTCAGGTTTCCCCATGTGTTGAGTGTCATTCTCACCATGTTAATTATGTTTGCGCTTTTCGCGGGATTCTTCAGCTTCTTTATTCCGCTTGTAATAACTGAAGCAACGATGATCTCTGAGATCAATGTGGGTCAGCTCTCAGGACACTATCATCAGGATATCGACTGGTTAGAGACTTGGTTGGTTCAACTGGGTGTGATCAAAGATAAAGTCACATTACTGGCCGTCATCCAGGAAACAGCCATGAAGTTTGTGAGTCTCAATATGTTTTCCCGTGTTCTCACAGATCTTTTCAGCTTCACAGGAACCTTCCTTTTCGAACTGTTCTCGGTGCTCTTTATCTCCTTCTTCTTCCTTAATGATCCAGAGATGGTTCGACGGATTATCCTTACCATTGTTCCTGACAAATACAGTGATCAAACCATCCATGTGATGGATAAGAGCAAGAAGCTACTCTCGAGGTATTTTATTGGGCTTTTCCTTGATGTCATTGCGATGATCATCTCCTATTCAATTGGGCTTAGCATCCTTGGCATCAAAGGAGCACTGGTAATCGCTTTTTTTGCAGGCATCATCAATATCATCCCCTATCTCGGGCCTCTAATTGCCACTATTATGGGTGTGATTCTAGGTATGACCAGTATGGCCAGTATTGGGGACTTTGGGATGATCGGACATACTGCCTTACTCATCATGCTTGTATTTCTGATCGTAATAGTCATTGATAATGTTGTTTACCAGCCTCTTATATACGGAAAAAGTGTGAAGGCCCACCCGATCGAGATCTTCCTGGTGATCATTGCTGCAGGTAGTGTTGGCGGTATTGTGGGAATGATCATAGCTGTACCTGTTTATACGCTGTTACGGATTGTCGCCCAGGAATTTCTAAGTCAGTTTAAAATTGTCAGATCACTCACCAACAAACTCTAAGGGTATTTCTGATATTTTTTATTTATTTTTATCCATAAATCCTTGAGAAATGAAAGAGTTATATCAAAAAAATAAACTGTTTTTCATCATCCTGTTTATTGCACTTGGCGGGTTTCTGGCCTGGTATTTCTCGAATATCGTAACCATCATACTGATTTCACTCATCGTATTCATCATTGGATCACCCCTTACCGCACTTCTTGACCGGATCAAATTGGGAAAACGTTCATTCCCTCACATTCTCAGCACAATCATCACCTTGTTGCTAATCATGGTGGTGTTCTTTTCCCTTTGCAGTTTCTTCATCCCCCTGATCATCCAGGAAGCCAGGATGATCTCCTCGATCGATATGGTTAAATTCACGGCCTATTACAGCGCCCAACTCAACAGTTTGCAGAATATTCTGATCGATTTCGGGGTAATGCCCCACGAAATGTCGGTGACCACCTTCATTGAAGAGAAATTATTTAAAATCGTCAATTTCGGCTTCTTCTCCGATCTGATCAAAGATATTTTTTCCTTTACAGGAAAGTTCTTCTTCGACACTTTCTCGGTCATATTCATCTCCTTCTTTTTCCTCTTTGATAAAACAATGATCCGTCGGGTTATTTTGCTCATCGTGAACGAAAAATATAATGATCAAACCATTAATGTACTGGATAAAACCAAACGGTTGCTTTCACGTTATTACATTGGTCTACTGTTCAATATCATGGTAATGGTCACCCTTTATACCATTGGGTTACTGACAATTGGGGTTAAAGGGGCCCTGGTGATTGGCCTTTTTGGAGGGATCGTGCACATTATACCCTACCTTGGGCCTGTGATGGCCACACTGATGGGTATAATCCTTGGCGTTACCGGGGTTGTCAGTATAGGGGATTATGCAATGATGGGGCCGACTGCCCTTCGGATCATCCTGGTTTATATTACCGTCATCCTGATTGATGTAATCGTACTTGAACCCATGATCTATGGGAAAAGTGTCAAAGCCCATCCCATCGAAATATTCCTGATCATCATTGCAGCGGGAACTCTGGGGGGCATTCCTGCTATGATCATTGCTGTCCCGTCCTATACCTTTATCAGGATCGTACTGAAAGAGTTTCTAGGCCAGTTTAGGGCGGTGAGAAGTCTGACCGATCACATATAGACTGCATTTGGTAATTTTATCGTATATTTGTTCAAATCATTTGATCATGGCTAAAGGTAGCAAAACAAGCATTCTTTTCGCCGGGTTGGCTGGTCTGGCAGCCGGTATAGCTGTTGGATTACTCCTGGCTCCGGAAAGAGGATCGAAAACCCGTAAGAAGCTGAAAAAAAAGCTCAGGGAAGTTTCCGGGAACTTCCAGGAAGAGTTCTCCGATGAGATTGAAAAAGTGAGGACTGCTTTACATCTCGAAGAAGAGACGCCCAAAAGAGTCGTAAAAAAGAAAAGCCCTAAACCAAAAACAGGATGATGGAAGCACGGAAAATTTCTGAAGATTTCTCTTCTCTCTCCGGCAATGTAAAAGGATTCATCCGGTTGAAACTAGATCTCTATAAACTGATGATAGTTGAAGCTGCTGCTCAACTCATCTCATCGCTGATGATCAGCCTGGTTGTGATTCTGCTCTCAATGTTTTTCCTGTTTTTCCTGGGCCTCGCATTCGTCTACTGGTACGGAGAAGTTGCCGAACACACGTATGTAGGCGCTTTAATCGTGACTGCATTTTATCTGGTGGTTTCAATCATCGTTTTTATATTCCGCGACAAGCTTTTTGTCAATCCGCTGATTTCCAAGTTAACCACCGCAATGCATGAGGAGGAGCACGATGAAGACCAGTAAACATCACAAAAATAAGAGGGGCCCCATGAATTCCCTGGTAGAGCTTCAACAGGAAAAATTCAGACTGCAGCGCGAGATCCTTGAGACCGAAGAGGATATCAAAACCAATTACCACAGCCTTGTAGATGCGCTGACGTTCCGTAATCTAATCAATACCGTTGCTGAAGAGATCATCGCTACAAATTTTATCGTCTCCCAGGCTTACTCCATCATTCGTCCTCTGTTTCAATTGAAGAAAAAAAAGAAAAAAATCGTGAACGATCAGTTGAACATACAGGAACCAAAGGTAAAAGCTCGAAAAACGATTAAGAAAAAGAGGGTGCCCAAGACGGAACTCATTCTCAAGCAAGAGGACGATGAGGGAAAGATTGAGGATTGAGGAATATGGGTTGAAGAATGAGGAAAATTATCAATCTCATTAAAATTTTCTTTAGTTATCTCCTATCTGTTCTCCTCCGAAGGCCATTGATCTGGGGATATCCGACGTTTGTATCCATTGAACCCACGAACCGGTGTAACCTACGTTGCCCCGAATGCCCTACAGGACAGTTGGGGCTGACTCGTAATGTTGGGAACCTCAATCAACGGGATTTCGAACGGTACATCGATCAACTTTCCCCTCAGTTAGCCTATTTAACCCTCTATTTCCAGGGAGAACCATACTTGAATAAAGATCTTTTCGGATTTATTTCGTATGCCAGAAGCAAGGGAATCTACGTCTGGACCTCCACCAACGGTCATTTTCTATCGGAGACAAACATCCGAAGAACCATCGATTCAGGTCTCAACAAACTGATCATCTCATTGGACGGAACCGATCAGGCAGCCTATGAGCAATACCGGATCGGGGGCTCTTTTGAACAGGTGGTTGAAGGCATCAGGAATTTCATCCACATACGGAAAGAGATGGGAGTCAGAAAGCCAATCGTAGAGATTCAGTTCCTTGTTTTAAAATCAAACGAGCATCAGATAAAAGAAATTAGGAAATTAGGAAATTCGTTGGGGGTGAACTGGACGGTGCTAAAGAGTGCACAATTTTACGACTTCGAACAGGGGAATTCGTTGATGCCGGAGATTCTCAAGTACAGCAGGTACAAGCGGACAAGCGGACAAGCAGACAGGCGGACAAGTCACGAATTTCTGATTACGGATCCCGGATTACCTATCCCGGATCCCAAATTTATCATTAAAAATCCGATGCCTAATCGCTGTTTCCGCATGTGGAGCGGATGTGTGGTCACCTGGGACGGGAAGGTGGTCCCCTGCTGTTTTGATAAGGATGCAAGCCATTGTCTGGGTGATCTTTCAACCCAATCATTCAGGGAGATCTGGACGGGAGAAAAATACAAACAGTTTAGAAAAACAATCCTGAAAAACAGAAAATCTGTTGATATTTGCAGGAACTGCAGCCAGAGGTGGTGAAGGAAAGTGTGAGGGTGAATGAATGTGAGACGTGAGAGGTGAGACGTGAGACGTGAGAAAGAGGTAGAAATAGTTGAATATGGTAAATTCAAAATCAAAAAAGGTATGAAAAACCTGTTGAAAATTTTTCATGAAAAGAACAAGTCTCACCTCACCTGGGCTAACATCATTCTGCTGGCAGTAGTACTCTTGATGCTGGTTGGTGTCGCTTTTTTCCCGGAGTCGGTACAGCCCACCCTAAATAAAATACTGACTACAGCAATCCTCTTCTGCTCCATCTTTGCGCTGACCAGCAGGACAAGGATCATCTTGCCTATTGCGGTTGTGCTGATCCTTATCCAATGGATTGGCAAAATAATCGGGAACGAAGTCATGGAGATTGTTGCTTCCCTGCTTAATACGGTATTCTACACCTATATTGTTGTCAAACTGGTCAGGCAATTTGTCAAAGCCAAAACAATCTCTCCGCTCGTTATCCTTGGATCCATCAACGGGTATCTCTTAATGGGACTCATATTCTCCATTTTTACGATCGTTGTAAGCTGGCTTTATCCAGATTCTTACCTCTCTTCCGTCACCAATATCTACCTTGTCGACAAAGTTAATTTTCATACATACATTTATTACACCTTCATCACGATGGCGACTGTAGGATATGGCGACATTGTCCCCATGAGCGCTGCCGCGCGCGCCGTTGCTGTATTCATTTCCGTTTCCGGCCAGTTTTATATTGCCATCCTGGTGGCTTTTCTTGTGGGAAAATTTGCCGGTATCCATGTGAACTCGTTAAAAAGCAAAACCTGACCCAGGTGAAACGCCCAACAACATTCCTATGCAAGAGGTACGAAAGAAAATTTTGATCGGAATTCTCTCCATGATATATTTCTGTGTTCCCGCCATCGCCCAGCAGATGCCTGACTGGGAAAATCCAAAGTTGACAGGGATTAATAATGAACCTCCACATGCCTCCTTTCTCCCATACCCGGATGAAGCTTCTGCATTGAAAAATGAGTGGAGCGGGACTCCCTATTCCATTCTTTTGAACGGGACCTGGAAGATCAGGATGGCGGATAATCCAGATGGCCGGATACTGGATTTCTATCATGTTGGTTATGATGTGAGCGCCTGGGATGACATCCAGATCCCTGCTACATTTGAGGTTCATGGTTACAGCTATCCAATTTATGTGAACCAGCCCTATGAATTTGAACACCTGATGGAGCCAAATCCACCACATGTGCCGGCCGACTCAAATCCGGTTTTTATGCTTCGCAGAAATTTTGCGGTTCCTGCCACGTGGGATGGGAGGCAGATATTTCTTCGTTTCAATGCCGTGAAGTCTTTTTTCTATGCTTATGTGAACGGTGAAAAGATTGGAATGGGTAAAGATGGAAAGACCCCGGTTGAATTCAATATTACGCATTTTGTGAAGCCTGGGAAGAATACATTAGCGGTAGAGGTATTCCGTTGGTGCGATGGCACCTACCTTGAATGCCAGGATATGTGGCGCATGAGCGGCATCAACCGGGATGTTTTCATCTATTCAACCCCTGATGTCAGGATCCGGGATTTTTTTGTGACAGGGGAGTTGGTGGATGATTATGTGAACGAGAATTTCAGGGTGTCGGTTGAGATTCAGAACATGTCATCGATGGATGCCGGATGCCAGATGCCAGATACCGGATGCTGGATGCTGGATGTTGGATTATTTGAATCTAACGATTCGAAGGAGCCCGTTTTCAGAACGACGGTTCCGGTGGAGGTTCCGGCGAATGGGGAGAAGAGGTTCACGATCTCTGAGAAGATAGCTAATCCGCGGAAATGGAGTGCGGAGTTGCCCAACCTGTATCATGTGGTTCTCACACTTAAGGACCCGGCTGGCAAAACCGTGATGTCTACCGGATGCAGAATGGGATTCCGGACATCAGAAGTAAAAAACGGTCAATTTCTGGTAAATGGGTTCCCGGTATTGCTGAAAGGGGTGAACCGGCATGAAACCGATCCGGTGACCGGGCATGTGATGACCCGGGAACGGATGCTTCAGGATATCCGGCTGATGAAAGAAGCCAACATCAATACGGTTCGCACTTGTCATTACCCGGATGATCCATATTGGTACGAGCTATGTGATGAATATGGCCTGTATGTGATTGATGAGGCAAATATCGAGTCGCACGGGATGGGATATGATCCTGACCGTACCCTTGGAAACAATCCCGACTGGCTGGCGGCTCACCTGAACCGCACGGAGCGGATGGTTGAACGGGATAAAAACCACCCGTGTATCATAATCTGGTCGTTGGGCAATGAAGGGGGCAACGGTTCCAACTTTGTTGCCACCTATGAATGGATCAAACACCGGGATTCTTCCCGGCCTGTGTGGTACGAACGTGCCCAGCAGTCCTACAATACCGATATCTTTTGCCCGATGTATACTGGTGTCGAATACCTCAAACGGTATGGGTTTACCAAACAGTTGCGCCCCCTTATCATGTGCGAATATGCACATGCCATGGGGAACAGCACGGGCAACCTCCAGGATTACTGGGATGTGATCGAAGCCTACCCGCAACTTCAGGGGGGGTGTATCTGGGATTGGGTTGATCAGTCGCTATTGCCGGGCGAATCTCCAGGCAAGAGCGACCCGGCGGGGAAGGGCGACCTGCCAGGTCACCCTTACACATATGGGGGGGATTACGGAGGGGCGAATGTGCCGTCGGACCAGAATTTTTTGGATAATGGGATTATATTCCCTGACAGGTCAGTTCATCCGGGGTACTGGGAGGTTAAAAAGGTTTATCAGTATGTAAAATTTGAACCAGATGATCCGAATATTCCTTCCGTGAAGATAAGAAACAACTACGCCTTTTTTGACCTTGAAAATACGGAAATAGTCTGGGAGATCCAGGGTGATGGCGAACGGGTGCTAAGTGGCGCTTTTCTGCCGTTTAAATTAAATCCGGGCGAAGAGAAGGATCTGGTGATCCCGGCAGAACCACTGATCAAACAACCTGACATTGAATATCTGCTCAACATTTACCTGAAGACCACCAAGCCATGGGGTCTGTATCCTTCTGATTTCACATTGGCTTCTGAGCAGTTCCCGCTGGCATCCTTCTCCATTGGCATGCCTGAATATCCTGAAGGGCTAAAGCCATTAGAGCTGAATGAGACAGCATCGGTGATTACTGTAAGTGGAGAAGATTTCGAAGTGGTTTTTGATCTGATGACAGGGGAGATGCGGTTATTTCAATACCGAAATACGCAGCTGATTAAACAGGGTCCTGTTCCAAACTTCAGGAGAGCACCAACCGATAACGATATCGGAAACCGGCTTTATGAACGCTGCGGGGAGTGGTATGAGGCAAGCATTTCCCGGCATCTTGAGGAGATCAGCACCAGGACCATCAGTTCCGACCAGGTTGAGGTCTCGGTTGTTTATACCTTGCCAGCTGTTACTTCAACAGAGATCATTCGGTATGAGATCCGATCGACCGGAGAGGTTGTGGTTACTGCTTCGCTGAATACGGGTGATGTGAAGCTACCTGAACTACCACGGTTCGGGATCCAGATGCAACTTCCGGGCAACTTCAACCAGGTTACCTGGTTTGGTCGTGGCCCTTGGGAGAACTACCAGGATCGGAAAACCAGTGCGTTTGTGGGGTGCTATTCCTCCTCGGTGGATGAGTTGTACACGCCTTACATCCGTCCGCAGGAAAACGGCTACAGAACGGATGTCAGATGGGTTGAGTTTTCCGGGAAAGAAAAAGTGGGACTGTTGATCAAGGGGAGCCCGCTGATTGGCTTCTCAGCACTTCCTTACACGTATGAGGATCTTGCTAGTTACAAGAGGGGAGGCAAGCATACCTGGGATCTGAAAAAAAGGGATTTCATTGATGTGATGATTGACTACAAACAGATGGGCGTTGGAGGAGACGACAGTTGGGGAGCATGGCCTTATCCAGCCTACCTGCTTCCTGCGAAGGAGTACACGTTCTCGTTTTCGATGAAACCATTAGTGAAGCAGGGATTAGGGATTGGAAATTAGAAACTGGAATTTGGGACTTGGGATTTGAAGCTTAGGGTATTAGTTCTCCGGTTTCGGCATCAACAATTAGTGTTGCAGAGCAGGGCGTTTCGTAGGGGGGATTATCGGGATAGCAGGTGAATTCGGTCTCAGTCATCAGTGTGTAAGAACAGGATATTTCGCTGGTGCCATTGTCAAGTATCCTCGATGACACACTATCTATCCTGAAAGAGACATGACTCAAATGCCCGCTGCCCCCGGTCTGGGATTCCTGCTTTCCTGTATTTTGAACCCAAGCCTCAACAATATCCTTGATCTTCTCTTCGGTAAGCATCGTGTTATTTATAATCGATTCCCGGCAGGGGATACTTTCTTTTTCGAATGGTATAAATCATCAGGAAGAAGAGTCCGGCGGTGATCCCGACTCCAAACAACAGTAATGATAACAACCATGCCTCCGGAGTCATGATAAGAGTGAATACCGAATAGATACAAAGTGCAACCGAAGCCAGCAAGAGGATCACATTCACGATAAAGAGAATTCTTCTGAAAATATAGGACATAGTGCTATTGGAGTTTGAGTGAAACCTGTTCCATCCCATCGATATAAAAGAACCTGCCCGAACCCATGACATCGTAATGAATGAAGAAAAATCTTGTAAAATCAATCGTCTCGGGAAATTGGCCTAACTGCCTCAGTACCTTTGTCATGCTCTCCTGTTCATTTTCAGAGATGACAGTTCCGATCCGTTCGCCTATTTCCATCAGGATCAGTTCGTCAGGTGATGACTGATACTCCTTATCCCTGGCTCCAAGTACGATATTTCCCTGAGCCCAGATGCCTGGATTTTTTTCGGCCCTTTTTCTATAGTCGGTATACATTGTGATCAGTTGTTCCAGGTTATTGATACCAGGTTCCGGAATCAAAGCCAACTCTTTCAGCAACGAGGGCATATAGTCGAGCATGGTATCGGGTGTCCGCTTGGGTTCGTAGTCAGGGAAGATATCATCAGTGGGGGCAGGCTCGGAGGATATTGCGGATGTAAGGGCGGGTTCGGAAGACGCCCCTACGATGACATCTTCCTGCGGTCCCGGTTTTATCCAATTGCTCTTGACAGCTCCTATATCCGGGACCTGGTGAAACAGGATCATCTTACGTGGGAAATCCATTCTGAAGGCATCCGGGGTGATAATTCCTGAACCGGTTGTTGCCACTGAAGTTTCCAGATAGTCAGGGTACTCCTTAAGATCCATGACCTGCATTCCGGAAGGGGTTGAGATCCCGTCTTCTTGGCGGATGATGCGTTGATGCTCATCATACAACAGTAGTTCATGCATCATAGTTGCGAGATCGGTGATTGTGTCCATCTCTCCTTCCGAGAGCAGCGGGGCCATATCAACCAGGTAAATGATGGCTTTTGAAGTGACCGTGACCAACTGTTCCGTAGGAATGCGGGCATCATGATCTGAAACAGTTCTGAATACCAGATCCTGCCAGGGCAGGTAGAGGTATTTGAGAAGAAGTTTTCCTGACTTCTTTGTGACAAGGTTTATAAAGAGCCCCTCGCCCTCTCCCTGAAGGAAAATGTCAATTTCATCTAGCTTTCTCCACCTGGTTTTTGCAACGACCTCATTAGAAAAGTTCCTGAAAAGATAGAGTTTCAGATCCAACATATCAAAGGTAAAGAGTCCGAGGTCGAACGGTTCCACAACGATTTTCCCTGACAGATCAATGGCGCCCCAACGGGCTGCTGTCCATGTTGATTGCTCTCCATCTTCCTCAACCGTTCCCTCTTTGCAGATGATGGCTGTGCCGTCGCTGAAGGGATAGGCACAATCATAGATGGGTGGGATGACAATCGTTCCATCCAAACCAGCAAATCCTATCTTCCCATTTTCCCGGATCCGGATAAGCCCTTCTGAAGGGTAATCGGGACCATTGTCGTAGGGAAAAACCTCAAAAAGAAATTGCCCGGTTTTATCAATGGCGGCAAATCCGAGTTCGGGGATGTACCTGACATCAAAGTTTTCGTATGAAAAAATTATCTCGGAGTTCTCCCCGGCATCTGCCAATTGTGAAGCCGTTTTCGCCTGATCCACCCAGATGGGCTTCTCTTTCTGGAGATATTTGACATA
>Ga0268276_1004125_pt1 | contig 10511 bp, 9 predicted proteins | sample saktaG_4_FD_190145 | JGI IMG/M metagenome (GOLD analysis project Ga0268276, IMG submission 190145) | Saline water microbial communities from Sakinaw Lake, British Columbia, Canada - sak_2010_1_5_45m | ecosystem: Environmental > Aquatic > Non-marine Saline and Alkaline > Saline ...
TTCTTCAGCTAACGCTTCATTGGCAGCTTCCAATAACTCTTTCCATGTGTATTTCCTGCCTTGTTTCCTCAGCAATCGGTCGTAGGCAAGAAATCGAGTGAGGGCTTTTTTATTGATCGACATATCTGTTCAGATTGAGTGAACAAATATAGTTTTACTTTGCTGCATGGACAAAAAAAGTTACAGCACAGAAATAAAAAATAATAGTTCAGATAGACTGAACAGATCGAACGGATCTTTGTCGGGTAAACATTACAGTACGATGAGCACACAAAAACAAAATGCAGATCTAGTAGCATACGGTGAATTTTTCAAACGACCAGAATGGTTCGCAAAAAGGGATGTTATCCTCAAGCGGGATAAAGGGATGTGCCTGCATTGTGGTTCTGGAAATAATCTTCAGGTTCATCACCGACAGTATCATCGATTCATTAAAAGTGGAGAGAAAAAGATGCCATGGGAATATAACGATAAATACCTGGTAACCCTATGTATGGATTGTCATCAGATCGGCCACAAATATTTTAAAGTCCCAGTTTTCAATGTTTAACCTCTAAATCTATATGCCATGAATTGGATCACAAAATTTTTCGGACAAAACGGCAAAGCCGGTATTACCAATAAGACTGCTCACAACGGAGCAATAAACGACCCTGCTACCCTGGAGGAGTATAATTTGGATGGACTGAGTGACCTTTTTGTGGACCCAAACCCTCCGGTTGATGAAAACATAGTGGCCGAACAGCATGCAGGGGGCCGTCGGATTGAGTCCTTTCTGGATCAGGATTTTTACAGGAGGGGGTATAGCGATGGATACCAATACCATACGCAGGATATCCTGGATAACAGGGTCAGAAGCATTAAGGCCGATTTCCGGCTTCAGTTAGATCAGTCAATCGATCAGAAGCGTAGGGAGTTACTGAATCTGAAGATGCGTAGTCTTGATGTCGAAGGACTTTCTGAACGGATACTCCGGCGTATTGAGGCTACGGCTGATGATTTCAGGGCCATGATTGCTCGGCTTGAGTTGGAAAAGGAACTGTCGGCATCCGATGAGGGTTGGGTAATGAAGGTTGTCCATTCATATCGCGATGGGTTCATCCGTGGTCTGGAAGAATACAATGAGTTAAGAATCTTTGGAATAAATAACGGATTGTTTCACTAAAAACTAAAAGCCATGTTAAAATTTGCATCCATAATCTCCGGTGACGATTACCAACTGTTGAAATCCGATACACCGACGAGTAGAAAAAAGGTCAAGACCCTGGTATGTGTCCTCTTTCTTCCCGTAACCATGTGGTTCATTAATGTATTGTTGCTGGCTACAGGGGTCTTACAAGGGTCCTGGACAATGGCTTTAACAGCTGCTTTGATTGCCTCCGGAATTATCTTCATGGTGGAGCGTAGTATCATTATGTCGAATGGTAGCTTGACAGTCATGGTTTTTCGTGTTTTCCTGGGGTTTCTAATCGCCATATTAGGTTCAATAGCATTCGATGAGGTGATCTTTAAAAGCGATATCGATCAGCAAATGGCCCAGAATAAGGAGATTCTGTCGGAGGAGGCCGCACAAATAGTAGATCAAAGTTACCAGGCAAAGATAACTTCACAGGATCAACTGGTTCGGGCCAAATATGCGCTCTGGGTACAATCGCTCGATAAGGTATCTAAAGAAGCGGATGGTACCGGTGGAAGCGGTGTAAGGGGTGTCAATAATATCACTTTGATTAAAATGTCTATCGCAGCTGAAAACGAAAAGGACTACAATCAGGCAAAAGCAGATCAAGAAATACTTCTATCTGAGGTCTCAAGGAAGAAGGTTGAGGCTGAAGCCGCGATAGAGGCCTCTTTCAGCAACGAAGCCTTGTTAGGGAGGGTCAAGGCCATTTTTGATTTGATATGTTCAGATGGCTGGATGTGTGCTATTTATATAGTAGTTACCCTGGTGCTTTTTTGCTTAGAGTTCATCGTGGTCATTTTAAAACTCTCTCTCCCAAAGTCCAACTATGAAATCAAACTTGAAGTCATCGAGGAGATAGGGAAAAGAAGGATGAAGAAGCTGTTAGATAATGATTTGAACCATTATGATATCGGAAGCGAATATCCTATGAGTAGAAAGATTAATGAAGAATTAAGAAAAAAAGCATATACATCCCTATTTAATTAGGTTCTTTTAATATCTTTACTTGATGTATACCTTTACTTGACAACCAAGAAATTAGAATAGAGTGAATACAGAGTATAAAAAGAAATTAGAACGTTTTCTCTGGGAATACGAAAAGAACCTTGTCATCCAGAAATTGAAAATAAACATCTCAATCACCAAATCCGAACTGGAATCACTGGAAGAGATACTCTTTCTGCAAGGAAAACTTGGTACCAGGGAAGACATGACTCATGCATTCGGAGATCAGCCATTAGGTAAATTTGTCCGTTCGATCATTGGCCTCGATATCACCGCGGCCAAAGCCGCATTCGCCAATTTCCTGAACAACGCAACCTTCACCTCCCAACAGATCCGTTTCATCGACACCATCATCAACTTCCTCACAGTCAATGGCACCATCGATCCCGGCATGCTCTTTGAGACCCCCTTTACAGACATCAACACCAATGGCCTTACCGGTCTATTCGACATATCAACCTCAGAGTCGATCATCCAAACAATCAGTAAAATAAATGACAACGCCGTGGCGGCGTAAAAATTTTTTCACATGACTCACATATCAGGATTCGGATTGCAAAACTTCAGGGTATTTAAAGAATTTTCTGAGATTGATTTTGCTCCTATTACAATCTTTACTGGCCCAAATAATTCGGGGAAAAGCTCAGTAATTAAAGCTCTGAATTTGATAGTCGATAATCTAGCCGGGGATAAACTTTTTGAGAATTTAAACTTTTCTCACGAAAGTAAATTAGGCACCTATAACTCCATCTTAGCCAATCCCAAACAAGGTGAGTTAGTATTTGTTTTCAAAATAGATTGGCCTGCAAAATTTCTTGAAAGTTCTGATTGGAGACTTAAATTAATTTTCAAAACTAATCTTTCTTCAAAAAATGAAAATGGAAGATTAAAAGAGATTGTTTTTTTTGAGAAAAAAACGAAAACTATACTTATAAAGTTAGATTTCGTTAATCAAATTATTCGGGTTCCTCAGTTGATGTATACTGTTGACGAAAAGGCTTTTATCCTTACAGCAAATATCAGCCTTTTGCTTAATAAACTTTCAGAATTATCCAACAAATCCAATGACCCAAAAGGAAAGTTAAATCTTGTTGAATTCTATGAATATGTAGAATCCAGGTCAAAAAATGGAGGTTTTTCTTTTCCAAGCTATACTTTAAATGAAATTAGAACTCCTCGGAGGTTAGATAAAGAGATGCTTTTACCTTTTTCAGAATTAATTAATATGGATAAGTATAAAGGGGAGTTAAACTTATATGGACCATCCCTTAAAATGGGAGAAGATAGATATGTAGCACATAATAAAGAGGATTCTCTTATGTTCCATTATTATTTTGTTTCTGATGACGGGTTGGAAAAGTATCATACTTCTCTTGCTGAAATTGAAAAACAAGCTTGTGAAAATGTTTCAAATGGCATCTGTGCATTTGAAAATGATGAAGATTATTTGAATTTTATTAAAAAGTATGATTTTTTTTATCTTTTTAACATTAATAACGAAGAAGAATTAGTTATACGAAGGTCGTTTGCCTCGACTTATAATATAAATAGCGTATCAGACTCTATCTATTTGTATGAATTAATCTTTTATGAGGTAATGTATTTGCTTTTTACAAGAAACATAGCAAACGAAGTTTTCTTGGATTTAAACAAGTATCGTGAATTAGAAATAGAAATGGCAGATGGAGTATCTAATATGTCAAGTTACCGCTCAGATGAAAATCGAAGTATGATGGTTCATGAGAATATACTTTCGATTGAGGTATTTTTAAAAAAATTATTGAAAAACCTTTTATTCGAATTTTCAAAATCTAGCAATTTCTTCTTTGTTCCACAATCGAGAAGAAATGAAGACAGACTTATATCAAAATATAATTCTGATTCATATAGTACAAATGTAATCAAGGATCTGCTAGCTATTGAAAAATTAAGAGAGCCTGAAGAAATGTTCTTCAAATATTGGCTAAAAGAATTCAACATTGCAGATGATGTTGAGGTTGAAAACTACGAAGGAGTGTCGTTTGGAATCTATCTTGTAAAAGATAAACGCAAAATCAACCTAGTTGATTTAGGTGTCGGTACAAATCAGATTTTACCAATTATTCTTAGTATTGTTGTTAACTCACACAATTCTTTTATTCCTGATCCTCCACCTTTATCCCACTATGATGCAATCACCTTGATTATGGAGGAACCGGAAAGCAATCTTCATCCTAATTTGCAATCGAAACTAGCCGATATGTTCATTGATGCCTCTTATAAATTTAACATTCAGTTTATCATTGAGACTCATAGTGAGTATCTAATTAGGAAGATACAATACTGGACTGCAAAGAATGTCATTAAATCGAAGGACACTGCATTATATTATTTTAATGATCCAAAAAAGAAACAAAAGAATACTTCTCAGTTGGAAAGAATAATTGTCAGGGATGATGGTAGTCTGTCTCAAGAGTTTGGACCAGGTTTCTTTGATGAGGCAATAAATCTGAAACTTGATTTACTAAAACTAAAAAATGCATCAAAAAATTAGTAATGGAGCTAATTATTGATACAAACTTTACCAAATTGCTTCCTAAGGGTGGTATTGAGGCTGAGTCAAATAATTTTTCCGACTTCTGCCGGTTCCTTAAAGGAACGACTGATATGACGGTCATTACAAATCATAATAATTACGAGGAGTTTGTGCAGCAGATAAAAGAAGATCCTATCCTAGAATTGTTAATCAATAATGGTCCTGTTCCTGTTATTACGGATCCGACATTCGCAACGGAAATCAACAATAGCTCATATTATCAATCTGGATCGCCATTTAAACTATTCCTAATAACCTTTGATAATGCAAAGTGTGAGACTCTTTGTAAGCGTTTTGGATACGAGTTTATATCTCCTGAGAATTTTGAAAAAAAGTGGAATGTTTATTCTGGAGAAAGGCAGGACTCAAAGCGAAAGGTAACGAATAACGCGAAGTTAAATCCTCAACAACGATTTGATTCCTGGAACTCTTTACAAGAGTTTGCTCATCCTGTAAATAGTATATTAATAAACGATAGTTACATTCTTATAGATCAACCAAATCAAACCATTAGGGACAACCTTAGCAAGTTATTAATGGAGCTTAGTCAACGAGGCCCAAAATCGGTTCCTCTTGAGATTATTATTTGTTCTGATCCCCCCGCCAAATTTCAGGTTAATTTCAAACAAAAACATGCCAAGATCACCGCTGAGCTGGATCTTCTATTGGGAAAAGATAATTATAAGCTAAATCTGATAAAGTACTCAAGCCATTCAAGGTTTATCCTCACAAATTATTTTCTTATCAGATGTGAGAACAGTTTCAATTTCTTCCGTCAAGACGGACACCTAATGTCTGACAATCCAAGGATTGAGTTCTTATTTGTTTTTTCACCAAAGGAGAGACAGTTGGTACTTGATGACCTCCGTGAATTGAAGGTGAGGGTTTCAAAACTTGAAAACAGTTCAGAGGATGCAGCATTTGAGATTGTGAATTATTTTCCAGGTAAGGGAAATCGATTATTAAATTGAATGCCAATGGTATCGGTAAAATTGGGTTGAAATACCTGTTCCAAAAATCTAAAGGGAGTGTGTAAACTTATTGGTTGTCTGGTGAAATGTGAGTGCCATTAGGGAAAGAGGTTGAATACATTCACATGCCTTATGAAAGTATTTATGAGGGGGAGTGGATGTTTGAGGCAAAGACATGTAATTACAAAAGGGCTTTTTGAGAATAGTTAATATACATCAGAAAATCAAATTTCCTAAGGAATGTTATTTTTTTATATATTGGCTTGAAAATTGATTTTTCAGTCATAATTTAAAAATCTTGGATTACACGAAGACATATGCTTTTATCTTCGCTCCTGAAGGTTCTCTTTGGAAGGCTCCAAATCGTATCTGGAAAACTGAATTTGCCCGAAATAAACCTGCTGAAGACTTTCATCCTGCGCTTGTTCAAAGAATTAAAAGAGATAATTATACACTCCAGCTTGCTCCAGGCACATCAAAAAGCTATGAACAAGGCAGTTGCATTTTTAAAATAAAGTTGAGACCAAGCTTTATCACTTCCTATTTCTTATTGATGTTTTCAATGCCATATGTTATCGATGATCTAATTAAGTTGAAAAGAGGTTGGGCAAATATAAATGAGTTGAATTATCAACAAAAAAAAGATCTTATCTGGCAAATCAAAATGTGTAAAGGATGAGTCATCCAAAATATATAAATGAATTAACAAAAAACACCCTTTCAAAGAAAGGGTACGGGTATTTATTATCCCTATTCCTTAGAATTTTTAGTAGTTATTCTAGTTCTGGATCTATTCCAAAAGCCCAAAGTGATGTTTCTGAAACATCAAATCAAAAAGAGAACACAGCTTTATTTCATGGGTTTTTGAAAAGCTTGATAGGATCAAATTCATTAAAGTATATTGCCAAAATACCGGATTCCTATAAAATATATTTCTTTATAAATAAGCTCATTCAATCTTTTTCAAAGGAAGAGAGTATTACTTCTGCTGATGATAAAACTAACCTTCAAATAAGTTCTTTTCAGGATCAGATTACAGAAATTGCAAATGCAATTGAATATAGTACCCTTCCTATTATTCTTGATTTGTTCTTTGTTGACCCAATCCCATCAATTGATGAAATTAGTGCAAAATATAGTAAATCCCCAGAACGTATTACAAATATAACAGCAACATTCAGGAGGGAATTAGCGCGGATCTATCAGCCAAAAAATATGGAAGAAGGTGCTGTTTTTCTAGAAGAGTTGCATCATTATCTGGTAAAAATAAACAAGATTAATACATCGGTGAATTGAAGTTAATATTAAAATACTTGAATAACCCTAAATTCTCTTTTGAATTTAGATCGGATGATATTGATAAAACTTTAGCTGATAATACATATGCATCGTTTATTGAGGAGATGGGACATACTGACGGGAATAATACTGCTACACCATTACCTCATTTAACACCTAAACCTGGTATAGGACAAATATGGCTTTGTCGGCAGGAGTTTGTTGACAGAAATGGATTAACTATAAAGGGCGATATACCATACTATATTATCATTGTCGATAATCCAGGGAATTTGGGAGACTTGAATTTTGTTCGGGTACAGCCTCTTTCTATGTTTACCGAATTTGAGGCTGGCGATGATAGAGTAGTTGAAGATGAAAGTATCACAGGATTTAAATTCCTTATTGAAACATGGAATGAACAACCTATTGATGTTGATTTGTTACAGAATTATATTGGGTCAATTGATTTACAGATTCCTTACGAAGATCAGGAAGTAACACTTACCCAATATCAAAGAGATTTTAGAAAGGTTGAGATTGAAAACACTGCATATTTACGTCAATCAGTAGTCTCTTATCTTGTATCCAAAGAGAAATATGTTGTTCGCAAGAAAGTCGTTATAAATATACTTATGGCTGCTGTTTTAATAGGCATTGCTTATATTTTATGGCAACCTTTTAAAATGGGGAATAATGCGATATTTGAAACCTATGCGGTTACTTATCCAAGCCAATCTGTTTTAGGATTAACGAGTGAGACAAGAAATATTCAAGGGGATACATGTATTCTTGAGAATTTATCGTTTGAGGAATGTTTAAAAGCTGATGATGCGTTGAAACTTTATGATAAAGGTCAGTTCGGTAACGCAAAGGATTTGTTAAATGAGATTCTTGTGCCTAAAGATAAAAATATTGATCTTCTACTTTATTTAGCATTCTCACAATTAAAAACAGATGAGGTTATTGCATCAATAGAGAACTTCGAATTTCTTAAAGGATTGGATAATTATAAATATGTTGATGAAGTAAATTACTATTTAGCCGTAGCATATATTAAAGAAGGAGAGCTCAGCAAAGCTCGAAAAATCTTGCATGAAATCGAAGAATCAGATAGTAAATATCAAAATGAGGCAAATACGATCCTAAAACAATTACGTTGGTTTTGAATTTGGTTTTCTAAAATGGCAAATCATCTAACTCATTTTCTCTTCCTATATCCTCAGGTGTTTCAATTGAAACATTGGGTTCTTGTGTTAATTCCAGTTTCGATATGTCATAAGGTAGGTCGATTTGGTTAAATTTACCTGTCTTGTGTTTGCAATAGATAACAACGCTACAGTTTAAACATTTGTTGGCAAGGGAGATTTTATCCCCGTCAATTTCCATTGTCTTGGTCTGTTTGAAAGTTTTAATTAAGTCAATAGTCCTATATAACTTGCTATTATTGCCAGGGTTAGATTCCACCTTGGTCAAACGATATGAAGAAATAACAATTTTTTTCTTGACTTGGCCACTGGCCGTTTCAACGTCTGTAAGTTGCCAGTACCAGGTTAAAAAGTATCCAAAGGATAAGTTGAGATCCTTTAACTCTTCTAAAAAAGCATAATGTTTTACTAGATCGCTTTCAAAAGGTGTTTTATTATCAGAAGCGTTTATTCCGCTGAACTTTTCTGTCAATGCAAACTTATATCCTTTTGAATGTTGAAGGATGTAGTCAGGAGCTCCCCTTAATGTATTGGCAGAGTTTGAATATACCATCGGTTTTGGATTGGTTGCGTTATTTACAATAATGGTAGACCCAAAAACGGTATTAAAATCATTTTTTAATTCTGGATCGATAGTTATCTCGCTATCTGAAAAACTGTCAATATAGCTTTTGTTTTTTTGAAACGTCCTATGTCGGTCAATTAATAGTCTTTTCTCTCCAAGCCACTCGTCTTTCTCCCAAGTCGTGTTGGCTTGTATTTCAAAGGTCTCGTTAATGGCGAAGCTAACAGGACAGAACAGAAAATGGCTTAAGTCACTTATTAGTGTAATCTTTTTAGAATTGTAGATTTTTTTGAAACTATTTTCTCTACGTAAGTGTATTTCTTCTTGGAAATACTTAATGAAAAGGGCTAATCGCACACGAGAAATATAGTCGTCAAACGTAATGGTTTCGATTATGTGTTTATTGAATTGAGTGTGCTTTAATCCATCAAAGTTCAATGATGTCAGACAACTCTTAATGTAGTCAATCTGCTTATTTGATTTGATGAGAATGTCTGCGAATAAAATGAAATATACTTTTCTGTCTGCCGGGTAGATTTGACCTTGATAGCTGTAAATAGTGTTACTGATTATGGATTGGTCAAGTTTGGTTAACCACTCAAGTGCAGCTCGGTAATCATTTTCATATAGAAGATACCGGACTGCTTTAATGACTGTTTTAGTATAGATATTGCCTGTGTAATTGTCGTATTGATCTGTTTGTGATATGAGTTGTTCTGCGTCCTCAATAAGATTTTCATTATTCCAGTCCTTTATTTTCTCATTATATATCAGCCACAGTTTCTCAGTTTTTATAGGTGTGAAGTTTGGAAAGTTCTTGTTAAAATGGTCATGCAGTTGTCTAGCTTCAGCATACTTGCCAACTTTTCTATTACATTGTGCAAAAAAGTAACCATTCCATTCGTTTTTTTCCTGCTCCCAGATCTGCTCATACAAAGGCAGGGCTTCTTCAAAGTTTTGCTCATGCTTGAGCCGTTTAGCTTCTGATTTGATTTCCTGGAGTGTCATTTCTTAAATTGTCACCAAATTGCAATTATTGACTTTGTGTGTTATATAAAATATCTGTGTGCATTTCTGCTCACCTACCCATATTCTATTGCTAGAAACAAATGTAATGTGTTGTTCTATCATATCAAAATAATGTAAATATAATTTATTCATCAAATTTGTTCACAAGATTTTCAATGTAGTACATTGACTGTACAAGCAGACAGTGTTGACCACCCCAGGCCGATCGGAATAGATCAGTTTAGATGTATTAGAATCAGACATATATGGTGGCTAGTTTATATCGGCACAAGGTGGTCAGATGCAACGGTTTTTGCACCTAGACTCAGATCAGAAAAATCCCCCCTTCACCCAACCTTTCCCCCCTCTCTTTAGTCTTATATATTTTAAACACCATCTTTCATTTTTAATCAAAACATCCCATACAGCCTCGATTCATCAAGGCTCATGTCAAATAAAAATCCCACATCCCTATGTACCTCGACAATTACGACTTCTCAACCCAACTCAACGACCTCTTCACCCCAATCGAAAAACACTCCAACATCCATATCAATTACGAGGCTCACCCTGTTGCCTACGACGACGAATACGTGGTTGATTTCCGGGTCCTCTCGGTCAATGGAACCACCTCGTTGGCAGAGTTTAATGCCATTACGACAGAGGTCACTGAATCTTTCCTGGAAAATTTCGGCCAGGTGGTCCGGGGAATCCCTAAAAA
>Ga0268276_1004127_pt1 | contig 10504 bp, 9 predicted proteins | sample saktaG_4_FD_190145 | JGI IMG/M metagenome (GOLD analysis project Ga0268276, IMG submission 190145) | Saline water microbial communities from Sakinaw Lake, British Columbia, Canada - sak_2010_1_5_45m | ecosystem: Environmental > Aquatic > Non-marine Saline and Alkaline > Saline ...
CGTTATGGAAGCTAATCTTGTTCTCAGATTTTTAATAATTTCTTGTTGGCTTGTTAATAATTTAGTTACTCTATGACCATAAATAATCGCCTCTAATCTTTTGGCTGGTTCAATCTGATGTTCGCTGCGAGCGTTGCGAATAGCAATAATCACTTCTTGAATCAATTTAATGTCTTGGCTGGCTTGGCTATTCCTCCTCTGAGCCTCTGGCCAATTAGCCACTATTAATAGATTATTATTAAAGCTCTGCCAAATAGTTTCTGTTACAAAAGGAATGAAGGGGTGCCAGAGGATTAACAAATTTTTTAAAATATACATTAAAATTTCTTCTTTATTCTTTTCTATCTTAGCAATTTCTAAATACCAATCAGCTAATTTATTCCAAGTGAACTCATTTAAATTTTCAGCCGCTAAAGAAAATTCAAAATTATCAAGCCTGTCGGTTGTTTCCTTAATTAAGTTATCTAATTCTTCTAAAATCCAGCGATCCGCCAATGTTTTTATAAAGGGTTTATTCGTTGATTCCGAGAAAGAATATTCAGCTGTGCTAGTAAGAATAAACCGAGAAATATTCCAAAGTTTATTAACAAAATTTCGTTTCGCCTCTACCTTTTCCTCGCTGAAGCGCGAATCATTGCCCGGAGTCGAACCCATTAGGAGTGATAATCGGGTGGCATCGGTCCCATATTTAGTAATCATATCAACGGGGTCAACACCATTACCTTTTGATTTAGACATTTTTTTCCCCTGTTTATCTAAAATAATACCGTGCAAATAAACTGTTTCAAAGGGAATTTCTTGCAGAGCAAACAATGACATCATGATCATTCGCGAGACCCAAAGAGTTAATATTTCATAACCAGTTTCTAAAACTTGGGTGGGATGAAATTGTTTCAAATCAGTAGTTTGTCCCGGCCAGCCCAAAGTCGAAAACGTCCACATGCCAGAAGAAAACCAAGTATCTAGCGTATCGGGATCTTGCAACCAATTATCACCAGCTGGCTTATCTAAGCCAACAAAAATTTCTTCTTGCCGATACCAAACTGGAATTTGATGCCCAAACCAAATTTGCCGAGAGATACACCAATCATGAAGATTAGTCATCCAATCTAAATAACGTTTTTCAAAGCGACTCGGAATAAATTCAATTGCTTTTTTCTTTACTACCTCAATCGCTTTTTCTTTTAATGATTTATTGCCCAGCTTTTTGATTTTATGATCAACTGAGACAAACCATTGTTTAGAGGGTAGGGGCTCAATAAAAGTACCGCAACGATAACAGGTGGCTACATTATGAGTATAGTTTTCATCAATATGATCAATTAAACCTAACTTTTCCATATCTTCAATTATCTGTTCACGCGCTTCTCTGGTTAAAAGACCGGCATACTTACCGCAGTTGGTCATCATTCGACCATCTTCATCAATAATTTTTTTGCTTGGCAGCTTATGTCTTTGAGCGATTTCATTATCAATAAAACTATGGGCTGGAGTAACTTTAATTGCTCCTGAGCCAAAATTAATATCGACTGCTTTATCGGCCACTACAATTACTTTAAATTTTCCCAAAACACCAATAATTTCTAATTCCTGGTCAACCAAATCTTTGTAACGTTTATCGCTAGGATGCACAGCCACGGCGGTATCTCCTAATTTAGTTTCTGGACGAGAAGTGGCTAACACAAAAGGACCATATTTAATCCAATATAATTTAGCTTGTTCTTCCTGATATTCAACCTCATCATCAGCTAAAGTAGAATGACATCTTGGACACCAATTAACAATTCTTTCCCCTCGATAAATAACCCCACTATCATACATTTCCTTGAACATGGTTTTAACTGCTAATTGACGAGACTCATCGAGAGTAAAAGTAAGCCGAGACCAATCTAAAGATGCCCCCATTTTTCTGGTTTGTTGTAAAATAGTATTCTGTGTTTGATATAAGAATTTCCAAACTTCTTCTAAAAACTTTTCCCGACCTAAATCATGTCTAGTTTTATTTTGTTCCTTTAATATTTTCTTTTCCACTACATTTTGAGTGGCAATGGCGGCATGATCAGTGCCAGGCAACCACAAAGTCCGAAAACCTTTTAAACGATGGTAACGAATTAGAAGATCTTCAATAGCAATGGTAGAAGCGTGCCCAATGTGTAATTTGTCAGTTACATTTGGGGGCGGCAAAATAATAGTGTAACTTTTAGCCTTTTTAGGCAAATCTAAATTATCCGGGTTGAAATACCCAGATTCCTCCCATTTTTGATAGATTTTATCTTCATTCTCCGCCGGATTATAGACTTTATCTAATTCTTGTTTCATAATTTAAAATTACCAAAAATATGGCCTAAAGTCAATTTAAAATACGCTTGACTTCGGCAAAAAATCATTATATATTAAATAGTTAGCTTCGCTTGTAGTGAAGGAATTTTTAATTAAAAAATGTTAGCCTTAGAACAACAAATTTTCAAACAACTTGAAAAGTCAAAAACCATTCTTATTGTCTTTCCGACGACCGGGAGTGGAGATGCTGTAGCTTCAGCTTTAGCTTGTTTTCTGTTTTTCAAAAAAGCTAATTTTAACGTTGAAATAGCTTGTTCTCAAGAAAAAAATATTAAAAATCCTTTAGCTTTCTTGCCTAGTTATTCGGAAATTCAAAGAAACCTTAATAATCTTCGTCGTTTTATCGTTTCTTTAGATATTAGTGAAACTAAAATAAGCCAAATTAAATATACCATTGAAAATAATCAGCTTAATTTTATTGTTTCTCCTTCGAGCGGCTGGTTTAAACCTGAACAGATTAGTTCTCGCGCCAGTGATTTTAAATATGATTTAATAATCACTCTAGGAGCAACGGACCTAGAATCTCTAGGCAAGCTCTATGACCAAAATGTAGAATTTTTTTATAAAACTACTATTATTAATATTGATCATCAATCAGCCAATGAAGAATTTGGCCAAATCAATTTTATTGATTTGAACGCTGTTTCGGTTTCTGAAATTCTTTATTATTTATTCAAAAACTATCACCCAGAATTTATTACCGAAGATGTCGCCACCTGTTTATTGGCTGGCATAATTCATAAGACTAAGAATTTTAAAACTACCAATCTTACGCCACGCACCCTACTAACTACTTCTCAGCTTATTTCTCTGGAAGCCAGACGAGAAGAAATTGTTGATCATTTATACCGTTCTCGCAACCTAGAGGTACTAAAACTCTGGGGAAGAGTACTAAACAATCTACAATCAGAACATAACGGACAATTAATTTGGTCTAAATTAACTCAAAAAGATTTTCAAGAAACCAAAGCTACTGAAGATGGCCTAACTGATATCGTTGATGAATTAATCGCCAATGTCCCCAATGCTAAAATAATAGCTATTCTTTGCGAAAAAAATTCTGCCCAAACTAAATTGATTGTTTATTCTCTTAAAAATTTAAATGCTTTAAATATAATTAAAGATTATAATCCTCGAGGCACAATAAAAATCGCTCAAGCCGAGGTTAACCAGGACATTGATACGGCTTCAGTCGAAGTAATTAGTAAATTACAAATTGTGCTTGATAAATTAACCCGATAATGATATAAAAATGATATTAAGATGCTCAGTTTTTGATGAGCGCCTATAGCTCAGGTGGTTAGAGCACCGCTCTTATAAAGCGGGGGTCGATGGTTCAAGTCCATCTAGGCGCACTAAGGAAAAAACCCGCTAAAAGGCGGGTTTTCAAAATTATACGGCTGACTGATTTACCTCAATTTTAACATTATATTTTACTGGTCTTATGATTCTCTTGATTCTAGAAAAACCATAAACTATGCCGATAGTAATTAAAATTATTGTGGCAATCGGCCCTAATAATAATAAAAACGGCCAAAAAATAAAAGCGTCCTCAATTGAATCGAAATCATCAAGAAATTGATGTTCTCTGTAGGGTTCATCTATATCACAAAAACAAGAAGCAGCGTGATAAAAAATGAAAAAAGCAAAACATAGAATAGCCCAAAATATCAATAGATTAATAAAATGAACTTTCATGAATACTGGTATTGCCAGCGGGAAGATGTATCCATAGTCAACCACCTTAAATTCAGCGTAAAAAAGGCTAAAAATAATGGTGGCCAAACAAAAATAGAAAATAGTGGAAACAACCGCTAAGAAAACTCGCTTGGTTGTTTCACTTAGAAAAAAATCAATGATTGGTTCAATGATTTTCTCGTACAGAAGCATAAGAATTAACTGTTTCATGATGCTATTTTTTTAAATTAAAAAAATAAAAATACGATGCGAAGAATATGATGAAGTTTTATAAAGAACAAAGTAATAATTTATTTACCCATACTATCCCCGGCCTTGTCAAATAACCACTGCAATTCTATTTATATTTACTTTTCAAAAAAAAATTGCTAAATTATAGGCATTACTTTTTAGGGGCTCGTAGCTCAGTTGGTTAGAGCGTTACGTTGACATCGTAAAGGTCACTGGTTCGAGTCCAGTCGGGCCCACCGCTTAAAAACAGTTCTTAGTTAAGGCTGTTTTTATTTACATTTAAGTAAATTCTTGGTAAATTATATAAAGAACAATAAAAATATGCTTTTTAGTAAAAAAACAAAAAAACCTAATTTAATAAAAGAAAAAGAAGAACCATCAATTGCTGAATGGCTTAATTATGAAGAGCCGGAAACAGAGGGGCAATTAGCTATCGACGTTTACCAAACAGATAAAAAAATTGTTATAAAATCAACTATCGCTGGCGCCAAGCCAGAAGATTTAAAAATATCTCTTCATCATGATCTTTTAACGATTAAAGGCAGGCGGGAAATGCTAGAAAAGATTAAAGAAGAGGATTATTTATATCGTGAATGCTATTGGGGTGCTTTTTCTCGTTCGGTAATACTACCAGCCGAGGTGGATAACAAACGAGTCGAAGCGGAAATAGAAAACGGTGTTCTCACAATTACTCTCTATAAAACTAATCCTGGCCAAATCGAAATAAAAATTAAAGACTAAAGGCCATTTTATATATGAAGGTTAAAAAAAACCTAGGAAAAATCTTAATTCTATTGGTTGTTTTTTTATTATTAATTCTATTTTTAAATAGTTATTTCTTTTGGCAAAAAAACTATCAAAATCGTATTTACCCCAACATAAAAATCGGGGAGATAGATTTAAGTGGTAAAGCTTTTGCGGAAGCCAGAGAAATAATCAGTCGCCAAACAAAAACCATTGAAACAGCTGGTTTAAAATTTCAGCATGACAGTAAAGAGGCCAATATCGCTGCCTCAATTTTTTCTTTTGATTCTGATCTTTCCTACCCAGCCCTAGCATACGAAGTAGATAGCACCGTTCTGCAGGCATTCGGAGGTAGCTTGAATCGTTCTTTCTTTCATTATTTAATCAACAAATTAAATGCTAAAAAGCAAAAAAATATTAAAGCAATTTATAATTTAGACCAAGAAAAAATTAAAACTCTATTAAAAGAGGCTTTTGAAGAATTAGAAATTAGTTCAGCCAATGCTCATTTTTCTTTGATAGAGAATAAAAAAGATGATCCTAAATTACAAAGCCAACCGGAAAAGCTAGGAAAAGAAATTAATTATGAACAGGTTTTTGCTGATCTTCAAAAGAATTTAGAAAATTTAGAAAACAACACAATTATTATAAAAACTCGAACTAAATACCCGGGAGTAAAGCAAATTGATTTAATCACTTTAGAAAAAGAAGCTCAAGAAATAATTAGCCATGGGAGTCTTGTCCTACGCTTCGATGAAACACTTAATGGAAAAAATTCAGAAAAAATTTGGGAAATAAAACCAGATAGATTAACTACCTGGATTAGTGTTAAAAAAAATGATGAAAAATTAGAACTCTCCCTAGACCAAGAAAAAATTAAAGAGTATTTAAAGTCCTATATTACTCCCCAAATTGACAAAGAAATAATCCGTCCTCGTTTTGAAATCCAAGACAATAAAGTAACCAGCTGGCAAATTGGCCGAGATGGACGAAAAGTTAATTTAGAAGCAACAATAAATAAAATAATTGAAGAATTAATTAATAATAACCAACAGGAAGTCTTCTTAATAGTCGATGCCCTTCCTAGCGATGATATAACAGCGGAAAACAATTTTCATATTAAAGAAATTATTGGCACCGGCCATTCTAATTTTATTGGATCACCAGCCAATCGTCGTCATAATATTAAAACTGGGGCCGACGCTCTTCATGGCATACTAATCAAACCCGAAGAAGAGTTTTCATTAGTAAAAACTTTAGGAGAAATAGACGCTGGGTCAGGTTACCTGCAAGAATTAGTTATTAAAGGCAATAAAACAATTCCTGAATATGGCGGCGGTTTATGCCAAATCGGAACTACTGTTTTCCGATCAGCCCTAGCTTCTGGTCTACCAATAACTGCTCGCCAAAATCATTCCTACCGAGTTAGTTACTATGAACCCGCTGGTATGGACGCCGCCGTCTATGATCCCTGGCCTGATGTGCGCCTTATTAATGACACTGGTAATTATATTTTAATCCAAGCTCGAATTGAAAAAGATGATTTATATTTTGATTTTTGGGGGGTAAAAGACGGCAGAATTGCTTCCACCACTCAACCAACTATTTATAATATTGTTAAACCAGCGCCCACTAAACTAATTGAAACCACTGATTTAGCTCCGGGTGAAAAAAAATGCACGGAGCACTCTCATAACGGCGCTGATGCCTATTTTGATTACCAGGTTATCTACCCAGAAGGAGCTACTACTACCCCGGTCGTGGAGACTCGTTTTAAGTCTCATTATGTTCCTTGGCAAGAAGTTTGTTTAATCGGTATTGAACAAGCCACCTCAACAGCTACTTCAACTATAGCGACGACCACGGAAACCACAATTATTGAATAAATAATTAATTAAAATCCATGGGGTTATTTGTTTTCTTGCTTACAAAAAACAGACATCTTTGTCTGTTTTTATTTATAGATCTATTGCTATTATTATTTAACTAGCTCGCCCTCAATCATTTTGGGAGTATTGTCGCCTGATTTCTTATGAAAGGTTAATACTTGTTGTAGGGCAGTTAAAAGAGTAAACACAAACCAATATAAAGTTAACCCACCGGGCAAAGAAGCGCCAATAAAAACAGTAATTGCTGGCATGAAATAAAGCATCTGTTTATTCATAATAGCAGTCATGCTTTCATCTTTAGAACCAGGGATCTTAACGGCTGGCTTTTTAGTCATCATCATCTTGGCCTGCCAAAATTGAGCTAACCCAGCTAATACTGCTAAATAAATATTTTTTTGTGATAAATCAAGGAAACCAAAAGAAAAAGTATTAATAACTTCTGGTTTATAAATAAAAGAATAGATTAGCTCTAAATTATTAGAAATACCGTCTCTAAATACTCGATAAACGGCCCAGAGAAAAGGTAATTGGATTAATAATGGCAAACAAGAAGAAAAAGGATTAACTTTATTTTGTTTATATAAATCCATGGTAGCTCGACTCAAACCAGCTTTATCATCCTTATACTGTTTTTTTACTTCATCAATTTTGGGTTGTAGATCTTGTAACGCCTTTTGAGATTTAATTGCTTTACTGCCTAGTGGCCAAAATATTAATTTAATAACTACAGTCATTAAAACAATAGCAATACCAAAATCATTAAAAGAGACAGTGTTATATAAAAAGATTAACAAATTTAAAATTGGTTGATAGAAAATAACTGTAAATAGATGAGCCATATTATTTTAATTATTACTTAACTGGATCATAGCCGCCCTTATTCCAAGGATTACAACGCATAATCCGCCAGGCGGTCATTACTCCACCTTTTACTAAACCGTACTTAGAAATAGCCTCTGCCCCATATTCTGAGCAAGTCGGTTTAAAGCGGCAAAAACCATGTGGATAAAAAATCTTTAACAAACCATGATCAAAAGATAAGGTTTTTTGATAAAGACGGATTAAACTAACTACTATTTGGCGAGGAAAATACTTTATCCTTTTAAGCATAAATATTGTTTAATATTAGCTTATTTATAAAGATTTAACCGTTTTAGGCCGTTTTTAAAATATTCCCTAATTTCTTCAAAGTTTTTATCTAATATTAAGGGAAATACTATTAAAACTATGTCCTGGCCTGATTTTATAATCGGCAACTCTTCTCTAATAATCTCTCTTAATTGACGTTTAAAACGATTTCGAATAACTGCTTTTTTACTGACTTTAAGCCCCAATAGGATGCCAAAACGACTAATTTCTAGGTCGTTTTGGAGCACTTTCATGCCCAAAATTTTACCATAAAAAGATTGGCCGGTTTTAAATACTCGGTCAAAATCTTTATTACGCGTTATTCTATTTTCTTTCTTCAACATGGGAATGTTATTTGGAAAGTTTCTTACGTCCTTTTTGGCGGCGTCTTTTCAGTACAACTCGACCATCTTCGGTTCGCATTCTCTTTATAAAACCGTGTTTTTTCTTAGCCCGACGCTTATTCGGCTGATATGTTCTTTTCGGCATAATATAATCTAAAATTATTATTGTTTTTATACGATAACACTTTTATTTAGTAGAGTCAATAAACAATTTTAATTCTTTAAAAAAGTTATCCCCTTTCTATACACATCTTGTAAACAATAGTTAGCCTTGTGGGAAAGTCCTTTATCTAATATAATTATATTAACTAAAAATTATTTTAATCCCTATTTTAAAATAAGAATTAATCCCTATTATTATGACTAATGAACAAGTTTGGCAAGCTGTTTTAGGAGAAATTGAGGTTAGTTTATCCCGAGCTAATTTTATTACTTGGTTTAAAGATACTTTTATTTCCTCATTTGAAAATGAGCGAGTAGTTGTTTGTGTCCCCAATGCTTTTGTAAAAAAGTGGCTGGAAGAAAAATATCACAAAAACATTATAAACGCCCTAGAAAACATCTCTAAACAGAAAATTCAAGAAATTATTTATAAAATTGAGTTAAGAAAAAGTGGTATATCGGCTTTTCAAATCAATAAAGCTGATAATTTAAAAGAAGAGCCAATTATTATTGAGAAAAAAGAAACCACTACAATAAATAATAATGGTTCTAATCGTTTTGGTTTAAATTCTCGTTATGTTTTTGAAAATTTTGTGGTTGGCCGAGGCAATGAATTGGCTCACGCTGCTTGCTTGGCTGTAGCCAACAATCCTGGCGGGTCATACAATCCTCTTTTTATCTACGGAGGAGTTGGTTTAGGAAAAACGCATTTACTCCAAGCGATTGGCAATGAAGTTTCTAAAAAAACTGATAAAATTTTATACACTACCAGTGAAAAGTTTACCAATAATTATATTCAAGCGGTCCAAACCGGAAAAGCAAAGGAATTTAAAAATTTATACCGTAATGTTGATCTATTATTAGTTGATGATGTGCAGTTTATGGGTGGTAAGGATGGGACCCAGGAAGAGTTTTTTCATACTTTCAATGAATTACAGCAAAACGATAAACAAATTGTTATTACCTCTGACCGGCCCCCCAAATCAATCCCGGCTATTGAAAAAAGGTTGATCTCTCGTTTCGAGTCTGGCATGGTAGCAGATGTCGGTAAATTAGACATAGAAACTAAAATTGTTATTTTAGAAAAGAAGGCTATTGAGAAAGGCTGTTCTTTAAGCCCTGATATTTTGGCTTATATTGCAGAAAATGTAAAAAATAATATTCGTGAATTAGAAGGCGCTTTAACTAAAGTAATCGCGGCTCATCAGTTTAAAGGATTAACCCCTGATCTAAAAAGTGTTAAAGAAATATTGAGTGATTTTGTATCAAATATTCAAGCAAAATCATTAACTCCTAAAGAAATCGTTGAGGCTGTCGGTAAATTTTATAACGTCTCCTATAAAGAATTAATTGGCAATAGCCGCAAAAAAGAATTAGTTTGGCCTAGACAAATTTCTATCTTCCTAATTCGAGAAGAACTTAATACTTCCTACCCCGCCATTGGGCAGGAGTTGGGTGGCCGAGACCACACCACCGCCATGCACGCCTATAATAAAATCTACCAGGAGGTTAAAGAAAAAGGTAATGAAAAAATTAAACAAGAAATCAATTCTATCCGCCAATTATTCTGTTCTGCTTATTAAAAACCCCTTTAAAAACCTGTTGATAAATTGTTAACTACATCTGAATTAAATTTGATGTTTTGTGGATAAAAGTGACAATAGAAAAGTTATTAACAAAGCATTAAAAATAATCCCCAAAGTCACCACCGACTTTTAAACAAGAAAAACCACTATAAACTTTAGTAAATTTTAAAAAAAACACTAAATCTAAAAGTTATCCCCCTCCTTATTATTGTTATTAATAGATATATATATAATATAATAATATAATAACCCCTAAATAATATGCGTCTAATTAGTTTACAAGAAAACCTTAAAAGAGGACTTAATATTGTGGGACACGCAACCGTCAAGAATGTTAATTTACCAATTCTAAATAATATTTTAATTAAAGCTGAGGAAGGGA
>Ga0268276_1004128_pt1 | contig 10504 bp, 9 predicted proteins | sample saktaG_4_FD_190145 | JGI IMG/M metagenome (GOLD analysis project Ga0268276, IMG submission 190145) | Saline water microbial communities from Sakinaw Lake, British Columbia, Canada - sak_2010_1_5_45m | ecosystem: Environmental > Aquatic > Non-marine Saline and Alkaline > Saline ...
TCTCCTTATTAATTATTCCAAAATAATATATCATTAAATAAGGTTAAAGAGTAAAAATTTTATACAAAACATCTCTAAAGAGAAAAATATTCTAAGGTTTGGAAAATTTTATTGTATAATTCCAAAAGTTTCCTGAAGCAATTTCTTTGTTAAATCCGGCTTGCTTACCCTGTTTTATGGTAGTAGATCTTAATGGATAATCGGGGTCTATAAAAAATTCTGATATAGATAGAATACCACCAGGTTTTAACACCCTTTTTATCTCCATTAAGGTTTTATTCTTATCAGGTATTTCCTGGAATACCGACACCATGTAAACTAAATCAAGAAAATTATCAGAAAATGGCAACTCATAGGCACTTGCGAGCACCGGTTCAATATTTTTAATATTTTTGTTTTCAACTTTATCAAGTTTTCTCTTAATTTGTCCAAGCATTTTAGGTTGTATGTCCAGAGCATATACCTTTCCTTCATTTCCTATGGCTCTAGCAATAAAAGTAGTGTAAGCCCCGCTACCACACCCGATTTCGAGTGCCTTAATCCCTTTAGTTATGCCACTTGCTCTTATTATTTGATCAGGCGGCTGTAATCTTCTCCTGTGATTGGAATCTAAAAAACGACCAATAAAGGAGGGGGCAGGGAAGTGGACAAGTTTTCTAAGAATTCTAATAAAAACTAACCATAAGATTATTGCCCCTAAAATTATTAAAATAATTTTTAGAACATGCATGTTTTCACCAATATAATATTATAATGCATTGATTCAAAGAGCAATTGAATTTCTGTCTGAAAAAGAAATACAACAGTATTACAGGAGAAGAACAAGACCGAGGAAAAAAGGTAAACCACTACGAAAATAGATTGGCAAATCATAAGAATTTGCTTTCAAATCTTTAATTTATTATTATGATTTTAATACCATTTTAAAATTAAGTTTGGTTATAAAATGATTTTTTTAGAAAATCTACTATGCCAGTATTTAATTTCAGAAGAGCTTGACTATTTAACTAAAATGGGGCATACTCCTAATTAGTAATACTAATTCGGATAATGACTCTAAATGATTTATATAAAAAGAATATTGAATATTGAGCTTCCCCAACGCCAATCTGCCTTTTTATGGGGACCGAGGAAAACAGGTAAAAGCACATATTTAAAAAACCGATTTCCAAACAGTATAATATTTAATTTTTTAAAAACCGATTTTTTTATTGAAGTTTCTAAAAATCCGGCTCTACTACGTGAGCAAATACTTGTAATGGATAAAAATGTACTAAAAAATCCTATAATATTAGATGAGGCCCAGAAAGTGCCACAGATCCTTGATGAGGTGCACTGGCTCATAGAAAATAAAGGATTAAGGTTTATTCTTTGCGGGTCAAGTGCAAGAAAATTGAGAAGAGGCCATGTTAATCTTTTAGGAGGCAGGGCATGGCGTTATGAAATGTTTCCGCTTGTTACAGCTGAACTGAAGGGTATTAATCTTTTACACGTTCTAAACCATGGTATGATACCGACACATTACCTGCAGGATGACGAGGAGTGCAAGAGATCTTTGAAGGCCTATATACAGGATTATTTGAAGGAGGAAGTCTTTGCTGAAGGATTAACTCGAAACATCCCAGCTTTTTCCAGATTTTTTGATGCATTTGGTTATTCACATGGCGAGCTTACCAATTATTCCAATATTGCCCGTGATTGTGGTGTAGATTCAAAGACAGTTAAAGAATATTATCAAATCCTCATTGATACATTACTGGCAATAAGGATCGATCCCCTTAAAAAAAGACAATCACGTAAAATTATAACTAAAGCTCCCAAATATTATCTGTTTGATGTAGGAGTTGCTAATTATTTAAGAAAACTGAATTTATTAGAAGAGAGAGGCGAGGCATTCGGAAAAGCTTTTGAACATTTCTTGTTAATGGAGATAATTGCTTATAGAGCTTATAGCAATAAAGATTTCGAGATAAATTTCTGGAGGACAAAGACCGGTCTGGAAATAGATTTCATTTTGGCAGGAGGAGATATTGCCATAGAGGTAAAAGGAACAAGCCGTATAGATAAAAAAGACTTTAATGCACTGGAAGCTTTTACTGAAGAATATTCACCGAAAAGGAATATTATAGTCTGCAATGAAAAAGTAAAAAGACTTCATGGTAAAATAGAAATAACACCCTGGAGTGATTTCCTGCAGGAATTATGGGCTGGAAACATTCTATATTAAGCTAAGAAACCAAAATGAACAAAAGGAACTGAGAGCATTGATTCAAAGAACAATTGAATTTCTTTTAACTATCTTTATCTTTGGTATTTTCTTCAATTCTTGGGAAAAGAATTTCTCTTTTGCCAACAGTAGTTCCGCCCGTAAAATCACCCCACTTGCCATCAGCTTCAAAACTCATTTCATCAATATTTTTGTCTATACCGAGCTGTCCAAAAATTCTCTGGCAGGTCGATGGCATGAAAGGAAATACGAACAGAGCAGACAGCCTTATTGATTCTACCAGGTTATAAAGAACACCATCAAGTTTTTGAGCCTCTGCGCCCCCGGTGCTTTTTGCCAGCTCCCAGGGCTTGCTGTCTTCAATATATTTGTTGGCGATATTTATAAAATCCCAGATTTTTACAAGATATTCTGAATAACTGAAATTGTAAAAAAGATTAATAGCTGCTGCTTTTGTGTCTTCCCATAACTTTTCAAAATCTTTTCCGCCGTTCAGGTTTGCAGGTTTGACGGGCACTACCCCACCCTTGTATTTATCAATCATCGCTACGGACCTGGAAACAAGATTTCCAAAATCATTACTCAAATCACCATTATATCTTTTAAACATTGCCTGGCCGGTAAACGATCCATCGAGCCCGAATGTGATTTCTCTTGTAAAGAAATATCTGACTGCATCAACTCCATAGCTTTCTGCCATTTCGTCAGGGTCGAGCGTGATCCCTTTTGATTTGGATAATTTTTCTTCACCTTTCATTATCCAGCCATGCACAGCCAGGTGTTTTGGAAGCTCAACGCCAATTGACATCAAAATCGCCGGCCAGATAACAGCATGGAATTTTAAAATATCTTTTCCTATATGCTGCTGGTCGGCGGGCCAGTATTTTTTAAACAAGGCATCATTATCCAGGCTGTATCCCAGCGCTGAAATATAGTTTATCAGCGCATCTACCCAGACATAGCTGAAATGTCCGGGGTCGAATGGAATTGAAATTCCCCAGGTTACAGTAGTTCTTGAAATGCTTATATCCTTCAGGCCCTGTTTAAGTAACCCCAGAACTTCATTTTTCCGGGATTCCGGGATTATAAAGTCAGGATTTGCTTCAATATGTTTTATTAGTTTATCCTGATAACTTGAAAGCTTAAAAAAGTAGTTATCCTCTTTAATCTTATCAACTTCCCGGCCGCATTGAGGACACTTACCTTCTAAAAGCTGCGCCTCCGTTAGAAAATTCTCATCTATCACACAGTACCAGCCTTCATAGCTGCCCTTGTAAAGATCACCGTTTTCCTTAAGTTTTGTCAGGATGCCCTGCACAACTTTTTCATGACTGGCATCAGTTGTGCGCACAAATAAGTCATTGCTTATGTTATAAAGCACCAGTATTCGTTTCATGTCAGCAACCATGCTGTCAACATACTCTTGTGGAGATACCCCTTTTGAAGTGGCGCTTTTATAAATCTTTTGTCCATGCTCATCAGAACCTGTAAGGAAAAAGGTGTCTTTTCCTTGCAGCTTGTTAAATCTTGCCGTAACATCTGCCAATATAAATTCATAAACTTGGCCAAGGTGAAGCTTTGCATTCATGTATGGTATTGCAGTTGTAATGTAGAATGTTTCTTTTGCAGTTTCTTCTGTCATTTAAACCTCTTAATCCCTTTAAGCTATATTTTAATTGTTATTTTAAAAAACCCAATCATACTTTTAAACAGTTAACTTTAAATTTTTTTTGATCTTTTGTTAAAATCATAAAATTGTACCTAAAGATACAATATTAATATTAAATATTGTTATTTTATTAAAATTTTAAGCTAAATTTTTGTTGAAATATTATACAACGTTTGACGGTCAATATCATATCTTGAAATAATAATTTTTAAGGCTGCTTTTTTGGGGATATTCCGGGATATCAATTTTGCAAACTCTTTTTTTATATCATTTTCTGTATAACCTTTGATCTTCTCTATTTTATAACCTTCCACAACAAGGACCATTTCCCCTTTTATTTTCCTGGATTTTACTTCAGCCAGGATTTCAGATAATCGTCCTCTTATGGTTTCCTCATAAAGTTTTGTAATTTCACGCGCAACGCAGGCTTTCCTGTCACCAAAAACCACGAGCAATTCTCCCAGCAATTTCTCCAGTCTCAGAGGTGATTCGTAGAATATAAGGGTATAAGGAAGATATGTAACCTCTTCAATTTTTTCTTTTCTCCTGGTTTCTGTTTTTGGTAAAAATCCCACGAAGAGGAAGCTGTCTGTCGGAAGTCCTGAGAGCACAAGAGCGCTCAACGCTGCATTTGGGCCGGGGATAAAAGTAACAGAGACGCCTTCGTCAATACATGCACTTACAATTTTATAGCCGGGATCCTGAATTGAAGGAATTCCGGATTCTGAGACTAGGGCCAGATTTTCTCCCTGTTTTAGTTTTTCAAGTATAAATGCAACTTTAGACGGGCTTGAATAATCCTGATAGCTTATAATTCTTCCGGCAGGTTTGGATATTTTAAAACGTGCCAGCAGCTTTCTTATGGTTCTTGTGTCTTCAGCAATAATATAATCAACATCTGTAAGAGTTTTGATGAGCCTGAAACTACAGTCGTCAAGATTTCCTACCGGGGTAGCGCAGACGAATAAAGTTCCGCTTTTCATATTGTCTAAATTATTGAAACCACTGTCCGGATATTTTATATTCATCGTTGATTTTGCTGAAAACCATTTTTATTTTTATATTAACTTTCTTTGAAAAATCAGCATCATAATAGGCAACAGTAAATCCCTGCTTTCTCGATTTAAAGTTTTTATTGATTTACTATTGGAGAAACCATTTCCATAAAGGAATAAATATAACTTCCATTCCTTTAATTATTTCTCTAGCTTCATAATCCCAGGTTATGACAAGCAAATTACTGCAATCAAGATCCCGGCTGGCTTCAATCAGGGCTTTAATCTCCCTTTCTTTTGTTTTTAATTCATCTATTCTATAGCAAACCTGGATTAACTGCTCGGCTTTAATTCCCTTTTTAAGAAGAAAATCCACTTCTTTGCCGCTTCTTGTCTTATAAAAGAAAAAGTCATAATTTGGTTTAAAGCCCCTTCTTAAAATTTCTATAAACACGGAATTTTCCATTAATTTGCCGATATCCTGAGAAAACCGGGAAGATATCTGCATGCAAAAACCATTATCGACAAGATACACTTTTTTTGGTGTTTTTATCTGCTCCTTCATTTTGAAAGAAAACCTGTTTAAAATAAAAATCAGGAAAGCTTCTTCAAGATAACTTATGTAATTCTGAAGTGTAACTGTGCTTCTAAATTCAAGGATATTTTTGAGCTTGGAAAAACTGTACTCAGAAGAGAAATTACTTCTTAAATAATTATTTAAGTCATAAATTTTTTGTGAATATTTTACGTTGTATCTTTTTACAACATCCTTAAATAATATGGAGTCTGAAAGAGTATCCAAATAGATTCCTGCTTCAAGTTTATTGACCGATACTTCAGGAAATCCGCCGTCTATTAAGTACTTCTCTAAATAGTTTAGTAATTTACCCCGGATCTCAGGAATATCTATATCTTCTTTTTTGAATTCAAAACCTTGAACATTTAAAAACTCTTTGAAACTGAATGGAAATATTTCTATTGTAATATACCTTCCGGTTAGGACTGTCCCCAATTCTTTGCTTAAAAGTTTAGCATTAGAACCTGTAAGTATTAAATTATGGCCTCTTCTTTGAAGTTTATTTACAAAAATTTCCCAATTTTCTAAATTTTGTATTTCATCAAAAAATATATATTTGTTACCAGCATATACTTCAAATATTGCCTTTACAATTTCATCATAATCTTTGACTTTAAGCAGATTCTCGTCATCAAAATTTAAATAAGCAAATTCCTTTCCCTTTAAAAGAAGAAATGCAGCTACCGATTTTCCTGCTCTTCTTGGACCGGTAATTACTTTTATCAAATCACTGTCAATAAATTTTTGCGCAAAGTTAAGCTTATCCCGAAAGACATAATCTTTTGAAATCAGCTTTTCTTTTTCCAGTTTATGCTGATATACTATATTTTTTATCATATTATCGTTCTAAGTGAACAAAATATTATATTTTTATCCAGTACACTGATTTTAGTGAATAATATTATATTTGGCAAATAAATTTACTTACCGCTTTTTATTGATCAAGCTTGCAGAAAAAATTAGTTTCTATGTAAAAAATTTTATTACAGATGCAAGAAATGAAACTTTTAAATTCAACAAGAAGATCGATGTCGCTTATGCTAAAGTTCTGCCATTTACTTGCTCCAAACACTAATCTTCTTTCAATCCCGCCCTACTATTCCAATTACAGATTAAATAATTTTTTTGAATTTATCTTTAGGTGAAGCACAAATCGGACACATGTCAGGAGCATTGCCTTCAACTGTGTTTCCGCAAATCTGGCAAACATAGACATCAACTACTGCCAAATTGCTCATGTCGTCCAGATATTTCTGGTAAAGGCCCGCATGTATCTTCTCAACTGCATTTGCATTGGAAAAACTCATTTCAGCTTCATCTTCAACATCTGTTCTTGCCTGTTCGATCATTGCAGGATACATATTCTTGAACTCAAATGTTTCACCGCTCACTGCGGCTTGGACATTTTCTTTTGTGCTTTTAATTCCGCCCATTGCCTTTAAGTGCGCCAGTGCATGAACAGTTTCAGCATCTGCTGCAGCCCTGAATAATCTTGCAACCTGGGCATATCCTTCCTTATCTGCTTTTGCCGCAAAAGCCAGATATTTCCTGTTAGCCTGTGACTCACCCGCAAAAGCTTCTTTCAAATTTTCAAGTGTCTTTGCACTGCTGTCCTTTAACATATTACCTCCTTTAAAAATTACAGTTTTTTATAAAAATTACTGATAAATATTTATCATACATTTTAAGCGTTACTGCAAATCACTGTGAATGCTTTTAAAGTCTCCCGTCAGATAATAAAGGACTCTGTCACCAATATTTACAGCATTGTCGCCTATCCTCTCAAGATACCTGCTTGCCAGCGAAATGTTGGTAACAAGCTTTACATAATCCTCATTTTTTGTATGAATGCTGTAAATTTTCTGGTAAAGTATTTTCTGGATATCGTCCACAGCGTCGTCAATTTGTTCAAGTTTGGTTGCCAACTTAAAGTCCTTGTTCTTAAAAGCTTTCAAAGCTTTATCAAGCACGGTTTTTACAAGACTTCCCATTTCGATAAGTATATCCAGGATTTCTTTCCTGATTTGTTTCTTCTCCTCCAGATAAAGCCTCCTGGTAAGCTTTCCTATACTTACACAAATATCACCAATTCTTTCAAGATAAATAATAATAATATAGATGCTGTGTATTAGTCTCAAATCCTTTGCTACAGGCTGGTGCTCTGCCTGGATAAACATGCATTTCTGCTCGATGAGCACGTCATAATCATCAATTTTATCATCACCATCTATAACTTTCTGGGCAAGCTCTACATCACCATTTATCAGTGAATTTATAGCATCATTTACAGTATTTTGAACCAGGCTGCCCATTACAAGAACGTCTTCGGTTACTTCATCCAGTTTTTGTTCAAAAGTTTTTCTCATTTGGATTCCTAACTCTTAGAATTATTTTATATAAAAAACCTAAAATCTAATCAACCATTTGTATTATTACTCAGCTAATTTTATTATTAATAATTTAATTTCGCTCTTAATAAATCAATTCTACTCTTTTTTTCTCAATCTTGCTCTGGTCCTTATTGAGGTCCCGATTATTGCAAAAAACAATACGATCGCCAGCAAAACCAGGGCGGTTCCCCATTGTTTATCTTCGGGTGGATTTGTTACCTGTGTCGCCAGGGCATAAAGATGGTAGGGCAATGCCATAACCTGGCTGAATATGGAATTGGGGAGATTGGGTTGTGAAAATGCTGCAACCGTAAACATAATTGGTGCTGTTTCACCCGCAGCCCTGCCTATGCCTAATACTGCGCCGGTTATAATACCCGGCAGGGCCTGCGGCAGAATTATTTTTGTAATTGTCTGCCACTTTGAAGCTCCAAGTGCCATTGACGCCTGCCTATATGTGCCTGGAACAGCCTTGAGCGCTTCCTCAGTTGTGGTTATGATTACAGGCAGGATTAGAAAAGCAAGAGTCAGTGAACCCGCCAGAATTGATTTGCCAAATTTTAACAACAAGACAAAAAATGCAAGCCCAAACAATCCAAATACTACTGAAGGCACACCTGCCATATTAACAATTGAAAGCCTTATAATACGGGTAAATTTGTTTCTGGCAGCATACTCATTAAGATAAATGGCTGAAAAAATTCCAATCGGAAGAGATATGACAATTGTTCCAATAATTAGATAAATAGTTCCAACAATTGCCGGGAAAATTCCTCCTTCTTTCATGCCCCCCCGTGGCTTCTGTGAAAGAAATTCCCAGTTAATGGCGCCGCTGCCCTTAACTATCAGATAAATGATTATACCCAACACAAAAGCGACAACAATCATTGTGATGAAGAGGAGCAGGAAATAGAAGAATTTCTCCGTAATATGCTTTTTCCTCATATTGTTAGATGTTATAGCTTTCATCATTTCCTATCTACCATTTTCTATTTATCATTTTCTATTTTCTATCTACCTGATACTTTTTATTCTTCCCGTGAACCTGTCACCTACAAAATTAATTAAAAAAGTTATTAAGAACAAAACCAGTCCAATGGCGAATAAAGCTGAATAATGAAGCCCTCCTTGAGCAGTTTCACCCATTTCGGCAGCAATTGTTGCAGTTATTGTTCTTACAGGCTGCAGGAATGAAAAAACAATCCTGGGAGAATTACCTGTAAGCATGAGTACGGCCATGGTTTCACCAACTATTCTGCCAAGTCCCAGCATGACAGCAGCCACCATGCCAGATGACGCAGTAGGGACAACTACCTTATAGGTTGTTTCCCATTTAGTGGCCCCAAGAGCCATAGATGCATACCTGAAAGTATTGGGAACAGCATTAATGGCGTCTTCTGAAATTGAGACTATTGTGGGCAGGCTCATAAAAGCCAGCATTACAGCAGCTGTAAGAGCTGTAAGGCCTATGCTTAAATTGAAAATATTTTTTATTAAAGGCGCGAATACCTTTATCCCGATAAAACCTATTACAACTGAAGGGATTGTGGCAAGAACTTCAATAATTGGCTTTAGTGTTTCCCTTAAATATCTTGGTGCAAGCTCACCGATATAAATAGCGGAACCTATGCCAAGTGGAATGGCTATTAAGATTGCTGCAAAAGTTGTAAGTATTGATCCAACCAGCAGAGGAACGAAACCAAATTTATCATGGGTGGGAATCCACCTTGCCCCACCAAAAAAATTCTGGATGGGATATGCGGCAAAAAATCTCACGGAGTTATAAAGAAGCAAAGCAAGAATTAAGCCAAGGATTATAATTGAAATAATGCCATTAACGAAAACAAACCTTGTTATCAAAAAACTTTTGAATTTAGCAAACTTGTTTTTTGATGAAGCCATAGGTTAATTTTATAAGAATTTTAATGCTTTTACTATAAAAAGTATGAAGCTATAGATTTCAACAGTTAGTATTTTCTATAGCTTCATCATTTTAAAATTTAACTAAGAATCTCATTTTTTCATTTTATTTAACAGGAACAAAACCTGTATCAATTCCTATCTGCTGTCCGTCAGCGCTTAATATAAAATCCAGATAGGCTTGTACAAGTTCTGTCATTTTATTTCCATCAGCATATACATAAAGTTCCCTGGAAATTGGGTAGCTTCTATCTTTAACAGTTTCAACACTTGGTAAAATAGCGCTGGAACTGGAATCTTTTTTAATCTTTACTGCATTTACCGTATCTCCTGCTTCTTTCAAGTAACCAAGTCCCACATAACCAATAATATTCTCGTTTCCGCCAACCTGTGCAACCATGTCTGCGTTAGTCTGAAGGAGCAGGCATTTATCAGAATATTCGTCCTGGCTTTCCTTATTGCCTAATCTGACAATATTCTCAAGGAAATACTCGCCTGTTCCTGACGAACTTTCTCTTGCTGCTACTATAATTCCAACATCTTCACCGCCGACATCTTTCCAGTTAGTTATTGCACCCTTATAAATTTTGGAAAGCTGGTCAAAAGTAAGCTCGCTTACATTTACGTTTTTACTGACAATTACTGCTATCCCATCCCATAGAACCACATATTCCTTCAAATCTATTCCTTTTGAAGCAGCTTGCTCCTTTTCTGTGTCCTTCATTG
>Ga0268276_1004129_pt1 | contig 10503 bp, 15 predicted proteins | sample saktaG_4_FD_190145 | JGI IMG/M metagenome (GOLD analysis project Ga0268276, IMG submission 190145) | Saline water microbial communities from Sakinaw Lake, British Columbia, Canada - sak_2010_1_5_45m | ecosystem: Environmental > Aquatic > Non-marine Saline and Alkaline > Saline ...
TAAAAATATGTTAGACGAGGTTTATGATATTGGTTATTAATGAAAAATCTTTAAGGGTAATATTGATGAATGGGTTATTAGATAATAATCTTTTTCACGAAGAACTTGGCAGAGCCAGTTATTAAGTTGTTGGTTTTAAATGAAGTAATTAAATAAATGTTTGATTGAAACATAAGCAATAGATTTATAATGTTTGAATAATTAAAACATTTGTTGGGAAAATGAGAACAATAATGAAAAAAGCAATGCACAATCTTCTTGAATTATTTTACAAAAATAATAATGAACCCCTTCATTTAAGGGATATTGCAAGAAAAGTTAATTTAAATGAAAGTAGTATTTCAAGACATTTAAATATTCTTGTAAAAAAAAATATTTTGAAAATTAAAATGGATGGAAATTTAAAAAAATTTTATTTATCTCTTGATTATATTCCTGTTTTATTCTCTGTTTATGACGATGAAAAAATAAATTCTTTACCTTTGTTAAGAAAGAAAACAATAAAGTTGTACCTTCAAAATTTAGTTAAAAAACCAGTTTTTATGATAGTCTTTGGTTCAACTGCAAAAGGAACTTTTAGAAATAATTCTGATTTAGATATTTTAGAAGTTTATTATTCTAAAACAGATAATAAAGAAATTCAAAAATATGTGGAATCTCAGACAGGAATAAGAATTAATTCATTTCAATTAACTGAAAAACAATTTAAAATAGAATTGATAACCAGGCAAGATAAAACAATTCAATCTGCAATTAATACTGGTTTTCCAGTTTTCAACCAAAAATATTATTGGGCTTTAATTTACAATGGATGAAAGAATACTTAAAAAATTAATTGAAAGAAAAGATAAATTAAAAAGTAAAATTGATTTTTTTATGTTTAAAAAATTGTTAGTAAAACAAAATTTGGATGTTCAAGAAATAAAAGGTCATTTAGAAAAAGCAAAGCACAATTTACAATTTGTTACAGATACTTCAAAAGAAAAATATTCTGATTGGGTTGTGGTTGGTTGTTATTATGCTGTTTACCACATGGTTTTATCTTTGATTTTAAATAAAGGGTATAATTCTAAAAATCATGATGCATCTCTTTGCATTCTTATTCAAGAATATTTTAAAGATAAAATTAATTTAGAAGAAATAGAATTGATTAATAGATTATTTATTGATTATAATGATTTAATTTTTTATGTCCACTCAAAAAACAAGCGAGAAGAAGCAACATATTCAACTAAATATAAATTTGATAAAAATTCTGTTGAAAATTTAATCTTAAAGACAAGATTATTTGTTGCTAAAGTTGAAGAGATTTTAAGGTCGGATAAATAATAAAATTGAACAACTCCAAAACCAACTTTCAAATGGGAATTTTGAATCTAATAAAACAAAGATTGTGGAAAAGGAAATTATTTCAGAAGAATTAAAACCTGTGAAATTGTCTTCTGTTTTGTTTGGAAAAATTATGAATTTGTTTTGATAATATTACCTGCTCCCTTCGCTCGCAGATTAATTATAGAATAATAATAGGAGATTTGAAGTTTTTTGTTAATGTAAAATATTTAAGCTTGATGGTGATGATAAAAATATGTTAGACGAGGTTTATGATATTGGTTATTAATGAAAAATCTTTAAGGGTAATATTGATGAATGGGTTATTAGATAATAATCTTTTTCACGAAGAACTTGGCAGAGCCAGTTCTGAGATGTTGATGTTGTTAAGAAAATTATTTAAACAAGAAAGAATTTGGTTTATTATGAAAAAACAAAATAAAGAAATTGAAGAAATAAAAAGAAAAATAGTTCCTTTATTAAAAAAGAACAAAATAGTCAGAGCAGGAATTTTTGGAAGTTATGCTCGTGGTGAGCAAAAGAAAAATAGTGATATTGATATTTTGATTAAAGTCCCAAAAGGTATTGGTTTAGAATTTATTGGGATTAAGTTTGATTTAGAAAATAAACTTGGAAAGAGAATTGATTTAATTAGTTATAATGGAATTCACCCTTTATTAAAAAATAAAATATTAAATGAAGAGATAAGAATAATATGAAAAGAAATGTAAATTTGTTTTTGCAAGATATTTTAGAAAGAATAGAATTAATTGAAAATTCAGTGAGGAATTTGTCTGAAAATTCTTTTCAAGAAAATAAAGAGAAAGTGGACGCAAATATAAGAAGATTAGAAATTATAGGAGAGGCAGCTAAAAATATCCCTAATTCATTTAGAGAAAAATATCCTAAGGTCTCTTGGAAAAAAATATCTGGTCTTAGGGATTTAATAACTCATGTTTATTTTGGAATTGATTTAGATATTGTTTGGAATATTATCAAAAATGATTTGCCAAAATTAAAAGAGCAAGTTAAGAAAATTATTTCTGAATTGAAGAAAGTGTGAAACCAGCAAACCCAACTTGCAGAACTCCAAAATCACTTTACAGAAATTCAATCACAGCTCGCGAATGGGGACTTTCAAATAAATGTTTCAAATGTTAAAGACGAGAAAGTTGAAGAAGTTGAAACTGTTGAAGAAAAGATAAAACCTGTGAAATTGTCTTCTGTTTTGTTTGGAAAAATTATGAATTTGTTTTGATAATATTACCTGCTCCCTTCGCTCGCAGATTAATTATGGAATAATAATAGGAGATTTGAAGTTTTTTGTTAATGTAAAATCTTTAAGCTTGATGGTGATGATAAAAATATGTTAGACGAGGTTTATGATATTGGTTATTAATGAAAAATCTTTAAGGGTAATATTGATGAATGGGTTATTAGATAATAATCTTCTTAACAAAGAATTTGGCAGAGCAAGTTATTAAGTTGTTGATGTTGTTAAGAAAATTATTTAAATATAATTAATAATATAAAAAATAAAAGGGAAAAATCCCTCAAAGGAAAGAGTAATTCTTAGCAGATTATAATTTTATTAATGGCAATAACTATTTAAACTTTTCTACAATAATTTTTTTGTGGAGGACGCCCTGATCGCTCAGAGGAAAGAGCACCAGTCCCATAAACTGGATCTTAGCAGATATCTGGGTTCGAATCCCAGTCAGGGTGCCTCCACTTTAATCTAATAAAACAAAAGTTAAAAAGAATGTTGAAGAGAACATAAAACCAACAGAACTTTTTTCAATTCTTGTTAGGAAGTTCAATAATATTCTTGGGATTGGGGATTGAAATTAAAGTTGAAAGATTATTTAATTAAGTAAAAAAAGACCTGCCCCCTGTTGTTCGCAGATTGATAACAAATTGTTAATACAAGATTTGAATTTTGGTATTGAGGTTGATGATGATAAAATTATTCTTGGTAAGGGTCAAATAAAAATTATGTTAATAAGGTGTGTGAGCACGGGCAATTTTTGGGATTGGGAATTAAACTTCATCCCAATTAAATTTATTAATCTAAATTCTTTGTTTGTTTGATGAGAAAAGAAATTTTTATTTTGGTTTTATTTTTAATTCCGTTTATTAGTGCAGATGTAATTTCTTTAAATTCTGGTGGAACAGGAAATATTATTTTAAACCCAAACGAGTATATTGAAGGTTTTTTCTGGGGTGATGTTTGTGTGCCTTATACATGTATATCATTAGGTTATTATGATTGTGGTACTTGGGATAATGGGTGTGAAGGAACAATTAATTGTGGAAGTTGTTTAACTGGTTATAGTTGTCAAGCAGGAATTTGCACTTTAATTGGAACAGGCGATAGTCCAGGAGGAGGGGGTGGGGCAACCACAACTTCTCCAGGAATAAATGTAGATGTTTTTCCAACATCTTTTACAATGCAATTAGCAATAAGAACGAGCAATCCTACAACAATTAAAGTTACAAATCCTGGAACCTCTACAATAATGGTTCCTGTTGGGTTAACTAATTTATCAAATATGATTCTTTTAAATACAACTTCTTTTGAATTAGCTCCTGGAGAATCTAAAAATTTAGATGTGACTTTTGTAGCTTTAAGTCAGACAGGTAATTTCAAAAGTAATATTATTATAGGAGATGAATCTATTCCTGTTGAAATGATAGTAAGAACAAAACTTCTTCTTTTTGATTCTGTTATTGAAGTTTTAAATGAAAACGCACAAGTTAAACAAGGTGCAAAACTGAAAACAAAAATTACTTTGATTCCAATGGGCGACCCGAACAGATTAGATGTTACTTTGAATTATACAATTAAAGATTATAATGGAGTTGTTTATTTTACAAAAACAGAAACAATGTTGATTGAGGAAAAAATGAGTTTTGAAAGAGCTTTTAGCGTGAATAAAATTCCTGATGGAAAATATGTTATTGGTTTAATGTTAATTTATCCGAACGGTGTTGCACCTTCAAGTGCACATTTTGAAATTGTTTCTACTTTGTTTGGAAGAATAATTTTAATTTTAATAATTTTAATTTTAATAGTGTTGATGCTCTTGATAATTTTCTTAATTTGGAAACGTAGAAAAGAGGAAGAAGAACCTGTGGAACAGAATGTTTAAATTGGGTTTCTTTTTAGAAATTGGTTTCTTTTAAAAAAGAAACTACACTGGTAGAAAACATTTTGTTAGCACTGTAAAAGAAAACTATAAGACGTTTCACAATATTGTTTTAAGAAACATTTTTTAACTTGTTTTTTTATTTTAAGTTATGTTAATTGGACTTGTTGGAAATGGGAATTTCTTAGAAAGAAATCCTACAATGGCAAAGAAAGGAGAAAACAAAAAATGCTTATCGGGTTAGTAGGGAAACCGTCGTGTGGAAAGAGCACTTTTTTTAAAGCAGCAACTTTAGCAGAAATTGAAATTGCAGCTTATCCTTTTACGACGATAAAACCAAATTCAGGTGTGGGTTATGTAAAGGTCGAATGCATAGACAAAGAATTTCATACACAGTGTAATCCTCGAACAGGTTTTTGTATAGAACATCATCGTTTTGTGCCAGTGAATTTAATGGATGTTGCAGGTTTGGTGCCAGGTGCATCAGAAGGAAAAGGATTAGGAAATCAATTTTTAGATGATTTGAGGCAAGCAGATGTTTTTATTCATATTGTAGATGTTTCAGGAACAACAAATATTGAAGGAAAACCAACTGAAAATTATAATCCTTGCGAAGATGTTCGTTTTTTAGAAGACGAGTTAAACAAATGGTTTTTTAATATTTTTTCAAAAGTTTGGAAAAGTTTTGCACGGAAAACAGAAATGGAAAAAGAAAAGTTTTCCGAAGCTGTTGCACGTCAGTTTTCTGGTTTGAAAGTTACAGAAGAACAAGTTAAAAACGTTTTGCGTAAATTGAATTTTCCTGAAAAAGCAAGTGGTTGGACAGAAGAGCAGGTTAAAGAATTTGCATCTGCTTTGCGTTCTGAAAGTAAACCAATGATTATTGCAGCGAACAAAATTGATTTGTCTGATTCAAAAAAGAATTTAGAAAAACTTGAAAAAGAATTTCCAGAACTTTTGATTTATTCGTGTTCTGCTGATTCTGAACTTGCTTTACGAGAAGCTACAAAAGCAGGATTAATAGATTATATTTCTGGTGATGAAAGTTTTAAGATTAAGGGAGAGTTAAATGAGGGGCAAAAAAACGCCTTGAAAAAAATTAGAAAAAATGTTTTAGAAATTTATGGTGGAACAGGAGTTCAGGAAATTTTAAATATGGCTGTGTTTGGTTTTTTAAAATACATTGCTGTTTTTCCAGCGTCGGCAAATAAACTTGCAGATAGTAAGGGAAATATTTTGCCAGATTGTTTTTTATTACCTCCTGAAAGCACAGCCTTGGACTTTGCATACTTTTTGCATACTGATTTTGGGAAGAATTTTATTAAAGCAATTGATGCTCGAACAAAAAAAGCACTTGGAAAAAATTATGTTTTGAAACATCGGGATGCTTTGGAAATCGTTACGCGCTAACGATTTTCTATCTTGTAGAGATTATGGAAATTGTAACTCGTTAGGATTTTCTATCTTGTAGAGATTATGGAAATTGTTATAAAATGAAAATTAAAATAAAAGTTCATGCAAATTCTTCACGAGAAAAAGTTGATGAAATTTCTGAAGGAGAATTTGAAGTTTGGTTAAAAGAAAAAGCAATTGATGGAAAAGCAAATTTGAAATTGTTAAAAGTTTTGAAGAAATATTTTGGAAAAGAAGTTGAAATTGTTAAAGGATTTAAGGGCAGGAAGAAAGTTGTTGAGGTTGGGAAATGAAAAAGTTTGAAAACTATGGTTCAAAAATTAACAAAGACAAAATATTATTATCTTAAATCTTTTTTAGATTTTACAAAAGAGGAAAAACATTTGGCAGAAATTTCTAAAAAATTTTAGGAGCCCCCCCAATAGTTAGAAGGCATTTAAATGAATTTGAATCAAAAGGTTTTATTAAAAAATCAAATAAAGGAAGACTAACTTTTAAAAAAATAAAGAAGATAAAAAGTTTTTTAGAATAATATAAAAACTCATTGATTTTTTTATTAATATGAAATATGAATATGCTCCTGACCTTCAGGAAAAAGCAGAAGATTTTTGTAGAGTTTTGTTACCGCATGTTAAGGTTAATAGAATAAAATGTTTTAGAAGTTATGGAACATCTACGAAAAGAACAATTGCACGTTGCCATGCACTTGGGAAAATTATGCAAAAGGCAATGGGCACCGACGCGTTTTATGTTTTAGAATTTTTAGCAGAACGATTTGAGAAAATGACGCAACAAGATAAAGAAAAAGTTATACTCCACGAACTTATGCATATTCCTAAAACTTTTGGTGGCGGGTTTAAACATCATGATTGGGTAACAGATAAAAACATAGATAAATTATACAAAGAATATGAAAATCAAAAAAGGTTCTAAAGAAATTGAAATTAAAGTTAAGAAATGCAATTGGTTTAGAAAAGCATTTGGATTAATGTTTTGCCGACGAGAAAAGGCAAAAGCACTTTTGTTTGAATTTTCAAAACCTGTTCAATTTCATTTAACATCAATGTTTGTTTTCTTTCCTTTTGTTTGTGCTTGGTTGGATGAAAGAAATAATATAATTGATATTAGAAAGATAGAACCTTTTAAATTTCATGTTCCGTCGAGGAAATTCTATAAAAAATTTGTTGAAATTCCAATTAGTTCTCATTACAAAGAAATTATTCAAAATCTCGTCGGTGAGGAAAAGTTTAAAAAGAAATGTTACTTGAATAGTATATATTAATCAAAAGGAGGTGAAAAATGGGAAAAATTGTTGTTAAAAATGTAATTACAAGAAAGCCAGGTCATCTTTACTACGTTGATGGTCAAGGAAATGTTTGTGAAGCAAAAATGGCTAGAGGCGGAAAAAAGAGAAAGAAAAAAGTTGTGAAAAAGAAGCCTGTTAAGAAAAAAGTTGTGAAAAAGAAAAGATAAATCCTCTTTATTTTATTTTTATTTTTTAATTAATTTTATTTTATATGTATATTGAAATATACAAATTTTTTTAAAGAAGAATTTGTTATTTTCTGTATGGCAAAAACACTTATTTCAAAAACGTTTCGAAGTGAATCTGAAGATAAATTGGATGAGATGTTTAATCGATATGCTAAAGAAAAAAGTATAGGGCCTCAAGATAGAGTTAAGGTTTCTTTTGCAGTTATTTATAATGGGGCTACTACATACTTTAATAAATCAATTACATATTTCTCTGAAAAAAAAGAGTAATCTTAAAAACTTTAATCGCTTTTCTTTTTTATGTCAATAATTTTAGGAATTGAATCAACAGCACACACGTTTGGAATTGGAATTGTGCGTGATGGAAAAGTTCTTGCAAATGTTCGTTCAATGTATACAACAAAATCCGGTGGAATAATTCCTACTGATTCTGCAAAACATCATAAAAATATTTCTCAAGAAATTTATTTGAAGGCTTTGGAAGAAGCTGGGATTAAAGAATCTGAAATTAATGCAATTGCATTTTCTCAAGGTCCTGGATTAGCCCCGTGTTTAATTGAAGGAATGAAATTTGCAAAAAAACTTTCTGGAAAATTGGATACCCTAAAGGGCACAAGTAATCCACTTGTTGGTGTAAATCATTGTATTGCTCATTTAGAAATTGGGAAGATTGTTGGAGCTGGGAATTCTGAGGTTGGTTCACCGGTCATGCTTTATATTTCTGGAGCGAACACACAAGTAATTGCTTATGCGTCGGGGAAATATCGGGTTTTTGGAGAAACTTTGGATTTAGGTGTTGGAAATTTTATAGATACTTTTGCACGTTATGCTGGAATTGGTTTTCCAGGTGGGCCGAAAATTCAAAAGCTTGCAGAAAAAGGAAAAAATTATATTGAGCTTCCCTATAAAGTTAAAGGAATGGATATTGCACTTTCAGGAATTTTGACAAATCTTAAACAGAAATTAGGTTCGCTCCAAAATCGCTCACAAATAATTGGCTCAGTTCCAGACAGTTGTCAAGGAACTTCGCTAAAAAATAAATTAAGTGATAATAAATTTAAGCAGAGAAATCTGGCAAAGCCGATTTTAAATCAATTTAAATCAACGAGCGGGCAGAGCGAGCGAGATTATACTTTAAATGATTTAGCATTTTCTCTTCAGGAAACTGTTTTTGCAATGTTAGTTGAAACAGCTGAAAGAGCTTTGGCTCATACAGGAAAAAAAGAATTGCTTTTAGGTGGCGGTGTTGCATGTAATTCTCGTTTACAAGAAATGTGCAAAATAATGTGTAAAGAACGAGGAGCAAAGTTTTTTTGCCCTGACAAAAGTTTGCTTGTTGATAATGGTGCAATGATTGCTTATCTTGGGGAAATTCTTTTCAGAAAAAAAATATTTGAAAAAGATTTAAATAAAGTTGATATTTTTCCTAGGCAAAGGATTGACGAAGTTAATATAAATTGGAAAAATTGACTTCTTTTGAAATACGTTTTTTATGAAATAAAAAACATGGAGAACTGATGATGTTGAGGTTGGGTGGAAATAGTTATAACCTGTTTTCTAAACTTTTTGTAATTTCTCTTAGAAGTTGTTCTGTTGCCTTATATTTTCTATTAAAAAAGTCTTTTTCAAATTTTTCTGCTTGGACTTCGCAATGTCTTCTTCCTTGGCGATTTAAAAAGTTGAAACTTTCTTTTATAGTTTCGTCTGGACCTTGAAGAACAATGTCTACACCTACAAATTCTTCATAAGTGTATCCAACATCTTCTATAAATTTTCCTTGTAAATTTGCTTTTTTTATGTCTGCATTAGGAATTTTTTTTAATCCATAATATATTTCATAAATTTCTTTTATTTCTTTTGAACTTGCATATTCAATATCATTTGGATATTTTTCTCTTGGTTCAAAATGAATTTTTATTTGTTTTAAGAAGTCTTTATTTCTTTTAACCATATTTATTGATTCAGAATATTCTTTAAAAATATTTATGTGATTCAAAATATAGTTAGTGTGCTCAGAAGGGACATATGTCAATAGGCAAAACCAAAAATTAGTTCGCAATAAATTGCTCAAATCAATATAACTTCAAAATCGCCTTTGGCAGATTTTTCCATTGTTAAAATTGTTAATATGTAAAATTCTAATCTATCTTAATTATTTTTTTAAAATTTTGGCTTGACGAAGTTTGGTAAAATTTATTAATTGTGAACAAGGTGAACCAAATTTATGTGCAAAATAGGGGGTGACATATGTCTGTGGGAGCACATTCAAAATATAGTTAGAAAGTTTTATAAACCAAAAATATTTCAGTTCTTTATCTGATGGACGAAGATTCAAATGAGGATGTCGTTCTCGGAAGTTTAAGATGACAGACATATATCAAATTATTGAAAAAGCACGAAGAACAGGAAAGATTGAGAAAGGAACAAACGAAGTTACAAAAGCGATTGAGCGAGGAACTGCAAAATTTGTTGTTTATGCTTCTGATGTTGAACCAAAAGAAATTATTCAACACATTCCTTTTTTATGTAAAGAGAAAAAAATTTTGTGCAAAGAAGTTGATAATAAACAAAAACTTGGAATAGCTGTAGGTATTTCTGTTCCTGCTTCATCTGTTGCAGTTATTGAAACAGGCGAAGCTGATGCAGATATTGTGGGGTTGAAGTAAAATGGTTGAAATTAAATTTTTTGAAAATTTGAAAGAAAAAATTAGTTTAATAGAAAATGAAAAAGATAAAAATAAAATGAGGGGGTTAATAATTGATGTGGTGGTTGATTTAGAAAAATTTTGTCATGAGGATAGTGTTCAAATTCATGGTGTATTGGCTGAAGCACGTGAAAGATGTAAAAAAGAAATCAACAAATCATATAACAATTAAAAATGGCAAAAACTCAGCAAACTAATCAAAAAAAACAAACTGGTTCTAAAGGAAGTGATAGAATTTTAGGAGAAGTTGTTCCTGCTGTTGTTCAAGAATTAATTGGTCGAACAGGTTTTAGAGGAGAAATTACGCAAGTTAAATGTCTTGTTCAGGAAGGAAGAGATAAAGGACGTTCAATGCGAAGAAATGTTAAAGGTCCTGTAAGAATCGGAGATATTTTAGTGCTTAGAGAAACAGA
>Ga0268276_1004131_pt1 | contig 10499 bp, 12 predicted proteins | sample saktaG_4_FD_190145 | JGI IMG/M metagenome (GOLD analysis project Ga0268276, IMG submission 190145) | Saline water microbial communities from Sakinaw Lake, British Columbia, Canada - sak_2010_1_5_45m | ecosystem: Environmental > Aquatic > Non-marine Saline and Alkaline > Saline ...
TAGAACGCCGCTGCTGGCACGGCTGGGCCGGTGTAGTCGGCATGCAGCACGACAGTCGCCGGAGGCGTGCCGGTCGCGAATGTGACGGTGAACGCCATCTGGCTGCCGCCCCGGTGTCGCGCCGCGAGGAGTTGTGCTTGCCAGTTGCGCATAGCTTACGCCTTCTCCCAGCAGACCATCCGATGCCCGGAGGCCTCGCGCCAGATGACCCAGCCCACCGACGCCGCGGCGATGTCGTCCAGGTCGCCGGCCTTGTCGGCAATCACGCCTGTCGTGGCCGTGGCGAACGCCCCGGTTATCGTGCCGGTGCAGCCCTCGCCAATCTCCAGGCCGGATGGGGTGATCCCGGTCCAAATCCCTGTGCGGGTCACAGTGTGATGCGCGCCGTCTTTCAGGGTCGGCGCGAAGGAGCCAGCGCCCGCGGTCCCGAGGTCGACCAGGCATGGCTGACGCTCGACGGTGCCGCCTGCGGTCCAGCGCAGACGGTCTCCGGCCGCGGTGCCTGTCGACGCGGCGACAGCACCTATGGCGCCCGGCGTGATAACGTCGGCTTGCCCAACAGCATGCGCGGAAGCATGGAGCGCGGGCTTGAAGAGATACCAGGCGAGGCTGTTCCAGGCTGTGACACCATCGCCAATCTTGATGCCTGGAGTAGTAGTCTCAAGCCCGATTTCGCCCTCGGCGAGCACCAGATTCTCTCCGGCCCATGCGAGCGCTGTCCCGCGATGGTGCCGGATTACCGTGCAGGGGGCATAGTCGGTGTAGTCCCATGCAAGACTGCCGCCGTCAATGATGAGCGGGATGGCCGGCGGGATGGTGAACCGCGATTCGGTGTCGCCCTCGACATAGGCTGTGACCAAGGTCTCCTCGTCCCACCCGGCCGCCAGGACATAGAGCTTCATGCGGATGTGACTGGTAGCGGCCAACCCGGCAATCACACCATGCAGCATGGTCATGTCATAGGTCGCACGGGCGCCAGTCAGGTTGACTTTGGTTGTCGTCCCGATCAGGGTTTCGGCGTCTTCGTCGTCCACAGCGTAGAACACGGCATACATCTTGGCTGTCGATGTGCCGTTGGTCTGTTCCAAGATGGCGTCGACATGGCACAGCCACGGACCAGCCGGGATGGACGGTAGCCAGAGAGGGACAGTCTTCCAGGTGGCGACCAGCAGCGTGCCGTCTGACCCCGCCTTCTCGATGTCGGCCTCGACTCCTACCGACTCATAAGCAGGGACCGTACGCTTGATCCCCGTGGCTTCTAGATCCAGCAAGTAGTACGGCATGCCTCGACCGTAAGAGCACTCACCACCCAGATGCCTGAAGTCTATCTGAGACATGAATCACCTCAAATCATCTCGTCAGTGTCGTGCACCCGATTCCGTTCTTGCCCATAGAGAGCTTGCAGCCGTACTTGTCGAGCACCGCGCCGACGGCTTCCGCGCAGAGCTGCTCGCGCATTCTGGTGGCACCGGCAAGTTGCTCCTGCAGGTGTTGCACCTGGCCTTCGAGCCTGCGGATCTTCGTAGCGTCGTCATGCTCTGTCTGCGGCGGTTCTGCCCTGTCGGCTTTCGGCTTGATGAGGTCGAGCTTCGGGTCGTCAGTCTTCGTGTCTGCCATCTTCTTCACCTCGTCAGTTGTAGATCACGGTCAGCTTGTCGCCCTCTTCCAAGACGCCATCGAGGTCCAGGGCGTCCCACGTCAGGCGCGTCGTGTACCCGCCGTCCATGGCGTAGTCGTCGCCGTAGAACTGGTTCCCGGCCCCTTTCACGAGGAGAATGGTCTCGTTCGGCGTCGTAGGGGCATCAGCCAGGGTGACGTACCCGTTGGTGATGTTGGTCGAGGTCAGGGTGAACTTCTCGACCAGCCGCTGTCCGGCTAGGTCGGGCACGTCGTGCCAGCCGAGCGAGCTGCCGCTGTCGGTGCCCCAGTACTGCGAGGCATCGGCGCCGCTGGCCCCGTGGTCGTGGTCACCCGCCGCGATCTTGCTCGAACCGGTACCAATGGCGGCCGAGGCGATCATGGCATAGGTCACACCACCGGAGGCGATGCAGAGCCCGTTGGCATCCTTGGCGAGGCTGGTGCCGTTGAGCTTGATCGTGACGGCGTCTCCCGACAGCTCGATGCCCTGTCCGGGATTCACGTCGAAGGCGTTGCCGGTCTGGGCCAGGCCGTCCCCTGCGGTAATGGTCTGCCCGCCCATCTGCGACCAGGTGAGATTGTCGGTGTCGATGACGTCCGAGGCCGCGTCGGCGGTACAGAACCACTGTTCGTCCCCGTAACTCGTGCCTTCCTGGACGAAGCAGGCTGCGGACGAAGCGCCGTTGCCCGTGTAGAAATCGGCTGGACGTTCCCACGCACCCGTCCGCATGATCCAGATGCCGTTCTGACTGGCACTGGTCTGGCCGACGCAGAGGATGCGGTCCCCGTCGGAACAGACTACGCTGTCGATGGTCTGGGCCCCCGTAAGCGCGACATTGGAGACTGCGATCACCCGGGTGGCGGACTTCCAGGCCAGCCCGGAGAAGAGGGCGTCCACGTACGCCTTGCGCACACCCTGGTTGCCCGTCGTGGGATCGGCGCTGAAGGTCGGCAGGTTGGTCCCGAAGGCCCAGACAGCGGCAATCGTCTCGGCCTGGTCGAGCCGGGCGATGTTGGCATAGTCGGCAAGTTTGTCGAACGCGATGGACCCGGCCAACTGAGCCGATGTTACGCCGGCAGTTTTGATGTCCAGGCCGTTGGCCGTACGCTCCAGGGCCCCGGAGCTGTAGCACTTGACCTGGAACTCGTCGCTACTCCCCTCCTCCATGGATTGGGAGTCCAGCAGGGCAAAGCGGGCGAGAATGTCAGCCATGACCGTAGTCCTTACGCTGTGTAGGTGTACTCAAGGGTGAGCTTGTCTCCGGCTTCGAGAACCCCGTCGAGAGAGAGCCCGTCCCAACTGAGCCGGGCCGGATCAATCGTTACAGTGAAGTCTCGCGGGTACGACTGGCTCCCGGCGCCGTCGATGACGAGCTGCAGCATGCGGAGGTCCGGCGCGTGGGTCAGGGACACGTACTTGTTGCTGATGTGGGTCGAGTTCAGGGTCCAGGGGTCCCGGTAGATGGCCGCGCCGCTGCCGCCGTGCGATGGCGGGAGTGAACTGTCGTCGATGATGTGGTCGTCGTCGGCGTCGTACTCGGACTTGCGCATGTACTCGTCGTCCACCAGGTCCTCAGGGGGATCGAATCCCTCTTCGAGGTTGTTGCGACAGCGGAGCATGCCGCTGGCCACGAGGTCGCCGTCGGCGTCGGTGTCGTGGATGCGCAGTTCCAAGGGGATGATGCGCGCAGCCGCCAGGCCGTCGAATGCCGTTTCGAGAGGCGTGGTATTGAGAGAGCCGGTGGCAACGAGCTGCCCGGTCCCCGTCGTCCAGTCGCCAAACTCGGCGACCTTCACGCCGCGGTGCCAGAGGGCGGCATAGATGCTGGCGGCCGTGAGACCTGAATCGACCACACGCATATCGAGCGACTTGCGGAACTCGGGCGTGTCCCCGGATACGCTGAGGCGTTCGCCTGCCAGAACCGTCACGGTGATGTCCGGTGTCGTAGGCACGGCTGGGCTCCTATAGGGTCATGGCCAGATTGTCGAAGGTGGCCTTGTGGAAGGCTGCAAGCCCGGCGGGGTTGCCCGCCTGGGCATCGTCGGAGTCGATGGCGTAGGCCTCGGACAGCACATAGGCCACGAGGGCCGGGGCAAAGCGGTCGTGGATCGCGATCACGTCCGCTTCGGCTTCGGCGGCCGAGGGAGCCTCGATCCTGATGGTTTCGTCGGTATCGAGAATCACGCAGTCAGGCCGACGGCTGAAGAGGGCCCGGCAGCCGGCATTGAGGTCGGCCAGGAGGACAGAGGCGGTGTAGCGCTGGCCGTCCACATCGTTCAGGCGTACCCGGACAGCGTCGAGAATGTCTTCTGCGGTCATAGGACTCTGACTCCCTGCAGGGCGGTGTCGTAGAGCCCGGCGAAATTGCTCTGCGACCGGACCCGCAACCGGTAGAGCCGTTCATCCCAGGCGGCCTGCCAGACGGGCCAGTCCTGAGCGCTCCAGGGCTTGGCGGCATCGCGCTTGCGCACGGCCACCGCGCCGGCAATGAGCGTGTCCTGCTCGGCCGTCAGGAGCCAGTCGGGAACGTCGTCGCCGCTGGGCTGGCAGATCATGGCGACGGTGTAATCGTTGTTGCCGGGATCGGCAGCGAACACCAGGGTCGCGGGGGGGGCGAGGGCGACACCGGACTTGTCGATGGCCTCACCGTCGTCGTTCTGCAAGGCGGCGATGGCCACCAGGACGGCGCCGGTGGGGATGTCGAGGTCGTATTCGAGGGTATCGCTCGCGCCCTCGAGTGCCACATCTTCCACCCAGACACCCGTGCGCCGGCAAAGCTCGCGGGTCACCTGGCGGAGTGCGTCCATAGCCAGGGGGTACGGGCAGCCGGGGAGCTGCAGCATCGTGCGGTCGACGAGAGCGGAGAGGCTGGCGAGGGTGGCAGTCATTTTGCCCCGGTCCCTTCCTGCGCGCAATGCAGTGCGTTCAGATGCTTGCGCATGTGCTCTTCGGTCCAGCGCCCAGGGAGTTCCTTCCCGAACGTGGCGATGGAATACTCGCGAAGCACCGCCTTGCCTTCAAGGGCCATGACATCCGGGTGCTGCGGGATAAGGGACCCGTCGGCGGAGTCTCCCGGAGCGCCGTCAGCGCCAACGTCCTGGACCTCCGGTGGGGGAGGCCGGTCCGGCTGCAGCACTTCAAGCTGGGCCGGTGGCGTGGGTTCTGCGGGCAAAGCAGGGGCTTTGGGGGGCGCCGGCACGACGGCAACCACCGGGGCCAGTGGAATGAGTTGCCCGCCCGGCAGGATCTCGCTCCGGGTCTCGGTGTCGAACATGGCGGTGCGGAAGCCCCTCGCCTCGAAACGCGGGTTGTAGGTGAACACGAAGCCATCCTTGCGAATGCTGACCTTGACCGCTGCCATTCCTTGTACCTCCTTCTTCTTGGAGTGCGGTGCCGTGAGAGGGGCGGCCTGACGATGACGGATGGTTGTCAGGCCGCCATTGCTCATGGCGCCACAGGGCGCCGCGTGGATCAGATGCCGTGGACGACGCTGAAGTGGACGCGGAAGAGGACCTTGCCGACGGCAGAGCCGGCGCCGAGGATCTTCGCGCAGACGTACTTCGTGGCCGTCTCGCCATCGAGATACAGCCCGTTCAGGCTGTCCTCGCCGGCAATGTGGGAGCTGCGGACGGTGCCGGCAGCGGCGTTTCCGTTGAACCCGTCCAGGAGGCTGTCCAGCGCCACGGCCGTAGTGCCGGCGTCGGTGTAATGGCCGACGTCGAACGTGACGCTGGAGCCGCAGGCAACGCCGATGACGGCTTCCATGCGATGGATGACGACCTTCTTGGCGAACGAGAAGAGAACCACAATGTCGTTCGCTTCGAGTTCCTGGTCGGTGCAGTCCAGCAGGACCTCGCGCATCTCCGGGTGTGTCTCGTACCACGGGCGGGAAATCAGGTCGGTGAGGATGTTGTAGATCGGGGGCATGTATCGGGTCTCCTTAGACTCTGACTCTTGGGGTGTTCGGTCGGGGTGACCGAGGGCCGGCCTTTCACCGGCCCCCGGGGTGGGTTCAGGAGGCTCAGGCCTCGGCGGTGGGTTTGCAGTACAGCGTGCCGCAGGCTTCGGGCTTGACGACCTTGTAGCCGTACACCTGGAGCATCCGCACCAGGTCGCCGAAGGTCTTGGGGTTCTTCAGGGTTTCCTTCTTGACGAGCTGCGACGCGAACGTCAGGCCGGCCTTGTGGCCGAACAGCGTGTTCCAGCAGGTCACGGTGTCGGTGACGGTGGGGAGGTTGTTCGAGCGGAAGACCTCGAAGCGGTCGATCATGCCGATACGGCCGTTGCGCAGAACGCTCTTGCCGTCGCCGGTGAGAGACGCGTCCTTGATGTCGCTCATTTTCAGTTTGGTGGTGTACCACGAGGGCAGCACGATCCAGCGACCGTCGTCGGGGACGTTCTGCTCGTCCAGAGCCTGGCCGCACCGGAGAATGCACTCGATGGCGTTGGCGCTGTTGATGGCCTCGGGGGCCCCGGTGGCGCCGAGGTCGATTGCGCCCGACTCGGCGCCGGCCGTGGCACCGGCGTTGGCGGCGGCCACATCGCCGTAGGCGTTGGCCAGGATCGCGGTGTCGATGGCGTTGCGCAACTGCTCCGAGAAATGGGTGGCCCACTGCTCGACGTAGTTGAGGTCCATCTGTTTTTCTTCGGCCGCGTCGATGGCGAACGCCCAGTACTTGCCCTCGTCGATGTTCAACTCGACCGGCGTGGCTTCGGGCGTGGCGTAGGTGATGTCCTGCCCGGGCTTGTAGTCGGAAATCACCGCGTCGGGCAGGGTACGGATGATGACTTTGTCACCGAACTTGGTGATCTGACCTTCATACTCGGTGTTCGCGATCGCGCCGAACACGGTTGCGGCGTAGAAGGCGATGAGGAGCTTGGCCGCGTACAACGTCGGGATCAGGCTCGACGTTTTCGCGTTGGGGTAGCCGGTGGCAACGGTGGTCATGGTAGTGGGATCTCCTTACGTGTGGTCAGCGGACACGGTTTTCGGTGTATGCCGCGTCGATTTCAGCTATGAGGGCGAGCGCCCGATCTCCGGTGATTTCTTTCTTGGTGATGGCGGTGTACGCCTGCGAGACTTCTGCCTGTGTCCAGATGCGCTTGGACTGCGGTTTTTGGCCTTGCGGGGCGCCCGGCCTGACCGTGACCTGGCGGCCTATCGGTACGGGCTGGGCAACTCGCGGTGCGGCAGGAGCAACGGGCCCCTGCGCGGCCTCGGGCCAATCTCCGAAGATGCGCGCCACGGCGCCGGCATCGCCGGCAGTAATGGCGTTGTGCAGCAGTTGCAGATACGCGACCCCGGTACGCGGCTCGCTGGTGTCCCTGAGCCACGCCACGAAACGCGGATCGTTGTTCTGGGTCTGCCAGTCCGGGAGTATCCGCGTGAGGTTGCTCTCCAAGCGTTCTTGCCTGGCGCGGTCTCGTTCGGCACGGAGTTCGTCCAAAGCCATCCGCTGCTCCTGCACGTCAGGAGCGTCCTGGGCTCGCCTCTGCATACGGCGATTGAACTTCGCCAGGGTGCGGAAGAAGTCCGGGCCGAACTCTTCCAGGGCGGCAGCGTCACCGACCAGTTCCTTGAGTTGGTCGTCGGTGTACTCCACATCGGCCTGGGTCGTACCGTCCGTGGCTCCCTGTGGGAGGGCGTCGGCGTCCGGTTGCCTGGACTTGAGCAGCGCCTGCAGCGTGTTGAGTGCTCCCTGCAGTTGGGCAACGTGTGCCTCAGAGTTGGCAAGCTGGCCCTTGAGGTGGCCAATGTGCTGATGGAGCGCCGGGACCTCGGCATCGTACTTGCCCTTGAGCACCCGGTAACGCTGCTCGGCGTCACCACCGAGAGGACCGGTCTCGGGTTGGCCGTGGGCTTGTACCTCGGCCTCGAAACCCGGAATCTCCAGCCCCCTGGGCTGCTCTGGCTCGTGCGAGTTCTGGTCCTGTTCCTCGGGCTGCTCGGCAGGCTGTTCGGGAGGATTCCCGGACGCGTCCTCGCGCTGGGCAGCTTCGAGTTGGGCCATTGCTTCGCGCTCTGCCTGGGCTACTGCTGTCGGAATCTTCGGCTCGTGTGCCATGGGAACCTGTCTCCTGTCCTCGGTGAGCCGTTGCCAGGGCCGTCAGGTGTTCGCTGGTCGCGAGCCTGCAGCCTCCAGGTCTTCACCGTCTTGCGGTCCTGCGAGTCGCGTGCCTCTGCGGTCTCCCGCCATCCGGCGGGGCCGGCCAGTGCCGGCGCGCGGTGTTCGCGTCTATCTCTGCTGCAGCAGGTCGAGCCTGCGCAGTGTCGATTCGATCTCATCTACGAGTTTCACGGCGCCCTGCGAGCGCAGCAGCTCGTCCCCCGAGCGGCTGCAACAGACCTGCACATGCCGCTGTCGGAGCATGTCAAGGTAGGCGTAGAGGGCCTCCCCCTCCTGGCTATCGGCCAGCCTCCCGAGCCGGGCAATGGTCTCTTCAGGCAACCTGGTGTGGTCGTCAGCCGGCATTGGGCAGGGCCTCCATGGACGTCTCTGCGGAAGGCTCCGCCGGTGCCTGTGCATGGCCGCTGCCTGGCCAGGTGCCCCATTTCCCGAAGAGGATCAGCAAGGCCAGCCAGCAACGGCGGTAGAAGGGGATCGACGAGACGGTCTGCTGCCAGAGCGCTTCCATGTGCGCGGCCTGCAGCGCGGCTACTTCCGCAATCCGCATGCCGGCGATCTGCCGTTGCCTCGCCTGACGCTGCCGGAACCCGTTGGCGGCGCGTTCGAGGTGCATGCGTTTGCCGGCCGAACTGAGGAGGTGCTTGGGAGGCCTGTTCACTGCGGAGGCCCTCCAGGTTGTTGCGGCCGTGCCTCGGGTGTCGGCGGCTTCGGGGCTCCGGGTGCCTGCCCCTGCATGGAGACCTGCTGCTGGGCCTGAGCCTGCGCGGCCTGTGTGGCCATCTGCCGGGCTTCCAGCTCTTCCTCCTTCGGGATCAGGTCGTGCTCGGAGATGTTGAGCTGCGCGGCAATCGCCCTCAGCAGCTTGGCTCGGCCGGGCATGCCGAGGATTTGCATGTCGATGGGGTTGGCGGTCAGGGCGGCGAACTGCTGGGTCCGCTGCATGTGCTGGTCACGGATCAGGTTGTACAGCGCTCCGCGGGCCACGACCTGGGCGTCGCCCTTGATGTCGTCATCGTCGCCGTAGGTCATGAGCCAGCGGTAAAGCCTGGTGAGCGACGGCTGCAGGACGTGTGCATCGACCTGGGCCAGCGCCCGGCGCAGTCCCTTGGCCGCGGCACCCAACAGCATCGAGAGCCCGCCCATGGTCTCGGCAGCGCCGCGGGCATTGGGGTCGCCGGAGATGTACCTCGGAACCCCGGTCACGTTGTCGGCGCGCTCGTCGTGGTACTTGGCAACGGACAAGAGCTGGTCGGCGAGGATGGTGGGTTGAAAGAAGCTGACCGGCACCTTGCCGTCGGCGCTGCGGGAGCCGTTCATCGGCCAAACGCGCCACGGTCTCATTATGCGGTAGTCGAACTCGGGGGGTAACAGTGTGATGTCTACGGCCACTTGGGGCCCGCTGGCGAGAGCCAGGTTATTGTCGCAGGCCCGCATGGCCCGGTTGTAGGCGTCCTGGCAGTCGGCCATGACCTCGGGAAGGGCCTGCCCCCAGATCGAGCCCGGTACGGGCATGTAGCTCGCGGCGTAGTACGGTCGGAGCCCGAGGGGGTCGGGGTTGATGACGGCCCGGATCGCGGTCTTGCCCACGACCACGACGCAGCAGTCGACATACAGCGCGTCGCCGGTGTCGATATCCCACTCGCGTAGCCGGTCGGCCGGGACCGCCCCCCAGAACTCCAGAGCCTGGAAACGCTCGGCGAAGGGCTTGTTGTGCTCCAGCTCGGCAAGGGTGTCGCGGGATTCGAGGATGGCACGCTCGGCCTGTGCGCTGTCTGCCGGAACCGGGCCCGTGCCCTCGGCTATCACCCGGCGGATGGCCTCGGCGCTGTAGCCCTCCAGTTTGGCCATAGCCTCCAACTGGGAACCGTCATACCAGCAGCGCTCGATGACATAGCCGTCGTCGATGCTGCGTGCCGATGGCGAGACGTAGAGGTCGAAGGGACTGACGTTGTGCCAGACGTTGGTCGGGACGTCCTGGAGTTCCGCGACCATGGTCGGCTTGCCGTCTGCGTTCGTACTCTCGGCGAAGACCACGCGCCGCTGGATCTCCAGCAGCGGCCCCTTGAGGAAGGCGGTGGGGTAGACCGAGAAGCTGTCCAGGAACTCGTCGAGCGCCGACCAGTACGCGCCCTCCTGCAGCAGGTCGGCAATCCGGTCCTCCATGCGCCGTACGCGGTCCCGTGCCTCCTTCTGCAGGTCGCCGAACATGCCATCGTGCATGGTCCGGGCGTACCGGCTCACGTCCTCCGGGGCCCACTGCTCTCCGGCCTGGATGACCGGCCCCCAGTACGCCATGGTTCGCTGCACGATCTCTTGGCGGATGGGGTCCGGGAGCTCGGGGACGGGGGTAGGTTGCAGTTCCCAGGGCTGTTCCTCGCTGCGCAACACATCGGTCAGCCAGGAGAGAAACCCGGCCACCTTCTGATTGGTGAGGCCGTAGAAGGTCTCGCTGCCGCCGCTCTCCTGGATCGCGGCCAGTACATCGGGGTCGTACTGGCGCTGGCGACGGCGGTCGCAGTCGAGCAACCGCGGGGTGATGGTGCCGGCCTTGTGCCGCTCGGCATCCTGAAACGCCGCCAGGACGTATCCGGCCAGTTCGTCCACCGGGCGGGACTGGTCCACTTCCATGGCGCGCTGAGCGTCGCGCTCTGCAAGCTGGTCGGCTGAGGCTGCAGTCAGCAGTGGCATGGCCGCTATGGTGTCCCATTGGGGGACCCACCACCCCGGCAGGA
>Ga0268276_1004134_pt1 | contig 10497 bp, 8 predicted proteins | sample saktaG_4_FD_190145 | JGI IMG/M metagenome (GOLD analysis project Ga0268276, IMG submission 190145) | Saline water microbial communities from Sakinaw Lake, British Columbia, Canada - sak_2010_1_5_45m | ecosystem: Environmental > Aquatic > Non-marine Saline and Alkaline > Saline ...
CCTTATTAAAATCCTTTTTAATTTTTCTTATCAGTTCTTTTCTCCAGATAATTGAAACAATAATCAAAAGCACAATAACATTAAGGAAAGGTGGCAACCTGAAGCCAAGAATCTGCTCTATTAGGATACTGCGCGGACCATACTTGAAAAATAAGGGCATGTAATAGGTGAAAAGAGGATTTGATATTGGTTGCCATGTTGTAATTTTAGATTTATAGTCAGATGTGGGCCTTATAGGCAATCCTTCAGCATAGGGGTTATTTATAATCAACACCTGCATACCTATTAAATTTATAATTATTGAAATAATAGTCAATAACGAAATAAATTTTAGATTGATTTTTTTAAAGCAAAACATTAATGATAAACTCAAAAATGGAACAACTGCATATAAATACCTTGGTCCAAAAGAAGAGCCTGCTGCCCAATCCAACATTTGTGAATTATAAATTAAGAATAAAATAAATATAAAAATAATTAAATTTGCTTCTAATTTATACTTTTTGTGCATATATAGCAAGCCAATTAAAGATAACACTAAAATAGGGGAATAAAAAAACAGCCCTCTAAATGGATAAAACAAAAGTCTTAGGATTATCTTAACTTTTACTAAAGAAAATAAAGGCATAGCATCAGTTTTAATAAACTGAAAGGGTATAAAACCTTGTGCATAATCATTTGTATATACCGCAGGAAAAATCTTTTCTTCCATAAGAAAAATCTTCTCATCTAGGTGGTTGTAAGCTATATCAAGAAAATTACCAAAAATAGAATAATTATACATAAATAGTAAACTAATTATAATTAAAAAACCAAGCAAGAATGGAACAAGTTGTTTCCATTTTTTTAATGCTAAAATCATAATTATACAAGCAAGAATTACTATTGAAGTTGAATATTCACATATTATTGCAAATCCACCGCAAAGACCAGCAATGAAAAAGTTTTTATTACTGAATTTATCTTCTTGCTTCATCTTTAAAATTAAATAAAAACACAAAAATGCAAAAAAGTTAGCAACAGCATGTTGGTAAGTGATTGTTGCAAAAGCAAAGACCATAGTCCCTAACCCAAAAATAACTGTAATTAGTGTTCTATACATCTCTTTTTTCACAAAAAACTCTGAGATTTTGTATATCAAGACAACCAAAAACGCTGAGAATAAAACAGAACTGAAAGCTATTATCATAAACTCTAAAATATGGAGCTTTAACTCAGTATCAGGCATTCCAAAAAACAACTTGAAAACAGCATAAACAGGAACAGTTAGAAAAGAAGCACCTGGGGGCTTGTCACTATAGTAATGATCCTTATAGTAAGCCCTGTCACCAGTATTACTTATATAATCCTCTGTATCATTTATGTAAGAATCTATCTCAAAGCGATGCTCATCAACAATTGCCCTTGTTAAGTCAAGTTTAGAAGTGTCATTCCAAGGCTCGAACCTTGCAAAGCATATGTAAATAATAAAGAATGTTAAAAATATCTTGAACTCTTTTTTGGTTAATATAGCCATATTTTCTGATTTTATTCCTTTTTATTTAAATATTGTGGAACATAAATTTTTCTTTATTTTATTTTAATAAATTATTTAAGTAGATCCCCTTTTTAAACATGTATGAATATCTCAATTGGGATAATGGCTTTTAATGAGGAAAAAAATATTGGCAGATTATTGAAAGTTCTTTTAAGCCAGAAACTTAAAAAAGTTAGGATTAAGGAGATTATTGTTGTTTCAGATGGAAGTACAGATGAAACAAATGAAATTGTAAGAAAATTTATGAAAGAAAACAAAATGGTTAAGCTAATAACAGGAAACAAACGAATAGGTAAGGCACTTGCGATAAATAGATTCATTAAGACAGCAAAATCAGAGATACTTATTTTAGAAAGTGCTGACACTATACCAAAAGAAGATTGTATAGAAAAGCTTTGCCTTCCTCTTTTAAACAAGAATGTTGGAATTTGTGCTTCTCATCCAATACCATTAAACAAAAAAGATTCTTTTATGGGCTTTACTGTAAATATTCTTTGGTTATTACATCATAAGATTTCGTTAAAAAACCCTAAGTTTGGGGAATTAATTTCTTTTAAAAATGTCATTAAAAAACTCCCAAACACAGCAGTGGATGAAGAGTATATTGCTATGTTGGTTCAAAAAAAAGGCCTTTTAGCAAAATATGTTCCTAATGCTATTGTATTTAATAAAGGTCCAACAACAATCAAAGACTTCTTAAAACAAAGGAGAAGAATTTACTGTGGACATCTAGAGCTAAAAAAGGAATCTCATTATAGGGTTCCAACAATGAGCAATTTCAATATTTTGAAAAATCTAATAGCAACCTTAGAAATAAAACCAAAACATTTAATTTGGACTTTTTGGGCAATAATGCTTGAGGCATATGCTAGACTGCTTGGGATGATAGATTTTTATAGTAGGAAAGAACATGCTGTTTGGAAGATTGCTGAGAGTACAAAAAGATTAAGGTCATAAGTTTATATTACTTAAACGAAAGATAGGGATTAGATATGAAAACACTTTTGTTGCCACTTAAATTATTAATCTTTAATATATCAAGAAGGTTAAATAAAACCTTTATTCTTCCTATTAATTACACCTATTCAATTACATCCAAATGTGATTCTAAATGTAAAACCTGTAACATCTGGAAACAAAAGTTAGGCGATGATTTAACAAAAGAAGAATGGAAAAAAATCATAAAGAACATTGGGAATACACCCTTTTGGATTACTATAACAGGCGGCAATCAGTTTTTAAGAAAAGATCTTTCAGAAATTATTAAGTATATACTACAGTATAATAGACCAAAAATAATTAATTTTCCTGTCAGTGGCACTTTACCAAAATTAGTAGTTAAACAAATCAAAAAAATATTGGTTGAGATTAAAGGAAAAAGAGTCAAATTAATTTTAAACATATCAATAGACGGAGTAAATGAGTTGCATGATAATATAAGAGGAGTTAAAGGCGCATTTAAAAGGACTATTAAAACATTTAAAGATATCAAAAAGTTACAGGAGAGGCATCCTAATTTAATTATTGGTACATATACCATGATTTCAAAATACAATGCTGAACATATCGATGAAATAAGAGATTTTATCACAAATAACCTTAAACCAGACCATTGTAGTATTGAATTTGCAGAAAAAAGTAAGGAATTGCTTAATATCAAAGAAAATTTTGTACTAAATCAAGATATCTCCCTTAAGGTGTTAGATAAGTATACTGAATATGCAAATAATTCAAAAAAACCAGTACTAAAATTTAAGAATTTTTTCAGAAAAACATATTACCTTGCTGTTAAAAACACCATGTTAAGAAATAAAGAAATAATCCCTTGCTTTGCAGGCATTGCATCAATCCAGATTTCTCCTAACAGTGAGGTATGGCCCTGTTGTATAAAAGCAAATTCAATAGGAAGTTTACGCAAGGAAAATTATGATTTCAAAAAAATATTTTTTGGAAAAAAAGCAGATGAAATAAGAAAAAAAATCAAAAGAGAGCATTGCTTTTGCATACATAGTAATCCCTATTATACAAATATTCTAAGTTCGCTAAGGTTAAAATGAAAATTCTTGTAACAGGAGCAACAGGCTTTATTGGAAAACATTTGATTGAAAAGCTAGTTAAAAAAAAGCATAAAGTTAGATGTTTGATTAGAAAAACCAGCAGAAAAGAAGATATTAATTATTTAAAAAAATTAAAAGTTGAATTATTTAATGGGGACTTAACAGATAAAAAGAGTTTAAAAGGAATTTGTAGAGGAATTGATATTGTTTATCATTTAACTGGAGTTTTGGGTAACTTTCATATTTCAAATAAGTTACTATTTAATATTAATGTGGAGGGAACAAAAAATATTCTCGAAGAATCAGAAAAAAATAATGTAAAAAAGTTTATTTTTTGCAGTTCAGCAGGTGTTCTTGGACCAATTGTTTCTGGTAATGAATTAAGCCATTATAATCCTTCAAACTTTTATGAGAAAACAAAGGTAGAAGCAGAGAAACTGGTTTTGAAAACTAAATTAGGCTATGTTATCATAAGGCCGGAATTTGTTTATGGTCCAATGGATAATCATGTGTTGCCTTTGTTCAAAGCTATAAAAAATAAAAAGTTTTTTGTCATTGGAGACGGAAACAGTTTACTGCATCCAACATATATTGGTGATTTAACACAAGCATTCATTAAATGTTTAAACCCAAAAATAAAAAATCAGGTTTATGTAATTGCCGGAGAAAAAACAATAAAAGTTAAGAAACTATACAAACTAATTGCAAAGAAATTAAACGTAAAAACTAATGAAACTCAAATTCCTAAATTTATTGCTATTATTCTTGCTTTTATTTTAGAAAATTCAACAAAAATCTTTAAATCTAATCCAATACTAACAAAATCCAGAATTAAATTTTTTACAGAAAACAGGACTTTTGACACATCAAAGGCAAAGAAGGAAATAGGTTACAGCCCAATTAAACTGGAAAGAGGAATTGAAAAAACAGTTAAATGGTATAAACAAAAAGGATTCTTATAAAATGAAAAAGGTTAATATTAATACATTATATTCTCTTGCCCTAGCCGAAGGTGAGGGTTTTGGAACTGCTTATGAATATTTTGTTAAGCTAAAACTATTGAGTAAATTTGTTAAGGGCAAGAAAATAAAAAATGTTTTGATATATGGCCTGCCAGAAAGATATAGTTTTAGTATGGATTTTGTCTTGTTTGGACAAATCAACAATTTTAATATAACTATTGTTGATGACAGAAAAGAAAGAATAAACTTATTTGAAAAAATAACTAATAATTTAATCAAAAAAGACATTTTACTTAAAAAACCAAAAATAATTAAATTAAAAACATTAAATAACATTAAGTTTAACAAAAAGTTTGATTTGTTAGTTTGCTCAGAGGTCATGCAGAGATTATCTAATAAAGAAAAAATTGATTATATCAGGCTGATTTCAAAAATATCTAAATATGTAGCACTATTTGTTCCTAATAAAGACAATAAGATGCATTCAACTCTAAGCAAACTTAATGGTTTATGTTTAGATGAATTGAAAGAATACTTTAATAAAGATGATATATTAAACATTGGCTATATTGACATGCCTCCCTTTCCACCGGGATTAAAGAAAAATAAAATAAAAGAACAAATCAATAAGTTATTTCCTTTGTTACTTATACCATTGACAAGGCTTGAAAAATTGTTGCCAAAAATAATTAAAAAGAGAATAGCACATATTTGCTATATAATTGTTGAATATGAAAAAGATTAAGAAAAGAGAAATAAATAAAAAGAGGATATTAATTATTTTAGTATTATTATTCTTATTCATGGCCTTTACTATATCTATAATTTTAGATATTCAAAAAAATAAAGAGATTAAAAATAATGACATAAAAGTAATACTTATTTGTTTAGATGGTGCAACATGGAATGTTATAATTCCAATGGTGGAAAGAGGCGAACTACCTAATTTTAAGAAGATAATGCAAAATGGTGCTTATGGAAATCTTTCTTCTAATCCCCCTCTTTCACCCCCTGGTTGGACATCAATTGCAACTGGTATGGAACAAGACAAACATAAAATGTATGATTTTTTTACAATTTTGCCTGGTTCAACAACAATGATTAAATCCAATAGCTTGATGATAAAAACACAAACTTTATGGCAAATACTAAATAAATTTAATAAAACTATTGGTACAAATAATTGGTTAATGACTTGGCCACCATTAATAACAGAAGGGTTTGTTATTCCAAGCTGGTTTGCAGCGACCAACTTAACATATCAAACATATCCAACCAGTCTGAGAGAAGAATTAAATGAAAATATAAAAATAGAAAAAATTAGTGCAACAGAAGAAAACTATAAGGAATATTATTCTAGTTATGATGATTTTTGGCTTGAGAGAGAACAAATGGAAACAGATAGACTCATTGCTGAATCAAAATACCTAAGGAGTAAATATAATCCTGACTTGTATGCTATTGGTTTTTATTTTACTAATAATGGACAAGAACGTTTCTGGAAATATATAGAACCAGAATATTATAATATAAGTAAGGAAAAACAAGAAAAATATGGAAATATTATCTTTGATTTTTACAAAGAGATTGATGAGTTTATCAAGCCTTATGTAGATAATGATAATATTACACTTATTATGGTATCAGACCATGGAATGAGAGGCTTTCGTAACCAAGACATTGTTTCCGGTGATCATTCTCATGTATTATGGAAATGGAACTATAATAAAATCTTAAATAAGCTTGGATTATTGGAATTTAAAAATAATTCAGATGAGATTGACTGGTCAAAAACAAGCGCATATTCTATAGAAGGGTTTGCTAATCATGGATTTAACCTTAATCTTGAAGAAAGAGAAAAAGATGGAATAGTTAACCAAAAAGAATATGATGTTTTGAAAAAAGATATAACCCAAAAATTATTGTCAATAAAATTTACAAACAGGGATTATGTTGAAGGAAGTAGTACTAAACTGTTCAATAACATAAAAAATGAATCATTTCCAGACATTTCCCTTGAGGATTACTTTAGATTTAAATGGGGTGAAAGAGAAAAAGTCTATAATAAGAATATAATAATAAATAATGAGATATACTCTCTAAAAGAATTTGTTGAACTAAATACTTGGTCTGCAGAACATGAAGTAAATGGAATACTTCTTATGAAAGGGCCAAACATAAAGAAGAATAAACCAATTTCAGCAGATACTACTGATGTTACTCCAACAATTCTTTACTTATTTGGTTTACCCATTGGAAGAGATATGGATGGAAAAGTTTTAACAGAAGCAATCAATGAAGAGTACTTAATAAAAAATCATATTAAGTATGTTGATTCATATGAAGATGGAGTAAAAAATGAAAACCTAGAATCTATAAACAAAAATATAGAAGAAAAACTGAGAAGTTTAGGGTATCTTGGATAATAACTTGGGTTTTTTATTAAAATGCTAAATAATATGTTTAAAAACAAAATAATAAATAAAAAGGAATTAATTAAACTGTTGATTTTAGTTTTTTTATCATTTGGAATATGTTTCTTCTTCCTCCAACATAGTGATGGAATAGGTCTTGAAGGTCTTTATCTAAGTCTAGATTCTGTTAATTTTCTAAACAGTGGAAAAAGTTTAGTTCAAGGAAATTTTATTGGATGGTTAGGTAATGGTTATACCCCTCCCTTTTTTCCATTTATGATTGCTACTTTCTCTTTAATTTTTAAGAATATAGAACTATCAGGGAGGTTAGTAAGCCTGTTTTTTAATGTTCTTTTAATTTTTCCAACATATTACTTAGCTAAGAAATTTTATAATAAAGATGTGGCATTTATCGCAGCCTTATTAGTTGTATTTCATCATCTTTTAATTAAGTTCTCTGTTATAACTTTATCTGCTTCAACATATACTTTTTTAGTATTACTTATGATTACTTTAACTTGGATAACTCTTAAAAAAAAGAATTGTATATTATTTTTAGTAACTGGTTTTATTTTTGGTTTAATGACTTTAACAAATAGTGAAGGGATTTTTTATATATTCCCTTTCTTAGTATGGTTTCTATACACGTTCAATCAGCAAAAAATTATATTTAAAAAAATACTTTTTTTCTTATTTCTCTTTTTTATTGGTTTTTTTATTATTTCTTTACCATATATACTACACCTCCATAATATTACAGGCGAATGGAAACTAACTAGCAAACCTAACCTGAGTTTTCTTACAGGAAGAGATAGGTATAATCCTAATTATACTGAGAGGATTTTAGGAGAATTGTCTAAAGATGGTTTGAACCGCAAAATTGAGTTTGAAGAAGAAAAAAGTTTATTTTTAATTATGAGAGATTATGGATTTAAAAAAACTCTGAAAGATTATTTTCAAAATGTTTATAAAATATTTAGATATATTATTCCTCAACTAATTATTTCTCCCATTATGTTTTTTTTCTTAATTATAAATTTTTTAGTTAATAAGTGGAACAAAAAAAGAATCATGAAAGAATTATTTTTATTATCTTTTTTGCTTGTCCCTATTTTATTTTATCCCTTATTTGGGATTGATACACGATATTTCATACCAATTCTTCCTATTCTGATTATATGGGTAGCAGGAGGTATTAATAAGTTGCAGATTTTTTTAAATCAAAAGTTAAATAGTTTAAATCTTAAAAAAGTAGAGGTATATAACAAGTTATTAAATTGTCTTATTTTAATTATTATTCTATTGATTTTTATAAAACCAGTTATAGCAGAAATAAAGATTTATAATCCATTAGAATCTTTAGAATTGAAACAAGCTGGTTTATGGTTAAAAAATAATAGTAAATATGATAATCCTTTAATAATGAGCAGAAGACCACAAATAAGTTATTATGCAGAAGGAAATTATATAATAATACCTTATGAGAATTATTCAAGAATAATTAATTACGCATACTATCATAATGTTGATTATATTATAATAGATGAAAAAGTAGTATCAAGATTAAGACAAAACTTGTTATTTTTACTTAATGAATCAAATGTTCCTGAAGAATTAAAACTAACCTATAAAATAGACAATAGAAAAGGACACAAAATTATGATATATGAACTTATAAAATGAATAAAATAGAATGGAAGGGTTTTTTGTAAATGAAGTTTTTCTTTAAATATCCTTTTCTTCTTTCTTTTAGTAACCTTACAATATAATCTCCTAATATCTTACTTTTTATTTCAAAATCTTAATATATTGAAAAGAACACTATTATAAATATTATCAAAACTGCAATGATGATTCTTATGTCTCTGTAAAGAAGTTCAGGACTTCTTGCTATTCTGGGATCCGTTTCTACAAAGTTAAACAGCCTAAATATTATATACAATACGAGTGGTAAGGTAAAGATGAGATTTGGATAAGGACTGAAGAACACATAAAGTGAGTAAAAAGCTACCAGTAGGGTGGTTGATATTATCATAAGCGCTGATATCATATGCTTTGTATAAAAGCCAAGAACATGGCGATGATTGTGTGCATTTTCCTTAAGCAAGATAACCTCAGACTGCCTCTTGCTTGTTGCAAGAAACAATGCCAAGAAAAATGGGCATAATATCAACCATGATGAAACCTCAACATAAGGTTTAATGCCATTTGTGATAACAAAAGCCCCACTTACTGTTCTTATAACAAAATTAATTGAAATAAGAAGTATGTCTGCAAATGCCTCTTTCTTCAGGAAAAAAGAGTAGAACTGTGTTAAAAGAAAAAGTGCAAGTGTAAAACCAAAGAATACAAGAGATAATGATGAAGCTATGTACAGTCCTAAAACAACTAAAATAACCATAATAATTGATGCATGCAAAGGCTTAACTCTTCCAGAAGCAATTGGCATTATTCTTTTCTTAGGATTTTCCTTATCTTTCTTCCTATCTTTTATGTCATTTATGATATAATTTGCAGCAGAGACAAGGCAAAGTACAATAAATCCAATGATTGTCTGCCTTAATGAGAACAGGTTAAAAAGTTGCCTTCCAAATATTAATGGAAGAAATATCATGAGATTTTTGTACCATTGTTTTACTCTAATAAGGTTTATGAAATCCTTTATTTTCATAGGCAACACCAAATCAAAATATTGATTATTGCGGAAAAGAACAGTCCGCCAAAAATATCAATAAAATAATGTTTTTTGAGGTAGGTTCTTGAATACATTACAGTAAGGGCCATTATTGATAAATAAATTGTAAATAATAAGTTGTTGAAGAATACAGAAAACCAAAAAGCAAGTGAGAATGCCCTCATTGAATGAACAGATGGAAATCTCGATGCATCAAGTCTTTCAAACAAATTAATTTTCTTTTGTTTTTTTGGCCTTTCCTTAAAATAAAACCATTTGATTGCAATGGATAAAACCATTATAATAATGAGACTCAAGAAAAGCTTTGCAAAAAGGTTTATCTTATTAAGGACAAGACATGCTATAAGAACAACAGAATAAAAAAAGAAACCCCCCAGTTCTGTGATTTGTCCGAAAAAAAGGTCTATGATTTTTTTTATTGTTTTTTCCATTTTAGTATTTATTCCAGAGCCTACCCCGGGATGTTTTCATGAATTTTTTTATCCTTCTCTTTCCAATATAGCCTGCAACCCTAACAATGAGTGTTTTCGTTTTTAAAACTTTGTGTTATTTTTCTTATTTATAAAATTATTTATTATTGCGGCACCATTAAAAATCTCGAAAGATTTATAACCCGATAAGCCCATATAGGGCTTAATCGGAGGGTAGAGAGGTTCCTCTACCATGGAAAAGAAAATAAAACTAGTTAATAAAGTTAAGCGTTTGATGTAATTATTTAGTATCTTGAAGGATTACTCAGGATATCCTGCAATCCCTTAAGCACATTCTGCTTGTTAAACCTCAATGTTTGAATTACAGACAATAACATTGCTGTTGCATTTGCTCCTCTTAT
>Ga0268276_1004135_pt1 | contig 10481 bp, 9 predicted proteins | sample saktaG_4_FD_190145 | JGI IMG/M metagenome (GOLD analysis project Ga0268276, IMG submission 190145) | Saline water microbial communities from Sakinaw Lake, British Columbia, Canada - sak_2010_1_5_45m | ecosystem: Environmental > Aquatic > Non-marine Saline and Alkaline > Saline ...
GTAGATTATGTTTTAACCACCCGGGAGGCCAGCCGCCTGATTAAAGAGGCAGGGATAAACTTTGTTAACCTTGAGGGGGAGGATTTTGATGAGCCTTTAGGAATTTCTACGGGTGCGGCGGTGATATTCGGGGCAACCGGAGGGGTAATGGAGGCTGCTTTAAGGACAGCTTATGAGGTGCTTACCGGCAGGCAATTAGATAAACTTGATTTTATGGGCCTAAGAGGGCTTGACGGAATTAAGGTTGCCGAGGTGGATATTGATGGGTTAAAATTAAAGGTTGCCGTGGCAAGCAGTTTAAGCAAAGCCCGCGTATTATTAGATGAGATTAAAGAAGGCAAGTCGCCCTATGCTTTTATAGAAATTATGACTTGCCCCGGAGGCTGCCTGGGGGGAGCCGGCCAGCCTATCCCTACGAATAATGAAATCAGGTTGAAGAGAATGGAAGCGATTTATTGCGAGGATAAAAATAAACCGCTCAGGAAATCACATGAAAACCCGGCGGTGCAGGCCCTGTATAAAGAATTTTTGGGCCGGCCCTTGGGAGAAAAATCGCACCATTTATTGCACACGCATTACAAACAAAAAGAAGGAGCATTTTAGTAAAAATTTTCTTGCCTTTTAGGAGAGATGTGATAGAATTTCTACGCTAATCAATCTAGAAGTTTCTTGTTTTTGGCCCATCTAAAGTTAAGCCAAGTTAAGAACTTAAAGATCAAACCGGCAGGAAAATACTCTAAAATTATTCAGATATGGAACATAAAAAGCTTAATCCGGAATTAGTCAGCCTGGTCCAGCAATGGAAAGGCAAAGAAGGCAACTTGATTATGATTCTGCATGAAGTCCAGAATCATCATGGCTATGTGCCGCGGGAGTTGTCTTTGGAGTTATCTAAAATGCTGGATGTGCCGCTGGCCAGGATTTATGAAGTAATAACTTTCTATAATTTCTTTAAATTAATTCCCCCCGGCAAGCACCGGATAGCTTTGTGCATGGGCACAGCCTGTTACCTGCGTGGCGCAGGCGTGATCCTGGAAGAAATAAAAAACATATTAGGCATTAAAGAGGGGCAGACTACCAAGGACGGGCTATTTTATCTTGATGTAGTCAGGTGCCTGGGTTGCTGCGGTTTGGCCCCGGTAGTGATGATTGATAATAAGGTTTATGGCAAAGTTAAGAAAAACGAGATCGCGGATATATTGTCAAAATATATCAAAGAGGAATAATATATTATGAGTAAACTTACGCCGGCTGATTTAGATAAAATGAGCAAACTACCTTCCGATAAACCTAAAGACTGGATTAAGGTCGGGATGAGCAGTTGTGGCATTGCCGCCGGAGCGGACGATGTATTTAATTTCTTTGTTGAAGAAGTAAAGAAGCGCAACCTGCAGATTGAAATTAAGAGATGCGGCTGTGCGGGGATGTGTTACGCCGAGCCCCTGGTTGAGGTGAACGTGGAGGGCCTGCCGTCGGTAACTTACGGCGCGGTGAATAAAGAAGTGGCTATCAAGATACTGGAAAAACATGTAATTTCAAAAATGCTGGTCAATGACTGTATCTTTGGCATTGATTTAGAAAACCGGGAATAATTAAGTTATGTATACCAAGGTCATTTTAGTAAAAGACACGGATTTAAAAAGGGCGGAGAGGACCCGCGAATTTTACACCCGTTTGTTGGATTATCTTCGGGAGGCAAACCTGCATTCACAGATACAGGTGGTCAGGGTCGCGGATATCGGGGTATATGAGCAGGGGCTGGTGGTTAAAATTCTTCCGGATAAGCTCACTTATATTAATGTTCAGGATACGGATATTAAAAGAATTGTTGATTCCGCTTTATCCGAAGGCAAGGTTGTTGAAGATTTAGTCTTTAAGCCTAAGGCCAGCCAGTACAGAATTGTTTTGCGCAATTGCGGAAAAATCGACCCGGAAAGTATTGAAGATTATATCGCCTGCGGCGGTTATTTAGCTTTAAAGAAGGTACTCGGGGAATTGGGTCAGCAGAAATTAATAGACGAGATAAAGGTTAGCGGCATCCGGGGAAGGGGCGGGGCAGGGTATCCTACCTGGATGAAATGGAATTTTGCCCGCGAGATGAATTCAGCGGAAAAATTTGTAATTTGTAATGCTGATGAAGGGGATCCCGGGGCATATATGGATAGGAGCATTTTAGAGGGCGATCCGCATTCGGTTATTGAAGGTTTGATTATTGCCGCTTTTGCTATTGGGGCTTCCAAGGGATATTTTTACATTCGTGCTGAATATCCGCTGGCAGTAGAAAGAATTGAAAAGGCGGTTAAGCAAGCTTATAACTATGGCCTGCTAGGAAATAATATCCTTGGCAGTTCTTTTAATTTAGATATAGAAATAAGATTGGGCGCAGGGGCCTTTGTCTGCGGTGAAGAAACTGCCTTGATTGCATCTATAGAGGGTAAAAGAGGCACGCCTCATCCCCGTCCGCCATATCCTTCGGTAAAGGGGCTATGGGGAAAACCTACTGTTATCAATAATGTTGAAACCCTGGCGAATATTCCATTTATTATCAGCAAGGGAGGTAAATACTTCGCGCAAATAGGCACTCAAACTTCAAAAGGGACAAAGGTTTTTGCGGTAACCGGAAAAGTAAAAAACTCCGGTTTGGTAGAGATCGCCATGGGTGCTACTTTAAGGGAAATCGTAATGGATATCTGTGGCGGGACATTGTCCGGCAAACCGATAAAGGCAGTCCAGACTGGCGGGCCTTCCGGAGGGGTTATTCCCGAGAAGCTTTTGGATACGCCGGTAGATTATGAAAACCTGCAGAAGCTGGGTTCAATTATGGGCTCAGGCGGGATGATTGTTATGGATGATGATGATTGCATGGTCGATATCCCCAAGTTTTATATGGGTTTTTGCGTGGAGGAATCCTGCGGAAAGTGCGCTCCCTGCCGCATCGGCGGTTTTCAGATGCTTGGTTATCTGAAGAAAATTTCCGAGGGCAATGGCAAGCCTGATGACCTGGGGCAGTTACGCAGGATTGCTCAGGCAATGCAAAAGGCGTCTTTATGCGGATTGGGCCAGACTGCTTCAAACCCGGTTCTTTCTACTTTAAAATATTTTGAAGAAGAATATAACGAACATATTCTAAATAAGAGGTGCCCGGCGGGAAAATGCAGCAGCCTGGTAACCTATAGCATAATTGAGGAAAAATGTAAGCGTTGCGGGATATGTTTTAATAACTGTCCGGTAAAGGCAATCAGTGGAGGCAAGGAAGAAGGGTATTCTATAACCCAGGATAAGTGTATAAAATGCGGGCAGTGTTTTGATGTCTGTAAATTTAAGGCAATCAATAAAAAATAAATATGGCTAAGATAATTAAAGCAAAAATTAACGGAATTTTATTAAGGGTAGAGGAAGGCACTACTATTTTAGAGGCAGCTAAGAGGGTGCAAATAAAGATCCCTACTCTTTGCAAACATCCGGACCTTCCCCCTTCGGCATCCTGCGGAATTTGCATAGTAAAAAATAAGGGCTCGCATAAAATGTTGCGCTCCTGCTGCACTCCGCTGGATGAGGGGATGGACATTATTACCCACGACCCGGAAATAGTTGAAATCCGCAGGACGGTAATTGAACTTATTTTATCTAACCATCCTAATGATTGTCTTAAGTGCGCCAGGAATAACCAGTGTGAATTGCAAAAGCTTACCGCGGACTTCGGGATTAAAGAGGAATCATTCCCGCAATTCTTGAGGGATTTACCAATAGACACTTCAACTCGGGCAGTTGATCTTGATCCTAAAAAATGTATTCTTTGCGGCAGATGCGTGCATGTTTGCCAGGAATTGCAGGATGTCTGGGCATTGTCATTTTTGGAGAGGGGTATGAAAACCAGGATTTCTCCCGCTGGAGATATACAGTTAGCTGATTCTCCCTGCGTTAAGTGCGGCCAGTGTTCAGCGCATTGCCCTACGGGTGCCTTTGTTGAGCAGGATCATACAGCCCAGGTGTGGAAGGGTTTGATGGATCCGGATAAATATTGCGTGGTCCAGATTGCCCCCGCAGTCAGGGTTTCTATAGGAGAGGCCTTTGGTTATACGGGCAAGAATTTTACCAAAAGGCTTTACGCTTTGTTGAGGCGTTTAGGGTTCCAGGCGGTTTTTGATACATCTTTTGCCGCGGATGTTACGATTATGGAGGAGGCAAGCGAGTTTGAAGAAAGGCTCCTGCGCGGGAACAGGCCGCTTCCCTTAATTACTTCCTGCTGTCCTTCCTGGGTTGATTTTATGGAGAAATTTTATCCGGATATGATTGATCATTTTTCTTCCTGCAAATCTCCCCATGAGATTTTAGGGGTGCTTTCTAAAACTTATTACGCGGAAAAGAACAAGATTGATCCTTCCAAGATTTTTATGGTTTCTATTATGCCTTGTACTTCCAAGAAATATGAAATTACCAGGAATGCCGAGATGTCTGCTTCGGGATTCCAGGATATAGATACGGTACTTTGCACCAGGGAATTGGTACGTATGATTAACCAGGCGGGTATAGATTTTGACAGCCTGCCTGATGAAGAGTGCGATAGTATTCTTGGAGAGTATGCCGGTGCAGGGGTAATTTTTGGGTCAACCGGCGGAGTGATGGAGGCAGCCTTAAGGACCGCACATTATTTTGTTACCGGAAGGGAATTGAAGAACGTAAAATTTGAGGGTGTCCGTGGTTTAAAAGGAGTTAAAGAAACCGAGATTGAGATTGACGGAAAGAAACTCAGGATTGCTATTGCTCATGGTTTGGGTAATGTTGAATATATTTTGAATAAGGTACGCGACGCCAAGTTGAATAATAAAGAGATGCCATATCATTTTATTGAAGTTATGGCCTGCCCGGGAGGATGCGTTGGTGGCGGCGGGCAGCCTTATATGGTTACGGATGAGTTAAGGATTAAAAGGGCGCAGGCCTTATATGAGGATGATGATCAGAAACAAGTGCGTTGCAGCCACCAGAATCCGTATATAAAAAGGCTTTATAAAGAATTCTTAGGCAAGCCTTTGAGCGAGAAGTCGGAAACACTTCTACATGTGCATTACAAGGCAAGGCCGGTTTACGTAAAATAAGAACTTAATAATTAATCCTGCGGTAAGGATCGTGTAAATGACTCTATACCCAAGGGAGGACAAGGATGAGGTCTCAACCTTTCGCAGGATTATATTGCTGGCGGGTTGAGACTTTTTGTTTTTGTCCCGGGAGTTGATAGGGTTTAAAATGGAGGAGGTTAAAATGGAAAAGCGTTTAGGGTTTGTGGGGATAATTATTCACAACCGCAAAAAGGCTGCGCCGTTGGTTAACAATATCCTTACTGAATTCGGCGATTTAGTTATCGGCCGCATGGGTATTCCGCATGTAAAGAGGGAGTTAAGCGTAATCGTATTGATTGTAAACGCGACTACCGATGATCTGGGTGCTTTAACCGGTAAGTTGGGTAAGGTCAACGGGGTGTCGGTGAAATCAGGGTTAAGTAAATCTGAATAAACAGTAATTTTTTTATTCAGGTCGATTTCTTAACGCCAATGATCTTTCGTATTCCGGTGGCTGCTGAACTCGGCCGTCCCGCTCTAGCGGAGACGGCACTCAAACAGCATCGCCATCCCCGTTTTGTCGCTTCGCTCCACGGGGATTCCCGGAATACTCAAGCTCCATTGGCTAAAATCGACATTCATAAATAAATTACTGTTTATTCAGCCATAAGGTTATATATGAAATACATAAATGAAGAAAAGATAAATAATTTGCTCGCTGATGCGGGAAAGAGCGGCGGCAGTAAAATTGACGCTATCCTGAAGAAGGCGAAATCGCTGCAGCGTTTGAGCCTGGATGAGTCCGCGGTACTGCTTTCGGTTGAAGACCCTGAATGTATTGAAAAGATATTCGAGGCGGCAAGTTTTGTTAAGGACTCCATTTATGGCAGGAGGGTAGTTTTATTTGCGCCGCTCTATATCAGCAATCTCTGCGCTAATGCCTGCCTGTATTGTGCTTTTAAGTCCGATAACCCTTTGATTAAACGTAAGGCCTTGAATGCTGCCGAGATTAACGGCCAGGTGGAATGGCTGCTGAAGCGCGGCCACAAAAGGATATTGATGGTTTGCGGTGAAGAGGCCCCGGGTGGTAAAACCAATATAGATTATTATATTGAAGCGGTTAAGGCTATTTACGCCGCGCAAGTCGGCAAGAATAAAATCAAAAGAGTTAATGTTAATTGCGCGCCTTTGAGTGTTGATGAATTTAAGCAGCTTAAAGCTTCCGGTATCGGCACATATCAGATTTTCCAGGAGACGTATCATCAGGAAACTTATCTGCGTATGCATCCTAAGGGGCCCAAGTGTGACCCGGACAACCGGATTGACGCGGTTGACCGGGCGTTTCTCGCCGGAATTGATGATATAGGCATCGGAGCACTTTATGGTTTGTACGACTGGAGGTTTGAGACACTGGGGCTGCTTTCCCATATAGAACATATGGAGAAGGAATTTAACGTCGGGCCGCATACAATATCCGTGCCGCGTATTGAGCCGGCAGAAGGCGCGGAATTGTCTTTTAATATACCACACAAGATTTCGGATGAAGAGTTTAAGAAAGTGGTCGCGGTCTTAAGGCTTTCTGTGCCTTATACAGGGATAATTATGTCTACCCGTGAAAACGCCCAAATGCGGGACTTGCTCTTAAGCTTGGGGGTCTCCCAGGTGAGCGCAGAATCCAATACTTCTCCCGGCGGTTATTCTGCCGCTGAAGCGGAGCAGGCAGGAGGCCAGTTTTCTCTCGGGGACCATCGCAGCTTAGACCAGGTCGTGGGCACTTTGATTGAGCATGATTATATACCCAGTTTTTGCGCCGCCTGTTACCGCAAAGAAAGGACTGGCGAGGCTTTTATGAATTTGGCCAAACCCGGGACAATCAAAGGCAAGTGCAGTATGAACGCCTTGCTAACCCTGAAGGAATATCTCGATGATTTTGCTTCTGCTGCGGTTAAACAAGCTGGCTATAAGATGATCGCCCGCTATTTTAAAGAGCTGAAACCCTCTGAACAAGAGGCGCTCAAGATATTTTTCGCGCATGTTGATTCAGGCTTAAGGGATGAGTATGTTTAAGTTAAGCGGTTTATTAAATAAAATTTATACGGCTGATTTTCCGGATGCTGAAGATTTAAAAAAAGTTTTATCTCTAAACAAGAGGGAAGAACTGAATGAATTGTTTTCTTTTGCCGATAACGTAAGGAAAGACTTCTGCGGTGATGGGATAGTTTTGCGGGGGATAATTGAATTCTCTAATTTTTGCTCCCGGGAGTGTTTTTATTGCGGCCTGAATAAAAATAACCGTAAATTAGAGCGCTACCGTATGCATAAAGATGAATTGTTCAAGGCGGTTGGATATCTTGCTGCCTGTAATATTAAGACTGTAGTTTTGCAGTCCGGGGAAGAAGCGGGTTTGGATGTTTTATGGTTAAGAGATGTGATCTTAAAGATAAAATCAAGTTTTGATATAGCGGTTACTCTTTCGGTCGGGGAAAGAAGCGCTGATGATTACAGGGTTTGGAGGCAGGCCGGCGCCGACCGGTACTTGTTAAAAATAGAAACTTCCGATGAGGCCCTGTATTCGGCTATGCATCCGCAGATGAATTTTAATCATCGGCTGGACTGCCTGAAGGTTTTAAAAGAGCTGGGTTATCAAGTGGGTTCAGGCAGCATTATCGGCCTTCCCGGGCAAACTTTAGAAACAATTGCCCAGGATATTATATTCTTTAAGCGCAGCGATCTTGATATGATCGGCATTGGGCCGTTTATCCCGCATCAGCATACCCCGTTTTCCGGAGAGCAAAAAGGAGGCGTAAGCCTTTGTTTAAAGGTTATTGCCTTAACTCGTATAGCCACTAAAAACGCGCATATTCCGGCGACGACCGCTCTGGGGAGCCTGGATAAAGATTACAGGATGGATGGTTTAAAATGCGGGGCGAATGTTTTAATGCCGAATTTTACCCCTCAGCCATACCGCAAACTTTATGAGATATACCCGCAAAAAAGATGCGTTGATGAACCGGTAGGCGCCTGCAATTTCTGTATGGATAGCATGGCTAAGGGCTTAGGAAGGTTTATTGATTATTCAAAAGCTGATTCTTTAAAAGGGAGAAAGGCCAATTCAAATGTATAGGACTCCGGCAAGCAACAGGTTGCACATAGGTATATTCGGTAAAAGAAACACGGGGAAATCCAGTTTGATTAATGCGCTTACCGGCCAGGATACCGCGATTGTTTCTGATGTTGCCGGGACAACCACGGATCCGGTTTATAAGGCGATGGAGATCTTGCCTATTGGCCCGTGTATGTTAATTGATACCGCGGGTATTGATGATCAAGGGGTTTTGGGAGAGGAGCGGGTTAAGCGCACCCTGGTGGTATTAAGGAAAACCGATATAGGGTTGGTTGTGGTTGAGCCGGACACAACGATTGATAGTTTTGAAGAAGATTTGATTAAGAATTTCCGGGGTAAGAAATTACCATTTTTGTTTGTGATTAATAAATGTGAATTGTCAGGCAATAGGGCGCTGGATTATTTAGAGAAAAATAACCTTCCGTTTATAAAAGTAAGCTCTAAAGGGAAGCAGGGTATTGAAGAGTTAAAAAAGAAAATTATGGATTTGGCTCCCGGGCACTGGTCGCCCGTTCCTTTGGTGGGGGATATAATCAGCCCTAAAGATGTGGTAATCCTGGTTTGCCCGATTGACAATGCTATGCCGCAAGGCAGGTTAATCCTTCCCCAGGTGCAGGTTATGCGTGATTGCCTGGATAATAATGCTACTGCCCTGGTGACAAAAGAAACGGAACTGTTGGATTGCCTTAAGGCGTTAAAAGAAAAACCCCGGCTAGTGATTACTGATTCGCAGGTTTTTGAGGATGTGCGCGATATGCTGCCGGAGGATATCCCCTTAACTTCTTTTTCCACGGTTTTTGCCAGGCATAAAGGTGACCTTAATGCTTATATACAGGGTGTTTCTGCGTTAGAGAAATTAAAAGATGGCGATGAGATTTTAATTGCTGAGGCTTGTACGCATCATGTGCAGCCGGAAGATATCGGCCGCTCCAAGATCCCTACCTGGCTATTGAATTATACTAAGAAAGATTTGCATTATGAGGTTACTGCCGGAGGGGATTTCCCCGGGGATTTAAGCCCCTATAAACTGATTATTTCCTGCGGAGGATGTATGGTTAACCGGGCTGAGATTATGCACCGCGTTGAGAAGGCCAGGGAGGCGCATGTGCCGATTACTAATTACGGCGTGCTTATGGCTTATCTTTCCGGTATCCTAAAGCGGGTAATCAAGCCGTTTGAGGGAGGACTGGTAAAACTTGAGCCGTTTTAATTAAAGAATTATTGCCTAGGCTATTAAGGGTGCTATAATTAATCAAACATAATCTTAAGGAGGGGAAAATGAGCCTTAAACCAAAATTGGTCGCGTTATCGCTAATCTTGTTATCCTGTTTTATCGCCAGCCCTGCGTATGCCGTGCTTAGTAAATATACCTATACTTATGATATTTCCCAGCTTGAATGGCAGATCCTTAACTGGACTTCGGCTTACCGCGGGACGCTTACGCCAGGGGACCCTTTTAATCTTGAAAGGATAGAATATAACAGGAAGAATGCGAAAGTGATTGTTTATTTAACCGGGATGCTGGATTTATCCAGCGAAGATAACTTGAATAAATCTTTAGATGGGGTTAGCAGCCTGTTCGCGCAGCGTTTCCCCGGGTTTGATTCCAAGACGGATTTGATTATATATTATAAGCTTTTGCCATTAACCGGCCAAGATGCAGTATACAAAGAATATAACGCAGGCGAATTTAATGACCGGCAGTCGGCCCCTGATGCAGGCTCATCTGAAACGCGCTATTAATATCGCTTATTTTAAGATAAAACTTGACAATTACCTTAATTAATAATATTATAATTCAACTTTCTAAAAGTTGGACAGAGGCGTCCGAAGAAGTTGTTCGGTCGTCTTTTTTTTATATTTTTTTGCATAAAAATTAGGCAAAATCAGATATGAAAGTAATCAATAAAAAAGTTATTAATGATGTCGGGGGAGTAAAAATCACTCATCTGGATATTGCTTCCGCTGATATTGCCTCTAAAGCTTTACCCGGCCAGTTTGTGATGCTTATGGTCAGCGAGCAGGGGGAAAGGATTCCCTTGACTTTGGTAAATACGGATAAAGATAAGGGGATAGTAAGTTTAATCTTTCAGGAGGCAGGTTTTACCACTAAAAGTTTAGGTAAACTAAACCCCGGGGATGTTCTTTATTCTTTGGTTGGCCCTCTGGGGCATCCTACGGAGATAAAAAAATACGGAAAAGTAATTCTAGTCGGTGGCGGCGTGGGGATTGCTGAGATACTGCCGGTTGCCCGGGCATTAAAAGGCTCAGGCAATCATATAACTACCATTCTTGGTTCC
>Ga0268276_1004138_pt1 | contig 10476 bp, 7 predicted proteins | sample saktaG_4_FD_190145 | JGI IMG/M metagenome (GOLD analysis project Ga0268276, IMG submission 190145) | Saline water microbial communities from Sakinaw Lake, British Columbia, Canada - sak_2010_1_5_45m | ecosystem: Environmental > Aquatic > Non-marine Saline and Alkaline > Saline ...
CAATTATTGTAGTGCCGATGATGTCGCTAGCACCGGTAGTAACAGTTATTATATCGCTTATCATATATGCTGTAATTCCGCATCCGATTATTATCATCGGAATGGTGCTAGCTTTTGTCGCGATTTATTTATTGGCGGAATAGAACAAATATTAGCCAATGATCGTGGAGATAGCATATAAATGATGAACAGGATGACTTATTAGACGAACAGGGATTATGAAAATAACGCGGATTCTGATATTGTTTTGGATTGGGATGACGGCAATTGCCGTTGCACAAGAAGAGCTGACTTATATTGACTTGATTAAGAAGCTCGCTGACCTGGAAGGTCTTGCTGTATTACCAGTGCCAGGTGAGAAGTGCGCCCAATGGTCGAGCTATGATCGGGCCAGTCGATATGATGCTGAGACGAACAAGTACATTGATTGGGATGCAAACGATGATCATAATGGCATAATTCGAAGTGAAGGCGAGACTACGGTTATTGCGGAAATGGAAGGTCCCGGCTGTATAAGGCGTATCTGGTTGGCATTGGCGGGCGAAGGACATGTCAAGATTTACCTCGATGGCGAGACTGAGCCTACAATTGATCTATCGTTCGATGGTTACTTTAATTGCCAGAATCCGCCTTTTATCTACCCATCTCTTGTCCATAAAACTGCTAAAGGTCTTAATTGCTATGTCCCTATTCCCTATCAGAAATCCTGCAGGATAACTGCAGATGATGGGTGGGGCGAATATTATCACTTCACTTATACTTCCTATCCTAACGGTACGATAGTACCGACTTTTAAACGTAATCTGTCATCGGAAGAAATCACAGCGTTGGAAGCGGTTGACGACTTTCTAAATAAGAATTTAGGTGTCGATCCAGCTGGTAAGCGTAAGGGTGAAGTAACCGAATCGAACAGTATTTCAATTCCTCCAGGCACTTCGATGACCATCGCAGATATAAAGGGTAAACGCGCAATCACTGCTTTGAAAATCAATCCAAGCCTCGAAGGAAATATTGATGATATCAATAAGGCGCTGCGTGAATTGGTTCTCCGTATCACCTGGGATAAGGAAGAGAGTCCGAGCGTTTGGGTACCACTGGGTGATTTTTTCGGAACAGCACCGGGAATAAACAAATACAAATCTTTGCCCTTGGGCATGACTGACGAAGGATTCTACTCTTATTGGTACATGCCATTTGCAAAGCGCGCCCTGGTTGAATTGGTAAATGATGGCAGGTCGGAACGTTCGGTTGAATTCAGTCTTACCCACGCTCCGCTTTCCCGTCCAGTTAAGCAGCTTGGTCGTTTTCATGCTAAATGGCATCGTGACGCATTGCTTCCTGCCGAGCCCGAACGCGAAGTCGATTGGACGATCCTTAAAACCCAGGGCAGAGGGCGCTATTGCGGTGTCATGCTCCAGGTCTGGAATCCTCGAGGCGGATGGTGGGGCGAAGGAGACGAAAAATTTTTCGTGGACGGCGAGAAATTTCCCTCAACTTTCGGAACTGGTTCAGAAGATTTTTTCGGCTACGCCTGGTGCTGTCCGATGTTATTCCAAAACGCATTTCATAACCAGACATTCAATGGTGGAGATAATTGCGGACACATATCGGTAAACCGCTGGCAAATCGCTGACAATGTCCCATTTGAGACAGCTTTTGAGGGAGCCATAGAGAAGTATTATCCTAATGAAACCCCAACATTTTATACCAGTACAGTTTATTGGTACCTGGAGCCCGGCGGCCTCGACCCATACGAACCGGTGGCCCTTGAGAAGCGCAGCGGGTACTACTTTCAACCTCCGGATACTCCTACAGGATTAGGGGCCGAATACGATGAAAACACCGGCCGGGTCACTTTGAATTGGAAGGCAAATACAGGTGGTTTTGCTGATATTGATCATTATTTGGTAAGCAGAATTATTCAAAATGACACTACCGGGAATATTAAGCTGAACCCAGGTTTTGAAGAGCCTGATGATAATGCTACTTTTCCTCCACACTGGGGGTACTATCCGTATGAAGCAAATGTTAATCCGCAATTGACCGATAAGAATCCCCTGCAGGGTGGCTCGTGTGTTTCTATGGAACATTCTGACGGTGATTGGGGCATGATTTACAGCAGAATATATCCCCCGGAAGGTTCAAGAATTTGTGATGTTTTAATAAGAGGTTTTGTAAAAACCGAGAATGTAGCCGGCGGTAAAGGAGCGCTGGTCGCGCTTAATTATCGTGATTTGCCGGGTTCAGGTCTGTATGGCACATACGATTATACAAGGTTCGAAGATTATGGATCGATTGGTGCAAATGGATTTGCCTATGCGGTCTGTCTTTTTGGGCAGGCAGGAGATAAGGTCACTGGAAAAGCATGGTACGATGATGTAACCGTTACTATTTTTTCCAGGGTTGGACAGACAACGGAATCGACATTTGTCGACACCGACATTACCCCCGGGACCACCTATTATTACTCTGTGCGAGCAGTAGATATGAATGATTTGACTTCTGAACCTGCGTTTATAAAAGTTGATGTTACGACGCATTAAAAGAAAAAGGGGATATTTTATAATTGAGTAATTTCATTAGAACTACACCTATAAATTGAATCAGATCCTAAAAGAAAAAGGAGAAAAAAATGATTAAGACAAAAGTGGGATTCATTGTGTACGGCGTACATAAAGACGGATTGGAAGATCCGATGGGTACGCCTTTTATCGATGATGCTTTGGTTGCAAAAGCCAAAATCGCCTTGAAGGAATCCGGCCTCGAATTGGTCGAACACGAGCTGGTTGTTGCTACGAAACAGGAATCCAAGGAATGTTTCGCAAAATTTAAAAAAATGGATGATATCGATGCCGTTGTTTTATTTTCCGGCACATGGGTCTGGGCTGCTCATATGATCGCTGCCATCCGTGATTTTGCAACGAGCGGGAAAGGAATATTGCTCTGGACCCATCCCGGTTCACAGGGCTGGAGACCCGTGGGTGGTTTGGTGATGCACGGCGCCCTGAAAGAAGTCGGAATCAATCATCGCTTTGTCTATGGCAATTATGACAATCCGAAAGAGCTCGAGAGAATCGTATCTTATTGCCGCGCCAGTCACGAAAAGAATATTCTGAACATGAGCACCATCGGCGCCTTTGGCGGACGCGGAATGGGACAGACTTGCGGTGTCGCCGATCCGTCTCAATGGATGCGGGAATTCGGTATCGATATCGACACCCGTGACACCACCGAACTATTGAAAACGGCCAAAGCAGTCACGGATGAAGAAGTCGCCGCTGCCCGGGCGAAAATTCAGCCGTTTTTTGCAGAGCCCATTCCGGATGACGATACTTCCAAGCGTTCCATTCGCTTATATGTTGCCCTGAAAAAGCTGGTTAAAAAAGAAAACTGGGATTTTTATACAATCCAGTCCTTCCCGGGACTCGGCGATGATTACAGCGCAACCTGTTTCGCCCAGAGCATGATGCTGAATGACGGTATTGGAACCTCGACCTTGAGCGATTTCAATACGGCTATGACCGTCAAACTGCTGACCGACCTTAGTTCCGAACCTGTTTATTACGGCGACTTGCAACATTTCGACAAATCCAATAATGAGATCAAGATTATCGGTGACGGCGCCTGTCCTCCTTCGCTGGCCGGTAGCGTCGGGCCGGCGGGTTTTGCTGAGCACGGTATTCCCACAGAAGGTGAAGCCGGAGGCATATCGGTCAAGCTAACCTGCAAGCCCGGCGAAGGTGTCCTGGCCCGTTTCGGACGGAATAACGGCCAACTTGAGATGGCCATTGCCCGCTGCACCATTAAAGAGCCGGATAAAGACATTCTGGAATCCCGTCAGCTGGAATGTGGAATTCCGTTCTGGCCGCATGCCTTCGTGACCGCGCATTGCGATATCGATAAACTGATCGAAGCCTGGAATAATGAATATGCAGTGCTGGGTTACGGAGCCCATCTCTACAACGAATTGCTGGCCTTTTGCGAACTTACGGGAGTGAAGGCGATTGCTCTTTGAGATTTCGGAGAGTTGTTAATACGGAATAGCCCGTGATTCAATTCGCGGGCTATTCACCTGAATTTTTAAACGGATTTATAAACATGAAGCAGAACGATCAATTCGGCCCCTGGAGCATTGAGTATATACCGGCAGATGGCGCCCGAATCAGCCGCCTCACCTACGAAAAAATAGACTTGCTGACTGCGAAGCCGCAAAACTTTACTGCACCTCAAAAAGATTACGGATTATACGAAACACGGCCGGTGTACGGTTATGATGACTGTTTTCCCTCAGTCGACGCCTGTGATTTTCCGGACATAGAATGGCGGATTCCTGACCACGGTGAATTATGCTGGCTGCCTTGGAAGGTCAAGAAAACCACGAATGGTCTTGCGTTTGAAGTAACAAGTCAGAATCTAACCATACAATTTAAAAGGCGAATCTCGTTTGCTGACGATCAATTAGTCTGGTCTTTTGCCGTCGAGAACCGGGGAAGCCAGAAAATCCCTTTTCAACACGTGATGCATCCTTTGCTGCCGTTAAAGAACATAACGGATATTTGTCTGCCGCAATTCGGATCGGTTTTTGACGATATTCAGCAGAAGACAATGCCCTACCATAGCCCGGAAGCTGTCAGGGAATTTTTATTATCCCGGCCAGCGAGGACCACGAATATGCTGTTTCTTCAAAACATCAAAGAAGGCAGAATGAGCTGGGAGTACGGGAGAAAGCTCGGGATTGAAGCCAGTTTTTCGAAGGAATTATTTCCTACAATCGGAATCTGGTGGAACAACAACCAATATCCCGATGAACAGAATTGCCGCCGGAACGAATGCGCGTTGGAGCCGACACCGGGCTTGAATAGTACCTTGTTGGACGCCTTCCGGGATCGCAAACATCTCGAAGTTTTGCCGGGTGAAATTTTCGGGTGGCAGATTACGTGGCGAATTCACAGAGTAACCTAGATTCGGAGCAGGCCAAGTCCCGCTGGTTGTGGGATGTGCTTCTAAAAACTGGATCATTATGGCGTTGATACTAAATCGTAATGAAGTTCTAAAGGTTTATGCAGATGCCTCCGAGCGCGGGTGGGTACTGCCGGCCTTCAACGCGGAAAACCAGACCACCTGCGAGGCGATTTTATCCGGAGCCAGCGAATTCGGGGAACTTATCGGTATCAATAATCTGCCGATTATTCTCGCCATCACAAACAACTATGCTCACCGGCCTCAATCCCATTTTTACACGCATACGGGACAGTGGAAACTGGGCATGAGGCTTTTCCTGGACGACGTACACCGGTTGACAGCTCCCGACTCACCATTTGCCGATTTACAGGTAATGATCCACCTCGATCATATCTGCTGGGATCGGGACGAAGAGCTGTTAAACTGGGATATGGATCAGTTTTCATCGATCATGTTTGATGCTTCAGACCTGCCCTTCGACATGAATATTCGGAAAACGGCTGAATTTGTGAAATTGAACCGTGAAAAGATAGTGATTGAAGGCGCCTGTGACGAGATTAGATCTTCCTCAAAAGATGATGGTGCTGAATTAACGACGCCGGAAATGGCAGCCGGTTTTTATAAACAGACCGGTGTCGACATACTCGTCGCAAATTTGGGAACGGAACATCGGGCCAGTGCCGCGACGCTCAAGTATCATGGCGAGCAGGCCCGGGCGATTACCCGTCGAATCGGGGCGCGGCTCTGCCTGCATGGGACCTCATCCATCCCGAAAGACAGGTTATCCCGACTGTTTGAAGACGGCATCCGGAAAGTCAACATCTGGACGTCGCTGGAGCGCGACAGCGTGCCCGATCTCTTTCAGGAGATGTTGTTGAACGCCTCAAAAGTTATGGGGCCGGAGAAGGTAAAAGAACTGCTGGATTACCGGATGTTGGGAGAAAACGTCGATCGTTCCTCAATTCCATCGGTTGACTATTTTACGACCGCATATCGCCAGGGGATTATTTTCAAACGTATGCAGGAAATCGTCATGGATTACCTTCGGATTTGGTACAAATAGCAGGATGGAGCCCGAAATGAATTTTATGGGAATTGACATCGGTACCAGTGGCTGCAAAGCCGCGGTATTTGATTCTGCAGGGCGACAACTGGTGCTATCTTATCGGGAGTACAACGTGCTCTTTACCGGCGATGGCGGTGTGGAGTTGGACTCCGATGACGTCATTAAAAAAAGCTTCGAAGTGATCCGGGAATGTAATTCCGGGCTTGACGGCCATTCCGTAAAAGCCCTAGCGATCTCGAGCCAGGGCGAGGCCTTTACCGCCGTCGACAAAGATCAATATTCCTTGTGTAATGCGATGATTTCTTCCGATAAAAGAGCTCTGCCTTATGTACAAAAATGGGTAGACAAATTCGGAGAAGAGAAACTCTATCAAATCACCGGTCATACGGCGCATCCGATGTTTACGCTCTTTAAATTGCTCTGGCTGAAAGAGAATAAGCCGGAGGTCTGGAAGAACGCCCGGAAATTTCTTTGCTTTGAGGATTTACTCCAATATCGGCTGGGTATCGATCCGGCAATCGGCTGGCCGTTGGCAGGTAGAACCATGCTGTTCGATGTGCGCAAACATTGCTGGAGTACTGAAATCCTGGCGTTGCTGGATCTGCAAGAAGAACAACTCGCCAGGCCTCTGCGATCCGGGAGTGTTGCCGGGGAAATCAATGCAGACATTGCCGGGGATTTGGGTTTTGCTGAAAATACGATGGTCGTCTCCGGCGGTCACGACCAGATTTGCAATGCGCTCGGGGCCGGTGTCGTAAGACCGGGAATGGCCATGTATGCGAGCGGGACAGTGGAGTGCATCACACCCTGCTTCGATCGACCTATCTTCAGTGACAATCTGAGAAAAAGCAATCTCTGCACCTACGATCATGCGCTTGAGGACATGTATGCCACAGTCGCCTATAGCCTGACGGGTGGCAATATTCTGAAATGGTTCCGGGATGAGTTCGGCCGGGAAGAGGTGGTCTCCACCCAAAAATCCGGTAAGGACGCTTATGAACTTATTCTCCAAAATACCTGGGATAAGCCGACCGGTCTGATGGTTCTGCCCTATTTCACGCCGACCGGCACCCCCTATTTTGATTCGGCGACGAAGGGGGCCATATTCGGACTTAGAATATCCACTCCAAGAGGCGAATTCATTCGGGCACTGCTTGAAGGCGTGACTTTTGAAATGCGTCTGAACCTGGATATTCTGGAGAATTCAGGTTATCGGATTGATGAACTATCGTTAGTCGGCGGGGGGGCCAAGTCCCGAATGTGGTCGCAGTTAAAGGCCGATGTGACCGGAAAAAAGATCAGGATGCTGAGTGTTTCTGAAGCCGGCTGCCTGGGCGCCGCTATGCTGGCCTGTGCCGCCTTTTCAGGCCACAGCCTCCATGATTTAGCAAAAAAATGGGTTGGGATCAAATCCGTGCTGATGCCCAATAAAAAGAAACATTCAATCTATAATCAGAAGTTTGAAAAATATAAAAAACTATATCGGGCGGTCCGGGAAATTTCGGTTTGAACCTGGACGGTTGGAATGGCGAAGTTTTCAATCACAGCGTTATAAAAAAGGAGTAAGTATGAAATTTCGTATTCTACTGGCACTGAGTCTGGCGGTTTGTTTATTACATGCGCAAAAATTCGAAAAATTGGCCCAAACGCCGCCGATGGGGTGGAACAGCTGGAATAAATTCGGTTGCGATATAAACGAGAATATTATCAAAGAAATAGCCGATGCGATGGTCAAAACCGGAATGCAAAAAGCCGGTTACGAGTATATCGTTATCGATGATTGCTGGCAGATTGACAGGGACAGTAACGGGAATATTCTGGCAGATCCGGAACGATTTCCGTCGGGAATGAAAAGCTTGGGTGAATACATTCATTCAAAAGGATTGAAATTCGGAATTTATTCGGACGCCGGTACCTTGACCTGTCAGAGGAGACCCGGCAGCCGGGGTTATGAATTCCAGGACGCCCGAACTTACGCTGAGTGGGGCGTGGATTACCTGAAGTACGATTGGTGCAATCATGGGGAACAAAATTCGAAAGCTTCCTACACCTTAATGCGGGATGCTCTCTACAAGGCGGGACGGCCTATCGTTCTGAGCATATGCGAATGGGGAACCACGAAACCCTGGGAATGGGCGAAAGACATCGGCCATTTATGGAGAACAACCGAAGATATTATCAATTGCTTTGACTGTGTTAATTACTGGGGTGGAATGGGAGTTTTGCAGATCATAGATCTGAGTGCACCGATTGGTGACTATTCGGGACCCGGGCATTGGAACGATCCCGATATGCTGGAAATCGGAAACGGAGTCCTGGCGGCCAGTGAAGAACGAGTACACCTGAGCATGTGGGCGATGTTTTCAGCGCCTTTAATGGCCGGGAACGATCTGAGGAGCATGGCGGATGAAACGATTGAGATATTGACCAACAAGGAGGTAGTGGACATCGATCAGGATCCCCTCGGTATCTCGGCAATCCGCTGGATGAAATACGGCGACCTTGAAATCTGGTTCAAACCCTTGAGCGAAAATAACTACGCGTTTTGCATCATCAACAGAAGCAATGAACCCATTTCCATTAACCAGGATTTGAAAACGACGATCAAGAAGAAGTATATAATCGGGGGTTCGTATACTGTTCGGGATCTCTGGAAGCACAAGAACATCGGAAGCACCAAAGGTAACATCGTTGCTACCATTCCCGCTCATGATGTGCTGATGTTGAAATTGATCAGTCAATAGAAAACACGATCTGGTATCCTGAACATTGAGTAAAAAAGGATTATAAGTTTATTGATGGTTTCGCTAATTTTAAACGGGCAAATTGGAGGGCAGCCGTTCATGAATCGATTTGATGATTCCAATCGGAGAATCCCGCAGAATGGGAGGTTTTCGAAATCGCATTGGCTTCGAATTGCCCCTGAAGTTATTGAAAACGAAAAAGAATAGGGAGCATGCTCTTGAAGATTAATGCCGGGAAAACGATTCGTCTGGGTGATCTGGTAAATCCGGGTGACGGGCATAGTGTAATCATTGATACTAGCATTCCGGCCAGTATCGGCGCCGTGGAAGGCTTGCTGCATTTTGACGAAGCAGTCGCTCAGATAAATACGATTTGTGATGGTATTGTGGTGAATCCCGGGCAGTTGGAGCATCGGGCCGAACTGCTGGGCGGAGCCCACCGCGCAGCCCCGATGGTCAGGATGGACTGGACCAATTATTATCGTACGGAAGATTTTTGTCTGCCTGCGAAGATGATCCATCGTGTGATGATTTCCAGCGTGGCCGATGCACTGGATAGCGGCGCGACGGCCGGCGTCGTGCGCTATCTGATGGGTTTCAATGACGAATTTGAAGCCGAGAATGTCAGGTCAATCTCACTTACCGCCAAGGAAGCTTACCGGGAATCCCTGCCGATTTTCGTCGAGCTTTGCCCGATCGGTGAAAAGGTAAATCAGCATAATTTTGAAGGTACCATTCAATTGGGAGTGGCATGCATGCTGGAGATCGGGGCCGATGGGATCATTATTCCGGAATGCTCTCCTGCAATGATGCAGGCTATCGGAAGCTGGGCCGACATTCCGGTTATATTACGGTTATCCGAAATTCCGGGACCGGAGAAACTGGCTGCGATTTTCCAGACGGGACTCTCCGGGATTTTGTTGAGTGAAGAGATTTTTCGGGTACAGGATTATGCCGCAGCCCTGAAAGAACTATTTTTCAAAGTTCATACGCGCAGTTAGGACGAGTTATTTATGTCATCATCTTCAGGAAAAACCGCCCGTCTCAATCGCCTGTTCAATCCCTCCGACGGCAGGGCTGTCTGTGTGGCTGCCGATCATGGCTGGATGTCCGATCCGACCCCCAACGTGATGAATCTGCGCAAGATTCTGGGTGAGGTTATCCAAGGCAAACCAGACGGAATTCTGGTCAGTTTCGGAACCGCCCAGCGAATGACCGATTTGTTTACCGGAAAGGGCCGGCCGGCGCTCATCATCCGGGCGGACTGGATGAACATGCCGCGGTTAGGCGGATCGAATGTCAGCAACATTTTACCGGTCACCAATTTTAAGAAAAAAGCCACATCCTTCGCCAAAGATGCCCTGGATATGGGCGCCTCAGCCATTACGATTTATTATTTTATCGGTTACAGTGATGAATTCGAAGCTCTGAATATCGAACAAAGTGCGCTGTTTGCCCAGCAGTGTCGAAAAATCGGGCTGCCGCTGATTATCGAGCCGATGGCCGTCGGCGGACCGGTTACCGGGGTCAATATCGCGGAAACACTGATTGCTTCGGGACGGATTGCGGCTGAGTTGGGCGCCGATGCCCTGAAAATCCCCTATACGGGGGATGTGCATACCTTTAAAAAACTGGTCGATGAGGCCGGAGTTCCGGTCCTGGTTTTGGGCGGTGCAAAATCCGAAAATCCAAGGGATGCCCTCG
>Ga0268276_1004139_pt1 | contig 10475 bp, 10 predicted proteins | sample saktaG_4_FD_190145 | JGI IMG/M metagenome (GOLD analysis project Ga0268276, IMG submission 190145) | Saline water microbial communities from Sakinaw Lake, British Columbia, Canada - sak_2010_1_5_45m | ecosystem: Environmental > Aquatic > Non-marine Saline and Alkaline > Saline ...
CGTGAGGCCAAGCCCCGAGCCCTCGATGCTGATATCCTTTTGCGCGACGCGGTAAAATTTGCGGAATATATTCTTCTGATCTCTTTTAGATATGCCGATGCCTTTATCTATGACTTCTATGACGACTTTATCGGCTCTCTTAAGGACATTTACATTTATCTCTTTATTGTCAGGCGAGTAATCGAAAGCATTTGTCAGGAGATTTACGATAGCGCGGGAGATGGAGTCGGTATCTATCTTTAGCAACGGAATATCTTTTGCCATATTCAATATGACGGTGCAGGATTCGTGCGCCATGTAGCTGTTAAAATGCTCCACCGTCTCGGAGACGAGCTTGGCGATATCTTCATCTTTGAATTCATATTTTTTGCGGCCACTCTCTATTCGGGAAAAATCGAGGATATTGTTCGCCAGATTGGTAAGCTGTTCACTCTGGCTCGAGATTATATTGTAGTATTCGCGCTTCTTATCATCGCTCGGAACGCTGTTATTCTTAAGCATTTCGGAGAACATGCGTATCGATGTGAGAGGCCTTCTCAGGTCGTGCGAAAGGCTCGATACGAATTCGCTCTTCAGCTGTGTCAGGCGCCATTCCCGCGAAAGCACGCCCAGAGTAAAAAAGCTCCCTCCTAATACGAAGAGCGTGGAGAAGATGATCATCAGCATGTACGAATCGAGGCGCTTCTTTCTATTGTCGAGGCCTCTTATAAGCGCGGGGTATTTTTCATAGACGGCTATTATATAAGGCAGGCCTTCTATCTCTTTTCTGAGGACAGGGGCCCCGAGGCTTCTCGGGGGCGCGCCGCCCAAAGGGTTGCCTCTGCTATCAAATATCTTCACCTGATAGTTGAACATCGAAGCCTTCTCTATAAGCATCGACTCTACTTCGGGTTTATCCGCCGGGTATGCTTCCTTCATGCCGCGCAGCGACGTCTTTATCTCGTCTTCCACGACATCTGTCAGGGTCTCATAGACGTGGCGGATGTTGTTCTCTACTATCGCCTTTTCGCTGCGGACGGCCTGCAGGCCAAAATAAGCGAGAAGCGCCGTCGGTATCAATATCGATAGTATGAAGATGAGAACTACTTTTACGCGCACTCTACCTCACTTCTTTGCCCAGGCGTTTTTCAAGCTCTAGCTTAGTTATCCAGTCCCTGACGCGTTCGGCCGTCTCGCCTATGGGACGATAGAGCAAAAATTTCCAGTAGTGGTCCATGGCCTTGCTATTTTTGTTCAGCTTATCGTCATAAAGTATGCCGAGATTATAGTGCACCCCGGGATCCTTAGGGTCTATTTTGAGACACTTTAGATATTCTCTCTCGGCGTCATCATACATGCCGTTCTTTTCATATACGATAGCGAGATTGTAATGCATCTCCAGACGCTCTTTGTTCAGCTTAATTCTTAGCTCTTCGGGCTTTTTGGAGGACTCCAAGGCGTTGCGCCGGGACTCATTCAGATCCGCTTCGGCGCGTTTCATACCGGCCTTGATAGCTTTGTTCTCGGCCATCAAACGATCGTTCTCGTATTTCATGGCGTCAAAGACCCCTTTGATGTCGGCGCTCAGCTCGGCGCCTTTTGAAAGAGGTTTTTTATCGATCTCCTCCCCCTCCACTTCCTTCAATATGCCGTCCTGATCCATCTTGCCCACAAGCACGGATACCCGGACCTTCAGGTCTTCCATCTTTACGCTGAGCTCCTTTTCCGCGGCGTGCTCTGCCTTCAGACTTACCTTGATATCACCGTCTATTTTTTTCAGGGCCGCGCCGGCATCCGCCTGCTTCGACTTTGCGTCTAAGGCATCCTTCTGCAGCTTTTTTATCTTTAAGCTCGCTGTCTTCTTTTCTGTTTCCAGGGCCGCGGAATATAGACCCAGCTCCTTCGCCTTTGAAGCACCGTCGGCCTCCAGGACCGATATCGCTTCTTCCATGGTCTTATTGGCTACGGCGGCGGCGAGACTCTCATCCATCAGCTTCTGCCTGGCCCCTTCCCGCTCGAGGGCCTGAGCCATGAACGCTTCTATCTTTTTTTTCGAATTGTCCATCTCTTCGTTTATGGAGGCGTCTTCTTTCTTTTCTGTAGAGAGCCTGTTCTTAAACGCATTCAGCTTATTCATCTCGGCCTTGTATTCTACATCCAGAGCGTTTAATTCGTTGTCGATCCCGACCTTTTCGGTCTGCAGAGTTGTTATCTTTTCGGTCAAGGACTTCATATCGCTTTGCAGGTTATCGATCTTTTCTTTCCGGGTGTCGCTCTCGGCCCGCACCGCGGCGGACATCTTTTTAAATTGCTCTTCCTTTGCGGCTATTCCCTCCATGGCGGCCTTGATCTTGTCCGAAAGCTCATTGGATGCTTCTTCGCATCCGGCGAGAACTTCATGCGCCTGCTTCCTGTCGGCTCTTAATTTCTGCGACTTGCCGGCCAACGCATCTACGCTATCCCTCAACTGCCATATCTCGCTCTTGAGCACCCTGCACTTCCGCATCTCGGCCTCATGCATCTTGCCGTAGCTGGCTTGAGCCTTCTGCTCATACTGTCGCTTGCGTAGCTTCTCTTCGGCCGTTTTCACCGTCGCTTCTACCTCCTGAAGGTCCGATGAGCTCGGCGCGGCGCTATCCGAAAGCTCCGGAGCCTCGGACTTATTTATATTCGACCCCGCATGGAGCGAGTGAGGAGAGGCCCCGAACAGGATCACAAATATGGCTGCCGACAGTATTATGGATTTATTTTGCATTTAATTTCTCCGCTTGTTTTACTTATTCCCTGATCGGCCTGGACGGTTTTGGCAGATCCTTTTCCAAAAGGAATGTAGAATCCCCCGTAACTATCCGCGGCGTTATAAATACCACGGTCTCTGTCCGTGTTATATCATCGCTTATCTTCTGGAACGCTCTCCCTATTATGGGTAGATTACCGAGAATGGGTATCTTGTGTTCCGTCTTCGTCTTGTTGTCTTTCACCAGTCCGGCGATTATTATCGTGACGCCGTCTTTTATCGTAACTGTCGTCTGGGCATTGGCGGACTTCACTACGGGGACAGCGCCGGCCGCTTGCGGTATTCCACCGTACCACGTCGTTATGGAGCTCACCTCTGGCTTTATGAGCATGCTTATATAGCCGTCCTGATTTATGCGCGGAGTTACGGAGAGCGTGACGCCGATATTCACCCACTGATAGCTCTTTGAACTTGTGGTCGTCCCGCCGGAAGCTGTGGTCGTAGTCTCTTCCTGATACGGCTGCTTCTCTATTACCTCTATCTTGGACTCCTTGCCTTCTTCTACTGTGATATGCGGATTCGAGAGTATCCTCGTCTCGCCTATCGTATTGAGGGCTTCGATAATGGCGCTTAGCTGATTATTGGCGGTGCTGGATACTGTCATCTTACCCATTGCCGTTGGGAGTAGCGCCAAAGGCAGTGAGACTTCCGGCATCAGGGTGATGGCGCTTGCCTGTCCGGCAAGCTTTATAACCATTGACCAGTCGACGCCCCACTGGAATTTATCGCTCAGGGTCACTTCGACGATCTTGGCCTCTATGAATACCTCCCTGGTCCTCCTGTCGAAGGCATCGATCAGCACTCCTGCCCTGGCCAGCTGATACGGCAGGTCCGTGATCACTATAGTGTTGGTCCTTGTATCGGTCCTCAGCGTGCCTACGTCGGGTGTCAGGACCTTGCTGATCTCATCTTTGACCGCTTCCACCTTGGCGTGCTTGAGTTCATATACTTTTGTCTCTGTGGGCAGGACCCTCGAGATCGTGGGCAGTTCCTGCTTATTTATAATATCGTCCATCTCCCTGATCTTTGCCGGAGTATCTATCACTATGAGGATGCCCGTAGTGTCATCGTAAATGATCTTTCCGATGTCGCTCTTTATATTGCCGAGTATCGTGGCGACATTCTTTGGCGATGCATACTTAAGCTGATATGCGGCGGTCACGCGTTTGTCATAGAACTCCACGCCATACATAGTCTTAAACTCGGCGATCGTCATGATGGTAATAATATTGTTCTTCACCTGATAAGCAAAACCGTTCATGGCAAGCACTATCTCCAGCGCGTCGCCTATGGTGACGTCATTTATGAGCAAACTCACCGGGCCGGTTACCGATTTGCTCGTCACTATATTCAGGCCTCCGTCGGTAGCGAGAAATTTCAGGAATTGCGTTATATCCATAGCCCTTATATCGAGCGACATCTTCTTCTTTAGCCCCTGCATATCGTATTCCGATATGGGCTTACGCGCTATAGCCTCCACCGCAGGTGTATCTGCCTCTGCGGCATAGCCATTAAATACGGAGAGCGCCGCTATGATGATGGCCGCAGCGCATGTCTTAAATAATAGACCCTGCCTCATAAAAGTTCCATCTCTTCTTTCCCGTCGCTTATCTTGACCTTGTTCCTGTGTATCTCCTGCACTATTATGCCCGTCTGACCTATGGGCTGGCCCTGCGTGACAAAGTACATCTTGCCGTCTTTGTCGTCCTGCCGGAGAATCATCGCCTTTGGCGTATCCCCCCAGGAGATGCCTGCCAGCTTCAGGCTTTCGGCGGCCTTCTTTAACGATTCTGAAGCTTCACGCTTGACCCCGACCACAATGTTCTTAGGCGCGGGATGAAAAATATCTCTATTCTGTATCTCGCCCAGATAATAGGCGAGCCCTTTTAGAGGCTCCTCCTTTTTTAGGCCCAGCGAAGATGATATCGATATCTTTGAAACTGCCTGGGCTATCTGCGAAGCGTCCTTCTGCTTTACCAGGAACGAATGTATAAAAAATACCGTGCTGATAATAAGCGCCGCGACCAGCGCCTTATTTATGGCGCCGGGTTCTATCTCCGGTAATTGTATCGACGCCGGAAATATCGTCTTCCAGTTAAAACTTTTTTTGCCCTCATGCGACGACGGACGCGATGCCGGAAAAAATCGTTTTAACTTGGCCATCCATCCGCCGGGCTTCTTGTCGCCGGGGTCCCCTGATCCGGCCGCCGGCTGTTTCCCGCGCTGTATGACGTTAAAGAGCCGTTCTTCCGGAGAAATGTTTTCGGCCATTTTACTCTACGCGTCCACCGGTTGCACATCTTTGCGGATCAATTCGGCGATGATCTCTTTATCTATCACCTCTTTCTTGTGCATAACCAAGTACTCCAGCGCGTCGTGACATAGCATAGCGATCTTTCTGGGATAGCCCTGGGTGTAATTAAATATCGCCCTTATCGAATTATCAGTAAATAAAGGGTACCTCGAGACATATCCCGCTTCTTCGAGCCTGAAATTTATCATCTCCCTCACTTCGTTCTCCTCAAGAGGGTTTATCACATACTTGAGAGATATCCTGTCCCACAGATTCTTTATTCCGCTTATGCGGGGCAGAAGCTCCAGCTGTCCCATTAATATGACCTGCAGTATCTTATATTCATTGGTCTCGTAGTTCAGTAGCGAGCGCAGTACCTCCAGGCATGGCAGGTTGAGCTTCTGGGATTCATCTATGAGAATGACTATAGTCTTGTTGTCCTCGACGCCCTTATCGAAAAGGAATTTCTCGATAGCTTTTAGATAATCGAGGACGGTCAGCTCGCTCTCCGGCGGCGTGGCGACTTTAACGTGGAATCTCTCTGCCAGATCCTTCAGGAATTGCAGCTCTGATTCATATACGGGATTTAGTATCATGGTCACAATGAGCGCGGGGTCCAGGCCAAAGAGCTGTGACAATCTGCGGCTTAGGGTAGTCTTGCCGGTGCCGACATCGCCCAATATTACGCTCAAGCCACGCCTGAGCTCGATCGCTACCCGCAGCCTGTAAAGGGCGGATTTGTGCTCTACGGACTCATAGAAAAATTTAGGGTCCGGGCTGGTCGAGAACGGCTCTTTATCTAGCCCTAATATCTTATAGTAGCTCATATTTAGATTATATTTCTCTTCTTCTCTTCGATCACTTTTTTTATTTCACTAATATGGTTTTCACCATACATTCTCCAGCCGCGCCAATCCTTTGGGGGCTTGGAGATCTTGCCGTCTTTTTCCCACCCCAGAAGCGTCTTCTTCGAGATCCCAAATTTATCCGCTACGTTTTGGGACAGATAGTAATTTTTATTATTTTTCAGGGGCATCGTATCTCCTTTTGATTATCCTTATTATGAAGCGATCGCATAAACTATGGTAAATAGGGTAACTATAGTAAGTATAGAAACTACGTACTAGTATAGCAAGTATACACTGCGTTTCTACGTTTGTCAAATCCCTCCCTTAAAAATTTATGGGGACGTTTCACTTTGCTCTATCTCATTTGACTTCAACGAGTTACAACTGCACCCGATCCACAATTTATTTTCAGCTGAAATTATTTTAAAATAGTTTGCAACAATTTGACCATTTTTTCCGTCTTATAGTATAGGGGGCATAACGCCTATACAGGCAGAAAGGAGTGTTTTATGCCAAGAGGTCCAAGGGCAGTTCCGGAATGCGGAGTATTTCACATTACCATAAGAGGTAATAATAAGAGGTGCGTCTTTAGGCGGGATAGTGATTATGCTCGTTTTGAATCGATACTGAAACGGTATAAGAAGATGTTCGATTTTTATTTATACCATTATGCGTTGATGAAAAATCACGTCCACATTATTTTAAGGACAACAGAAAAGAGTGACATATCAAAAGTCATGCAGGGCATCGCTCTCTCCTATTATCATTACTATAGGAGAAAGAACGGATATGTCGGGCATCTGTGGCAGGGCAGATTTAAGAGTCCTATTATAGAAGATAACCGATACCTGCTTACGGCGGCATTATATGTTGAGAAGAACCCTGTGGAGGCCGGGCTGGTGAAAGATCCTGCGGAGTATCTATGGAGCAGTTATCGCCACTATGCTCTTGGCGAGGCCAATCCTATCATAGATACCAACCCGATATATGAAGATATGGGTAATGATGCGGAAGAGCGTCGGCGGAAATACAGCGAGCTAATGTTATTGAGGATAGCGGAATCAAAAAAGAATGTGGATTGACAGCGATTGTAACTCTAACGCTGATAAGCTGTTGGAGCCAAGTGAAACGTCCCCATAATTAACACTTGCATATCGCAAAAAACATGATAACCTTAATATTAAAAGGAGCGGACAATGCATAAGATCAAGCTGCTTGTAATTATCTCTATTGTAATAGCCGCGATGACGCTGACCGGAGTATGCGGCGCGGACGAGAATACCGAGGAACAGGATATGATGTCGATGTCTGGTAACATAACCGAGATAGATACATTTAACTCCACTATAACGGTAAAGTGGCAGGACCTGAATCTGATAGGTTATAACTTCACTACCTTCACTATCCCCGAAGGAATGACATTTTATAAGCGCGGCGAAACGGCAGACATAACGGATCTAAATATAGGGGATCCTGTAACGATTGCTTATTACACAGACAAGAACGCAGTGCCAAAGATAGTGCGCCTAGAGGTCGGTGAGGATTAAAGAATAGGATGGATCGACAGCGTTTGTAAGTCTAATACTGATAAGCTGTTGGGGCCAAGTGAAACGTCCCTAAATAATGGCAGAGGAGGCAGTGGTCAGTAGTCTTGCCCGGCAAGACTGCGCCGGCGGACTCAAGACGCCTTCTGATCGGATGGAGACCGGAACTGAATACCGCAGAGACAAACCGGTTCTTCCCGGCATTACGTAAAAGTTGTTTCGGAGAATCCCGCTTTATCGAACCGATGGTTAAGATATCGGCGTCCGTGGCGTAGCCGCAGCAGGGCTTTACCTTTCCATCCGGAAGCACAAAGAACACGTTCCCGGGGCCTTTACACATATCGTCCGTAAACCATTTCCCATCCCACGCATTCTTCAAGACAGCCGCTCTCCCCACTCCGGAAAGATTAATATAGGAGATCTTGATAAAAAGATCTTCGCTCTTTATGGCGGCGGGCTTTCCATTGACTATGATCAAGCGCCCATGTAGAGCGCGAGCGAGCCGGGCGAGCCCTCTCTGGGTCTGGCCATCTCTCGCGCCCTTAACAGCCGCGATCGAAACGATGTCGTGCCGCCTCCAGATAGCCGCCGCGGCATTGGCGAAAGAGGCGCACTTCTTAATGTCCTGTCGATGAAACGCATCGACGCTCATGCAGAGATCGCCGTCGTAGCCTGACAGAAAGAGGCGGTCGAGCGCCAAACGCAGCTCTCTGCCGGTGCGGAACCAGCCGGCGTTAGTCATGACGCGGCCGAATAGCATGCCGTGCCTCGCCGCTTCTTTCGAAATAGCGCACATCAGGCCAGTCTCCAGAAATGGCTCGCCGCCGGTAAACCCGACGCGGTTAACGCCAAAGCGAGCGCATGCCGCAACGAATTTAAGCGCTGCTTGCTTATTTAGGACGGCTTTATTCTGTTCGATGCCGCAATGCGCGCATTGAAGATTACATCTTGTTGTGAGCGAGAAGAGAATTTCTTTAGGTAAAAACGCGCATTTGGCCATACCGGCATTATACCCGAATATTGTGGCTTTTTAAAGATTAAGGTGCTATAATTCAATTATGCCACACACATCACAATCCAATAGTTCGTTCTACAGCCTCGGGATAGCTCCGAAGATACTGGAAGCTCTCGATAAATTTAAGTTCACTACCCCTACGCCTATACAGCACAAAGCCATACCTGTATGTATAGAGGGCAATGATATAATAGGAGTGGCGCAGACCGGCACCGGAAAGACGCTCGCCTTCGCCATACCGATCATACAGCGACTCGCCCAGAGAAAGGGAAAGGCCCTGATCCTGGTGCCAACAAGAGAGCTCGCCATACAGGTGGATGAGACATTCCAGAAATTGACACCGATATTCGGCATGAGGACCGCGGTACTTATAGGCGGGGCTTCGATGCATAATCAGATACATGCCTTGAGGGCCAATCCCAGGGTCCTGGTCGCCACGCCGGGACGACTAGTCGACCACATGGAGCAGAGGACGGTCATGTTGGCCGATACGAACATACTCGTTCTGGACGAAGCGGACAGAATGCTCGACATGGGTTTTCTGCCGTCAATAGAGAAGATCTTAAGGGCGATCCCAAAAGACCGCCAGACGATGCTCTTCTCGGCGACTATCCCCGGTGATGTCGTAAGAGTAGCGACCTCTCACATGAAGCTCCCTATACATATCGAAGTAGCGCCGTCGGGCACAATGGCCGAACGCATAACGCAGGAATTATTCATAGTGAGAAAAGAAGATAAGGGCAAGCTTCTCGGCAAAATCTTAAAGCAATATAATGGATCGGTTCTCTTGTTTTCAAGAACAAAGCGCGGCGCTTCCAAGATAACCCGGGCATTGAGAGAAAAGGGTTGGCGGGCGGCCGAGATACATTCTGATAAATCGTTGCCACAGCGCAGGGAAGCGCTTGAAGGTTTTAAATCGGGTAAATATAGGGTACTCGTCGCCACCGATATAGCGGCGCGCGGGATAGATGTCATAGGAATAGAGCTCGTGATAAACTACGATCTACCGGAGGACGCGGAAAATTATGTCCACAGGATCGGCCGCACAGGACGAGCGGGGCATGAAGGGCATGCCATATCAATCGCTACGCCGGATCAGGCCTTCGAGGTCCGCAGTATAGAAAGATTGATCAAGACAGCTCTGCCCGTAGCGGAGCATCCTGAATTCCCGAAAGAAGTATTCCAGGCGGTTACCGAACCGCGGCCGGGCCAGAAATACGGCCGCTCTAATCACGGGGGCTCAAACAGAAGCCCGCGTCAGGGTGGCGGCAACCGGCATCACTCCGGCAAATCCTCATACTCATCCAGACCTTCTAAGAGATATTACTAGATAAAAAGATGGTGGGCAGGACAGGACTCGGTCATCCGGCCGCCTGAGGCGGCCTCCTGACCAGCCAAATTTCTGTCGGCCGGAGGCCTTTTCTTCCTATTCGTCAGCGAAATTTGGCTTCGAGTCCATCCCCGAAACCTTATAATAAACTCTCAGATAACGAGCAATATGGTGGGCAGGACAGGACTCGAACCTGTAACCGATCGGATGTAAACCGATTGCTCCGCCATTGAGCTACCTGCCCACGATAGCGTGGGTTATTCTACTAGAGTTTCCCCAGCAGTGCCATGCCGAAAGCTAAAACGAAGAGCGCCACCGTTTCGATTATACCCAGCGCGACCATATAATTACCAAAACCTTTGCCGGTCTCTCCCATGGCGTCACACGCCACGGCTGCGGCCTTTCCCTGCATCAGCGCTGAAACTCCTATGGCTATGCCGCATAATACGCCCACGCCCCAGACATAAACACCCCTGTTCGCAAGCGCAACCATCCTGTTCATGAGGATCATGCCATATATGGTCTGTGTCAGCGGCGCCCCGACGAACGCCACGAGTATGAACGATGCGGACTTGTTCTGCGAGAACGCCTTCTTCCATGCGCCTATGGCCGCCATAGCCGCTACTCCTGCGCCAAGACCTGAGCCCACAGCAGAGAGACCAAGCGCGG
>Ga0268276_1004141_pt1 | contig 10473 bp, 13 predicted proteins | sample saktaG_4_FD_190145 | JGI IMG/M metagenome (GOLD analysis project Ga0268276, IMG submission 190145) | Saline water microbial communities from Sakinaw Lake, British Columbia, Canada - sak_2010_1_5_45m | ecosystem: Environmental > Aquatic > Non-marine Saline and Alkaline > Saline ...
GTACCAGGCCGTCATCATGCCCCTTCTGACCCAGCACTTCATCATGCTCCAACGCAACCTTTTCTACACGGCCCTGACCCGGGCCAAGAAGCTCAGCGTGGTCATCGGCTCCTACAAGGCGCTCTATATCGCCATCAAGAACGACAAGCCGGTGAGAAGGAACTCCCTTGTCAAGGACAAGCTCATCCGGCTCGGCGGCGTGGATGCCTGAAATTGCCGATAGAAGGCCCGGGGAATTCCGGGACATGAGGAAAATTCATGGGACACAATCCTTATTTCAAGAGAAAAGGGTTATGTCCCGAATTTTCCGTATCGTGTCCCAGGAATTCCTGTCCGGCGATTTAAGGGTGGTTTGACTCCCCGGGTGAATCCATTATAATAAATTGTTTCTCGGCCCCACCCCAGGTGAAAGGAGCGACACGCTATGCCCCATCGCCGTTTCAAATCCGTATCGGACATCATCGCCTTCGCCATCGAGCGGGAAATAGAAGCGGCCGACGGCTATGGTCGCATGGCCGGCCTGGCCCGGATGCCGGCTCTGCGCGAGTTCCTCCTCTTCCTCCGCCAGGAAGAAGAGTCCCACCGGCGCCTCCTCGAAGGGCTCACCCCAAAGGAGCTCGACGGACTCGCCGCGGCCTTCGTGCCGGATCTGCGGCTCGTCGACTACGTCGTGGAGGAAAAGCTCACCGACGACATGTCCCTCCAGGAGCTGCTCATCTTCGCCGCCCAGAAAGAAAAGAAGGCGGCCGAGCTTTACGATACCCTGTCCCAGATGGCCAAAGTTTCGGGCCACCACCGACTATTCGAATTCCTGGCCGGCCAGGAGCGGGCCCACAAGCTCCAGATCGAAGCTGAGTACGAAAAAAGCTTCCTGCAAGAAAATTGATAGGAGGACATGATGGAGAAATGGGAATGTCAGGCGTGCGGATACATCTACGACCCGGCCGTGGGTGACCCGGACAACGGGGTTCCTCCCGGGACGAAGTTCGAGGACCTTCCCGACTCCTGGGTTTGCCCCCAGTGCGGGGTCGGCAAGGAACTCTTTTCAAAGGTCGACTGAGCCCGCGCGGGGCGGGGTTTTCCGGCCATGAAGATCATCATCGTGGGCAACGGATTGGCCGGCACAATGGCCGCCAAGACCGTGAGAGAGCTCGACCCGGATGCCGGGATCGAGATCTTCGCGGAGGGAAAACACGCTTATTATCCCCGACCGAACCTGATCGAGTTCTTGGCCGGCCGCTTGCCTTACGAGAAGCTCTTCGCCTTTCCGGAGATCTGGAGCTCCCGGCAGAGGATCGACCTCCATTTCGGCGAGAGGGTCTCGAAGATCCGACCGGACGAGCGGAGGATCGAGACCTCGTTGGGCGGGGTGATCCCTTACGACGCCCTGCTGCTGGCGAGCGGGGCCCGGGCGGCCGTACCCCCGCTCAAAGGCAGCGGACTGAAAGGCGTCTTCGTCCTGAGGACGCTGGATGATACGCTGGCCATCCTCGACTATCTCCGGACGCATGCCCATGTCGCCGTGATCGGCGGCGGGCTCCTCGGCCTGGAGATCGCCCGGGCCATCCGCAGTCGCGGCGCCGAGGTCTCCGTCCTCGAATTCTTCGACCGTCTCCTGCCTCGCCAGCTCGATCCGGCCGCGGCGGGGATCCTCAAGAGCGAGATCGAAAAAACGGGCATCTCCGTCCGGCTCGGCGCTATCAGCCGGGAGATCCTCGGCCCGGCGGAGGCCCGCGGGATCCGCTTCGAGTCGGGGGACGAGATCAAAGTGGATCTCGTCGTCATCGCCGCGGGCATCAAGCCCGATCTCGTGCTGGCCAAGGACGCCGGGCTCACCGTCGGGAGGGGTGTCGTCGTCGACGACTATATGCGCACAAGTCGCCCCGAGATCTTCGCCGCGGGCGATGTCGTCGAACATCAGGGGAAAGTCTACGGGATCATTCCGGCCTCGTTCGACCAGGCCCGGGCCTCCGCCCACAACATGCTGCGGATGGACATGCCCTACGCGGGGACGGCTCCGTCCACAACGCTCAAGGTCGCCGGGCTGTTCGTAATGTCGGTCGGAGAGGTCCATCCCGAGGGGCGCGGCCACGAGGTCATCGTCCGGTCCGTTCCCGAGCAGGGGCTTTACAAGAAGCTTGTCCTCAAGGAAGGCCGTCTCGTCGGCGCGATCTGGATGGGGATGAAAAAGGGAGCCTTGGAGATCGGTCGCCTCGTCGCCTTGAAGAAGAACGTCGAGAGCCGGAAAGGCGACCTCCTCGAGGACTCATTCGATTTTACGGAGATGTCATGAACAGAAAATTTGCCGTCGTCGCCTTCGCCCTCGCCGTTTTTCTGGTCCTCGCGGCCCCGGCCCGGGGCCAGGCCCAGGTCAAGTACGGAGGCTATTTATCCTTCGCCTATATCGACGGGCAGACCGAGAGCCTCTATCCCAAAGCGGGCCTCCAGAACCTTCTGGCCGGCTTCGCCGTGGCCGGACAGGTGGGCGGGAAATTCGGATTCTCCCTGGAAGCCCGGACCATGGGGGTCCCGACCGCCGGGACGGCCGACGCCTGGGCCTTCGAGCTGGATCAAGCCTGGGCCGGGTTCGTGCCGTCCAAGGCCATCAGCGTCAAGGCCGGGCTCCTGATCGTGCCGTTCGGGTCCTACAACCGGGCCAGTCGGCCCCACGAAACGCTCCTTGTCGGTGTTCCTCTCAACCTGGAATACCTGTATCCCGGGACCTGGCGAGACATCGGCTTGCTCATCGAGGGCGAGGTCGGGGTCCTGTCCTACGCGGCCTACCTGGGCAACGGCCTGGGTGATTTTGACGAGATCGGTTCCGGGCAGCAGTTCCGGGACAACAACGCCGACAAGGCCAAGGGCGGACGGGTCGGGCTCGCTCTCGGCGAATACGGGCGGGCCGGGATTTCCTACTACACGGGCAAGTACGATGAGCGGGACATGTACGATCTCACCCTGGAAGGAGCGGACCTCACCTGGGCGACCGGCCAGTGGGAGATCCATGGCGAGTACACCAAGGCCATGATCGAGAATCCCGAGCCGTTCCAGACGGGAAAGTCGGAGGGTTATTCCATCTGGATGGCCATGGGTTTCCGGAGCTTACAGCCCATCGGGAGCTTCCAGAAGGTCAAGGTCGACGACCCTTACCGCGGAGACGGGCTCCTCCGCGACCTGAGCCGCTGGACCATGGGCCTGCGCTATGTCCTGGGTTCGACGTTCTTCCTCAAGGTCGAATACGTTTGGAACAAGGAAAACGAGCCCATCCTCAAGAACAACCAGGTCCAGGTCCAGGCGGCCTTGAGCTTCTGAGTCACGGACCTTGAGTGGACCGCGGCATTTTGATAAGATCAACGCGCGGCTCGCTTCCGATCTCCCGTTCGCGACGGTAATCACGGTCAAAGGATGAGGCATGACCAATCTGCTCGTTCTCGGAACACAATGGGGCGACGAAGGCAAGGGAAAGATCGTCGACTTGCTCACGCCGGCGTTCGACATTGTCGCCCGCTACCAGGGCGGTCATAACGCCGGCCACACCGTCTACGTCGGCGGCAAGAAGGTCGTCCTTCATCTCATTCCGTCGGGCATCCTCCATCCCGGGACTCTCTGTGTTATCGGGAACGGACTGGTCATCTCGCCCGGGGCGTTCTTCAAGGAGACGGGCGACCTCGAAAGCCAGGGCGTAAGCGTCGACCCGACGCGCGTCGCCGTCAGCCGCGGCGCCCACCTGATCATGCCCTGGCATCCACTGGCCGAAAGGGTGAGCGAGGAGATGCGCGGCGAGAAGAAGATCGGCACGACCTGTCGCGGCATCGGCCCGGCCTACGAAGACAAGGCGGCCCGTCTCGGGATCCGGACGGGGGACCTGGCCGATCTCCGAGTCCTCCGCGAGAAGATCGCCGAAAACGTCGCCATCAAGAACCGCATCTTCGGGACCTTGGGGCTGCCTCCGCTCGATGCCGAATCCATCAGCCTGGAGTACGAGGGCTGGGCGGAAAAACTCGTACCCTATCTCCGCAACGTCTCCGAGCTGCTCCACGAGCGCATGAAGCGTGGTGAGAACGTGCTCTTCGAAGGCGCCCAGGGTGCTCTTCTCGATCTCGACCACGGCACCTATCCCTACGTCACTTCCTCGAATTCGACGGCCGGCGGCGCCGCGACCGGGCTCGGCGTCGGGCCGAAGTCGATCCACGGCGTCCTCGGCATCACCAAAGCCTATACGACGCGGGTTGGCGGAGGGCCCTTCCCGACCGAGCTCAACGACGACAGGGGCAGAACGATCGCCGCCCGGGGTGACGAGTTCGGGGCGACGACCGGACGCCCCAGGCGCTGCGGCTGGTTCGACGCCGTGGCCGTCCGGACGGCCTGCCGGGTCAACGGAGTCGACCGGATCGCCCTGACAAAGCCCGATGTCCTGTCCGGCATGGGGGAGATCCCGGTTTGCACGGGCTACCGCTACAAGCGCGAGATCCTGAAGAGTTTTCCGACGGAATCGTGGCTGCTCGAAAAAGTCGTCCCCGAATACCGGACGCTCCCGGGGTGGCCGGAGTCCCTCCACGGCGCCGTCGAGTTCGACGCCCTGCCGCCGGCGTTCGTCGACTACCTCCGCGTCCTCGAGGACCTCGTCGAAACCCGCATCGCCGTTGTATCGACGGGAGTCGAGCGCGGCCAGACGGTCCTCGTCGAACCCGAGCTCAGGGGTTTTGTCGACCTGACGAGGGTTCGGCAGGAACGGGCGATCTAGGAGAGTAGGGGATGGCAGGGGCCTTGGTCGAACGCGTCGAGATCAATAAGTCGGCCCTCGTCCACAACATCCACGAATTCCGCCGCATCGTCGGCCGGAAGCGGAAGTTCCTGGCCGTGGTCAAGGCCAACGCCTACGGCCACGGGCTCCTCGAGGTCTCGCGGATCGCCCTCCGGAGCGGCGTTGACTGGCTCGGCGTCAATTCCGTGGAGGAAGGCGCGGCGCTCCGGGAGGCGGGCATCCGGGCGCCCATCCTGGTCATCGGCTACGTGCCCTTCCTCGGCCTGGAAGAGGCCGTGACCCGGGACCTGCGCCTGACCGTTTACAATAGGGAAACGATCAAACGGCTGGGCGTCCTAGCCGGCCGTCTCCGCAAGACGGTTCTCCTGCACGTCAAGGTGGAGACCGGGACATGGCGGCAGGGCGTCGATGTCAAGGACCTCGGGCCGTTCGTCCGGGACATCCGGAAGCGCCCCGGTCTCGTCGTCGAGGGCCTGTCCTCCCATTTCGCCAACATCGAGGACACGACGAAGCACGATTATCCCCGCCGCCAGCTCGAATGCTACCGGGCGGCCTGCCGGGAGCTCGCGGCGCGCGGTTTGGACATCCCGCTCAAGCACATGTCGTGCACCGCCTCGACCATCCTTTTCCCGGAACCGGATTTCAACCTGGCCCGGGTCGGCATCGGCCTCTACGGCCTGTGGCCCTCCAAGGAAACCTACCTTTCCTGCATCCTCGAAAAGAAGAAACCCCTTTCCCTCGAGCCGGTCCTCTCATGGAAAGCCCGGATCGCCCAGATCAAGAAGATCCCGGCCGGGGCCTTCGTGGGCTATGGTTGTACATTCCGCACGACCCGGCCGACAGTCCTGGCGGTCGTGCCCGTCGGCTATTTCGATGGCTACGACCGCGGCCTTTCGAACGCCGCGCACGTTCTGGTCAAGGGACGGCGGGCCCCGGTGCGGGGGAGGGTGGCCATGGACTTCTTCATGGCCGACGTCACGGACATCCCCGGCGTCAAACTCGAGGACGAAGTGACGCTCCTCGGGGCCGACGGCCGGGAACGGATCTCGGCCGAAGACCTGGCCGCGCTCGCCGGGACGATCAGCTATGAAATATTGTCCCGGATCAACCCGCTCGTGCCCCGCGTCGTCGTTTGAAGGGGCCTCCGGCAGGGAGCGGACTCTTGGGAGCGACCGTTGGAAGGGGGAAGGCGGAGCGGATTCCCCCTCCAAGTCGTTGTCCCCCTTCGGCCCCGAATTAAGGACGCTAAAAATAATTTAAAAAAACACTACTAAATCAGTAGGATATGTTGTATGATAAGGGGGAAGGAGAGGTGAAAACATGACCATCGACGCTAAGACCGATGAGAAGGAAGTCCTGAAGGACATCATCCGCGACGTTTCCGGAGGAGAGATCGCGACCAAGGAGCGGGAGCTTACGGCCGAAGGAAACCGGCTGGCCCTCGACACGGGAGCCATGAGCGCGGAACAGATCAACCTCCTGCTGACCAACCTGCCCGTGGACATTTCCTTTGTCGACGAGAACGACACCGTCGTCTATTACTCGGCAACCCGGGAGAGGATCTTTCCCCGCACGCCCGGCGTCATCGGGCGGAAGGTCCAGAACTGCCACCCGCCCAAGAGCCTCGACGTCGTCACCCGGATCCTGGCCTCTTTTCGGGACGGAAGCCGGGACGTCGCGGAATTCTGGATCGAGTTGAACGGGAAGTTCATCCACATCCGCTATTTCGCCTTGAGGGAGGGCGGGGGAAAGTACCGCGGCACTCTCGAAGTCAGCCAGGACGTGACCGGAATCCGGGCGCTCCGTGGAGAAAAGCGTCTTCTCGACTGGGACCCGCCGGACTTGGATGTTTGACTTCGATTCCTTGCGGTGGTATGTATGAAAAACATAAAGGAGACATGACATGACAGTCAAGAAATCCGCGAAAAGCCCCACGAAAGCGAAGAAGAACGACGCGTATGAATGTCGGATCTGCGGTTATCGTATCGTCGTCGACGAAGTCTGCGGCTGTGCCGAGGAACACATCTTCGTCTGCTGCGATAAGCCGATGAAGAAGGCCGCCAAGAAGCCGGCCAAGAAGAAATAGGGAGTTCCCGATGAAAGAAAGAATCGAACTGGCTTTGAACAAGATCCGCCCCGCGCTCCAGGCGGACGGGGGCGACGTGGAACTCGTGGACGTCGGTGCGGACGGAGTCGTTCGCGTCCGGCTCAAAGGGGCCTGTGGCGGCTGCCCGATGTCTCAGCTCACCCTGAAAATGGGGATCGAACGAATCCTGAAGAAAGAGGTTCCCGAAGTCACGTCGGTCGTGGGCGTCTGATAGATCATTCGTGAGGAGCGGAGGGGTTCCGCCGCCGGCGGGGGGAATTCGGCCGCGCTGGGAGGGGTCATGAGGAGAAGATATTTCGATCGCATCGCGGCCACTCCTCTGCATCCTGAGGTCCTCGAGGTCATGCGCAGCGCTCTCGGGGACGTCACCGGGAACCCCCAGAGCCTGCATGCCGAGGGCCGCCGGGCGCTGGACGCCGTCGAGGCGGCCCGCGAAGAAGTGGCCGGGCTGGTCGGCGCTCAAAGCTCCGAGATCTATTTCACGTCGAGCGGTACCGAAGCCAATAATTTCGCCGTCAAGGGACTGGCTCTCGGCCAGCAGGCCCGGGGCCGGCACATCGTCGTCTCGGCCATCGAGCACTCCTCGGTCTTGAATTCCGTCAAGGCCTTGGCAAAACAAGGCTTCTCGTCGACGATCGTCCCCGTGGACCGTTCGGGGAGGGTCGACCCGGCCGACGTTGAGAAGGCCCTGACCAAGGAGACGGTTCTCGTCTCCGTCATGACGGCCAACAGCGAGGTCGGGACGGTCCAACCGGTCGCGGCCATTGCGGCTGTCTGCCGCGCGCGCGGTGTCCTCGTCCACACCGACGCCGTAGCGGCGGCCGGCAGCATCCCGCTGGACGTCAAGACGCTCGGCGTGGATGCTCTGAGCCTGGCCGGCGACCAGTTCTACGGCCCCAAGGGCTCGGCGGCACTTTTCGTCCGCAACGGCGTGCGCATTCTGCCGCTCATCGACGGCGGCATCCAGGAAGGCGGACGCCGGGGCGGGACGGAGAATGTCGCCGGCATCGCCGGGATGGGCCGGGCCGCCCGGCTGGCCCAGCAGGAGATGGGAGCGAGGACGGCGGCGCTCGTCCCCCTGAGGGACCGCCTTCTCGAAGAGCTCCCCGGTCGCGTCGGGCACGTGATCGTGACGGGATCCCGGACGGAGCGCCTGCCCTACCATGCCAGCTTTTGCATCGAGTTCGTCGAGGGCGAGGGCATGCTCCTGAGCCTGGACATGAAGGGCGTCGCCGTATCGAGCGGTTCCGCCTGCACGTCCAAGGCCCTGAAGGCCTCCCACGTCCTCTTGGCCATGGGGCTCGACCACGCCACCGCCCAGGGCTCCCTCGTCTTCAGCCTGATCGACGGGACTTCAGTCGAAGACGTGGATTATGTGTTGGACGTCTTCCCGCCGGCGATCGAGCGGCTCCGCGGCATGTCTCCGCTCTACACCCAGTACCTGAAAGAAAGAGGGTCATAATGTATAGCGACAAAGTCATGGAGCATTTCGCCAACCCCCGCAACGTGGGCGTGCTGGCCAACGCCGATGGCGTCGGCCAGGTCGGCAACCCCGTATGCGGCGACATGATGACGTTCTACATTAAAGTCAAGGACGACCGGCTGGAGGACGTCAAGTTCCAGACCTTCGGCTGCGGCGCCGCCATCGCCGTTTCCAGCATGGTCAGCGAGATGGCCAAGGGCAAGACGCTCGGCGAGGCGATGGCCATCACCAACGACCTCGTGGCCGAGGAACTCGGCGGGCTGCCCAAGAACAAGATGCACTGCTCGAACCTCGGCGCCGACGCCCTTCACGAGGCCATCAAGAATTTCCAGGATAAGCGGGATGGCCGCGCTCCCCGTGAAGCCGCGCCCATGGAGCTTCATGAACACGAAGGCTCCGTCTGCCCGTATTGCGACAACGCCCTCCAGGAGGAGGAAAAGATATTCTGCCGGGCCTGTCGGGTCGAGTTCGAGGAATGCCCCTCCTGTGGCGGGATCACGAAGAAAGGCGACGAAAAGTGCCTTCATTGCGGAAAGCCGATGAAGGGCTAGGTCCCAGGCCGGCCGCCGGGAAAAGGGAACGCCCGTGAACGTAGTGAACATGCTTGACAGGATCGTCGAGCTCAAACGGCGGAGGAACGCCGTCATCCTGGCCCACAACTACCAGATCCCCGAGGTCCAGGACGCCGCCGACTTCGTCGGAGACTCCCTCGAACTCAGCCGGAAGGCCGCCGTTCTTGACGCCGAAGTCATCGTTTTCTGCGGCGTCCAGTTCATGGCCGAGACGGCTGCCGTGCTCTCGCCGTCGAAGACGGTGCTCCTTCCGGAGGCGGCCGCCGGCTGTCCGATGGCCGACATGATCAACGCCCGCGAGCTCCGTTCCTGGAAAGAGCGTTATCCCGGGCTCAAGGTCGTCTGTTACGTCAATACGAGCGCCGAGGTCAAGGCCGAAAGCGATATCTGCTGCACGTCCTCGAACGCGGTCAATGTCGTCAACTCCCTGGGCGTCGACGAGGCCCTCTTCGTCCCCGACAAGAACCTGGCCGCCTGGGCCGCCCGGGAGACGGGCAAAAAGCTCATCGCCTGGGACGGCTATTGCCATGTCCACCACAAGTTCACCCCCGGGGACATCCTCGCGGCGAAGGCCCTCCATCCGGACGCCGAGGTCTGGGTCCACCCCGAGTGCCCTTTGGCCGTCATCGACCTCGCCGACAAGGTCCTGTCAACCGGAAAAATGGTCCTCGAGGCGCGGGCGACGTCCCGGCGGGAAGTCATCGTCGGCACCGAGAAAGGCATCCTCTACCGGCTTGGCCGGGAGAACCCGGCGGTGAGATTCTATCCCGGCCGGGACGCGGCGATCTGCGTCCATATGAAAATGACGACGCTCGCCAAAATCCTGCGGGCGCTCGAAACGGACACCACCCGTATCGTCGTTCCCCCGGCGGTCGCCGACCGGGCTCGGGGGGCCATCCAAGCCATGCTGAGAATTTCATAAAGGAGAGTTGGATATGAAGAAAATGACCGAAGAAAACGTCAAGGCCGCCCTCGCCGGAGAGAGCCAGGCCCATATCAAGTACCTGGCCTTCGCCGATAAGGCCGCCGCCGAGAAACTGCCCAACGTCGCCCGCGCCTTCAATGCCAACGCCTACGCCGAGCAGGTCCACGCCACGAATCATCTCAAGACGCTCGGCGGGATCGGCACAACCAAGGACAACCTCGACGCGGCCGTCGGGGGAGAGAACTTCGAGGTCGAAGAGATGTACCCGGCCTACGTCGTCGTGGCCCAAGCCCAGGGCGAGAAGACGGCCGAGAAGTTCTTCAACTGGGCGATGGCCGCCGAAAAAGTCCATGCCGACGCCTACCGGGGCGCGCGCTCGGCCGTGGAGTCGGGCCGGGACATCGCCTACAAGCCCATCCATGTCTGTTCGTTCTGCGGCTTCACCATGGAAGGTGACGCGCCGGACAAGTGCCCCCTCTGCGGCACTCCGAAAGGCGAGTTCCTCACGTTCTGAATCCGGTTCTTCAGGAGGTTGCCATGGCCATCGACAAGAAACTGACCGCCTGGCAGGTCCTCGGAGTGGCCGTTCGGTCCGAGGTCGACGCCGCGGCTTTCTACACG
>Ga0268276_1004142_pt1 | contig 10472 bp, 9 predicted proteins | sample saktaG_4_FD_190145 | JGI IMG/M metagenome (GOLD analysis project Ga0268276, IMG submission 190145) | Saline water microbial communities from Sakinaw Lake, British Columbia, Canada - sak_2010_1_5_45m | ecosystem: Environmental > Aquatic > Non-marine Saline and Alkaline > Saline ...
GCCGTATTTTTTCTTGAACTTCTCGATGCGGCCGGCGCTGTCGATGAACTTCTGCGTGCCGGTGAAGAAGGGATGGCACTGGGAGCAGATCTCCACCCGGATCTCCTTTTTCGTGGACCTCGTCTTGAACGTGCTGCCGCACGCGCAGGTCACCGTGCATTCCTGGTATTCGGGATGGACCTCTTTCTTCATGGGACGATCTCCTTGAGCGCGGTATTATAGCAGATTCTAGGCGCCGCCGCAAAACGTCGGTTGGTCCGCGGATCTCCTCTCGAATTCGGCCCAATCGACGGAAAAAGCGCGGGCTTTGCTTCCTCTTTTGACGATGTCCTTGTATCGCCGGGAATCGAAGTATTCCTTGAGGGGCCGGGTTATGGGGTAGAGCTGTTCCTCGGCCGTCCATTCGTAGACGGTACCGTCCTCGCGCCTCAGGCAGTTCAGGTGGACGACCCAGGCCAGTTGCTTGAAGGGCATATGGCTAAAGGACCGGCGGACGGCCAGGACCTCGGCCTCCTTGCGGGGATTCCAGAAGTGGAAATATCGCGAAAAAAGGACCGCGTTATGGAAATAGGCCGGGAACGCCAGGAGGCAGTCCTTGTGGGTCAGGCGGGCGAGGTAAAGGAACAGGTCCATGATCTTCGTTCTCATGCTCAGCCCGGGACGGGTCTGGCCGGGCAGGGGTGTGAACTGCTCGTTGAACTTCACGAGCGGGTTCTGGAGAGTCAGCCACTCGAAGGCCATGGTCTTCTGAGGCGGCAGGAGAACCGGCCCGTCGGGAAGCTCCTTGGGGACGAACTCGGTTTCCCTGACCTTGACGTCGACGATGAGGTTCTCGGGCCCGGACTCGCGCAGAAAGATCTGGAACCTCTGGAGCGGGTATTCGGACGAGTCGATCTCGAAAGCGAGCGGCCAGAGGAAACGCTTGCGCGCCTCCTTGAGGAAGCCCTTCTTGTTGAGGACGGCCAGAACCTCGCTGAGGGAGTAGCGGCCGAGGAAAAGGGAGCTGCCCTTCTTCGCGGCCAGCTCGGTGAAGATCTCGCTCTCATCGACAAGCGGGGTCTCCTTCCAGAACGGGACCGTCTTGCCCTCCGGTCTTTTCATGTTCGGATCGACATGTCCTTTCGCCGGGGTTTCTCCATTTTAATGGAACGCGGCGCGGAGGGCAAGCCCGTTCCCGCCGGCTCCTCGGCGGCGCCGGGAACGGGCTCCCCCCCGGCCTCCCCCGCCGCAGGCACGAACAGGCAGAGGACGTCGTCCCCGAGGGCTACCCGCCGCTCGAGCTTGAAATCCCCGAGTTTGGGCTTGACCTTGAAGTAGTGGCGGAGGACGATGAGTCCGTCCGGCTTGAGAATGCCGCGCTTGCGAATGACCCTGAGCGGGTTCCTCTCTTCGAGGAGCCGGTATGGGGGATCGAGGAAGATGAGGTCGAAGCGGACGCCCTTTTTGGCCAGGTCGATGACGGCCCGGTTGAATTCCCGGTGGAGGACGACGGCCTTCTCTTCCGCCCCGCACTTGGCGACGTTCAGCCGGATGGCTTTCACCGAAGGATAGAATTCGTCGACGAAGACGACCCGGTCGGCGCCCCGGCTCAGGGCCTCGAGGCCGACCGATCCCGTCCCGGAGAAACCGTCCAGGCAGACGCTCCCCTGGAGCCGGTCCCGGACGATATTGAACAGGGCCCCCTTGACCTTGTCCTGCATGGGCCGGACCGACGGGCTGGGGACCATCTTCAGCCGCCGGCCCTTGTAGCTGCCGGTGATGATGCGGATCATAGCGCTCCCCTTTGTCTCCGTTCCTAATAATAGACGACGACTTGGCCCGGCCGGCTCTCGAGCCTCAGGACTCCGGGAGGCAGGTCGTACCAGTCCTCGAGGCTCGTCGGCTCGACGCCCTGCAGGCGGGAGAGGATACCGATGATGACGTCGACGACGGCCGGCGCGATCGGCTGGGTTCCGAGGAAGAGCTTGTCCATGGAGACCTTGATCTTGCCGTCGCGGGTCTCGACGCGGGCCGAGAACAACAGGTCCTGCCGCTTCGGGAGCAGGCCGGAGGTCTGCTGGTCGCCGAGGTCGATGGTGATCCGCCCTTCGATGTGGTCGTCCGCCAACAGCTTGAACTCCGCGGCCTTGACGAACGGTTCGCTCTCGGCGTCGAGGCGGCAAACGACGTAAGCGTTGAACTCGGCCTCGGTGAACGTCAAGTTGCGGGGGACCGCGGCGGGCCAGTTCCGTTCCGCCTCGATCTTTTTCAGGGCGTCCAGGATCCCGGCCGCCCTGGCCCGGACCTCCGGACGCACTTCGGCGGCGACGCCCGGCAGGGCGAAGAGAAGGGTCGCCAGGGTCAGAACGGCTGTTTTTCTCATGGCGGTCAGGCGTCCGCTCCCATGTTAGCAGATTAGGGGAGCCGAGAAAACAGGAAGGGGGAAGTCCTCCATTCGGCTTGGCGAAGGATATTGCCCTTAGCCCCCCGGCCCCCCCGGGAACCAGTCCCGGCGGTTCCCCCGCCTTCGGCGGGTCCCCTTCCGCTACGGGGGTCGTCAGGGCAATATCCATCGCCGCCTCACGACGGACTTCCCCACTAGAAGAAGAACCAAAAAAAGGGGGGGGATCAGAAGTGGGAGAGCGTGCCATCCCTCTTGGCCTTGCGGACGGCCAGACGGAAGGCGAGAAGGCTCAGAGGCAGGAGGACGATGTTGAACACCGCCAGGGCGACGATGTCCGGCAGGACCTCGGCGAAACCGGCCGAGGCGAGGAGGCATTTTCTCATGCCGTCGAGCGCGTAGGTCACGGGCAGGAGGCTCGAGATCCAGCGGATCCAGGGCGGCAGGAGCGCGACAGGGAAGACGACCCCCCCGAACAGTCCGGAGACCGTCCCGAGGACCCAGCCGAAGGGGTTGCCGGTCTTGTAAACCAGGATGAAGCTGGCCGAAAGAATGCCTACGCCGAGAAAGCAGAGGATCGTCAGGACGCCGACGGACAGGGCGCCCGCCACGTTGACCCGGCCCAGGGTCATGCCGAAAAAGGCCACGGCCACGCCGACGTGGAGGACGGTCCGAAAGATCTGGAAAACGAGGGAATAGAGCGACGAGCCGAAGAGGACGGTCGGGATCGAAGCCGGCGTGACGAGAAGGGCTTCGAGCGTCCCCGAGACCTGGGCGCCGCGGACGACGGCCGGCAGGCCTTCCTGGAACATCCCGAGGAGGCTCGAGAAGGCGACGCCGACGACGGCGAATGAAAAATAGTCTCCGCCGAAGGGCCCCAGGGACGGCGTCCCCGGCGGGACGAGCTTGGCCACGAAATAGAACGTGGCCGAGGACAGGAGGATGCCGACGAAGGACGAGACGAACGAGAACTTGTAAGTCAGGGCTTCCCGAAGATCCCGGCGGAGGAAGGCGGAAAGCCGGCCCGGTAGGAGCGTCATCGTCCTCGCTCCGCCGCTCATGGGTTCTCCGGAGGATCGCCGACGGCCTTCTCGTAGACCTGGCGCAGGGACGTCCGGCCGTCGGCGGTGAGGGACGCGACCGTGCCCTGAAGCCGGATCCGGCCGCGGCCGATGACGGCGATCTCATGGGCGAATTCGGCGGCCTCGGCGAGGTCGTGCGTGGCCCAGAAAACGGTTTTGCCCCGGCCCTCGACGAGCTCGCCGCGGAGGAACGACCCGATCCTGTCGGCGGCCTGCGGGTCGAGGGACCGCGTCGGCTCGTCGACGAGGAGGATGGACGCGTCCGCGAGCATGGCCCGGGCGAAGGCCAGCATCTGGCGCATCCCCGTGGAATAGGCGTTGAAGCGCAGGTCGGCCGCGGACTCGAGCCCGGTCAGGCTAAGGACCTCGTCGATCCTGCGGTCCCGGGCCGGGCTGCGGAGCCCGTAGAGCGCGCCGAAGAATTCGAGGTTCTGCCGGCCGGTCAGCCGCCAGTAGAAGCTGCGCTCGTCGTTGATGGCGAAGCCGACGGCGTTCTTCACCGGACCCGGGTGCCGTTCGACGTCGTGCCCGTCGACGCTCGCCCGCCCGCCGTCCGGCAGGACGAGGGTGGCCAGGATCTTGATCAGGGTCGTCTTGCCGGCGCCGTTCGGGCCGAGCAGGCAGAACACGCGGCCCCGCTCGACACGGAGGTCGAGGCCGTCGAGAGCGGTCGTCGTCCGCTTTTCAAAGGGCCTGCGGACGAGTTCCCGGAAACCCCGGAAAACGGGATACCTCTTGACCAGGTTTTCGGCAAGGATGGCAGGGATCGGGTTCATGGGGCTGCCGTGAAACGCTTGGCGGCCGTCAGAACCGGCCGAAGGACTCGGCCGAGGTAACGGCCATAGAGCCGCGGAGAATCCGGGGGCAGGCCGCAGTTCGCGGCCAGCCAGGCCCGCGGCGGGAACAGGAGGCCCCGCAGGGTTCGCGCGGCAAGGATCAGGCTCCTCCGCTCCCAGAGCGAGAAGATCGAGGGCATATAATATGGCCAGGGCGGCGCCGGGCGCCGGGCGGTCGTCGAGGCGGCGGGCCAGAGAATGCGCAGCCCGGCTCTTTCGAAAAGTCCCGGCCGCAACCCGGCCAGGGGACCCGGAGGGACTGTCCCCGGCCAGAGGGCATTGGCCAGATGAAGACCGTAAAATACGGGTCCCTTGACCCGATCAGCCTGGGAGATCCTCAAGACCCGATCCCAGTCGAGACCCGGACGCAAAGACAGTTCGGCGATGTCGGAGAGCCAGATGAGCCGCTGGTAGGAGTGCTGTTGGGCGTGGATGCAGAGATAGCAAAGCTCGTGCTCGGCCGGCAGGATCATGGCCTCAGTCCCGCGGACGTTCAGCCGGCTGGCCGAGGACCAGAGACCATCATTTTTGCCGTTCGGGAAATGGAGCCCGAGCGGGGTGAAATGGAATTCCAGGAAAAGAGAACCTTTGCGGAAATAGGGAGAATAGGCCCAGTCGAGAGGCGGATCCGCGGCGGCGGGTCCCCCGCCTGAGTTGGTCGTCTCCGTATAGCCGATATCGCCCAGAATTTTTTTAAGGGCGGGCCAGTCGGAGGGATGGACGATGAAGTCCACGTCCCAAAAAGGGCGCAGGGCGGGCTCGGGGTAAAGGTCGAGAGCCAGCCGGCCGCCCTTGGTCAGCGCGGCCCGCAGTCCGGCCTTGCGGACGGACGAGAGGAATAGTTCGAGATCTCGATAGACTTGGGTCGTGCGGGCCAGGTTCCGCAAAAAGGCGCGCCGGAGGGTTTCCAGGACGGCGGCCGGAACCGCGCCGGGATTGTCCCGGAGGTTCCAGTAAAGAAGAGGGAGGATGCCCTCTTCCTCGGCCTTGCTGAGCGCCCGGTCCCAGTCCCGGACTGAGCCGGCAAGCCGGAGGACTTCCTCCTCTGCTCCGGGGCCCGGGGCCGGGCGGGAGCAGAGAACGAAAAGTCGGGCGAGGGAATGTTCGCTCAAGGAGTGCACTCCGCGGAGGGACCGTCGATCGTCAGGACAGGCGGTTCGCGGTTCTTACTTGATCTTGGACTTGGAAACCGGTTCCTCTTCGTAAAGGGCGACGAGGGGTACCGCCCCAGCCACGATCGCAGCGATACCAAGCGGGGCCAGGAAAAAGGGCGGGATGCCGCGCTTGCAGACGACGTAGACGAAATCCCCGGGCACGCAGGTCTTCGACGTCCGGAGATTGGCGTTGTAGCCGGAGAGGACACGCTTGACCTTGGTCCCGTAGGCCTTCAACACCCGGGTATCCATGTAGAAGTCCGTTGCCTGGCCCTTGACGTGGATACGGTCCTCGGATTGGAGGAGTCCGACCTCGACGAGGATCTCGGCCTCCTTCGTCTCCGGCGTGTACTTCACGACCTTCCCGACGTAGGCTTCGCCCTTATCCCACTGTTCCTTGATGACGGCCGCGGCGGCCGAGGCCGTGGCGCGGTCATAGACGTTCAGGGCAATGGAAATCTTGGACGTCTTGTCGGCCATGACGCCGAAGAAATCCTGGGAGTTATAGCTGCCCTTGTCGGATTTCACCCCGAGGGCGTACAGCCCCGCCCCGAGGCCCTGGAACTTGAACACGCCCAGCGCGTCGGACGTAGGGCTCTCGACGACGGCCCCCGTGGTCAAGTTTTTGACCACGATGACCGCCCCTGCGACAGGGGTCGAGCCGTCCTGCGCATAGACGAATCCGATCAGGTTTCCCTTCCCCGGCTCCTGGGGACGCAGGGTCGAAGGGAACAGGACGAGGATCAGCGCTAGCGCCGACCCCCACGAGAGAACGACCTTGGCACATCGCCTCATGGGCTTCCTCCTTGGCAATGAATATCATAGGCGTCTTGTCGGGGACTTGTCAAGCCCCGTAACTATTTGTAATTGTTTAAAGTAGACTATATTTCCGGCCTTTGAACCTAGCGGGCCGGGAAGATGTCCTGGCTGATACCGGCCAGGGCGACGGAGTCGCTGACGGCGGTTATCTCGAGGGAATTCCCTCCCGGCCTCGGCAAGGCCGGGAAACTCGCCGGCCCGGCGTCGACGGTGCCTTCCCAGACGACCCGGCCATTGAAGAAGACGGAGACGAGGGGACGGCTGCCGGCCGCCACGGCCGCGAATTCGAGGCTGATCTTCCGCGGCCGACCGTCGGTGACCAGGACTTCCTCGAAGGTCTCCCCCTTCCGGAGGAGCCCGCCGCCGAGATCGATCGTCCCCGGCGTGACCAGACGGTCGATCGTCCGCCGGGCTTCGTCGGCCTTGTCCTCCTCGTTCAGGCGGTCATAGCATCTCTCGACGCCCAGGAGAACAACGAGGTTCTCCGGCTCGATCTCCAGGGCCGTCCGGAAATATTTCTCGGCTTCATAGACATAATCGAGCTTGAGGTAGGATTCGGCGATCAGGCGAAGAACGCGGACGTAGCTCGTCTTCCCGGACGGCGAGATGACGAGAGAGCTCGAAGCCAGGAGGTCGCCGACCCGAACGATGTCCCGGTAGCGGTTCAGCTGGAAATCGAGGGCCATCCGGAAGGCCAGCGTCTGGAGGTCCTTGGCCGGTGCCGCGGCCGTCGGGCCCTCGCCGAGAAGGCCCCGCTCCTTGACGAAAGCTTCGAACTCGCCCAGGCCCGTGACCTGGTCCTCAATATCGAGATAGGCGGCGATCGCGCCGTCGGCATCGGCCAGGGAGCGCGTTTCCTCGATGCGGCTCATGGCCAGGAGACGGCGGGCCAACTTGCGGACCTCGTCGTATTCCCGGGGGTCGATGAGCTCCCGTCCGGCGAGCAGCTGGTAGAACTTGATCGCCCCGAGCGCCTCGACCGCGCGGGCGTAGTGGGCGGAAGCCTCGGCGTTACGGAAGCTCTCGGCCTCCCTCCTGCCCAGGTCGAGCTCGTTCTTGGCCCGGAGGAAATCGAGCTGCTCGGCCTTGGCCAGGGCGGCTTGCCGGGCCTCGAGGTCGAGCGACTTCTCCCCCAGGAACCGGGCGTAAGCGCGGAGGAGCGCGGCGTCATCGGGTAGGATCCTGTCGACGATCGACGTGTCCCGGACATTTAGGTTCCAGATCTCGAGGAGGTCGAGCAGGCGTCCCTCGTCCTTGCCGTGCAACGTCTTCCTCAGGATGTCGAGGATGAAGTCCTTCTCGGCCGCCGACAACGTCTCCCACCGGGCGAGGAGGACCTTGCCGACCTCGAAATAGATCTGGCTGTTGTGGCCCGTCAACTCGGCCGCCTTTTTGTACTCCTCAAAATACGGAACCGGAGCCGGGAGAGACAGGTAGTTCATGTAAAGGAGCGTTTGAGCGAAATGGAAATGGACCTCGGGAGAACCCGGATTGAGGCGCAGGGAGCGCAGGAACGAGCCGACCGCCTGGGAGAAAAAGTCATCGCGCTCGGCCGGATTCTCAAAGGCCTCGGCCCCGAGCTCGAAGTACGCCTTGCCCAGTTCGAAGGGGACGAGGTCGTTCCAGGGATAGGCCACGGCGGCGCGGCGAAGGAGGCGGATCCTCTCCGCGGGGCTCGCGGCCGGCGCCTTCGCTTTCCAATAGAGGAGCGCGTTCCAGGCGTTGGCGGCCTGGAAAACGACGAGGACCGCGAGCCCGAAAAGAAGGAGCATCTTTTTCATCAAGGGAAACCCTCAGCTTTTCCGGTAATAGGCCATGACCAGGGTCAAGCACAGGACGACGGTGAAAAGGATCATGTTCGCCGGGATGTGCAGGTTGAAGTCGGTGAACGTGTGGAGTCCGATGCCGGCGAGGCTGACGATGCCGCCGAGGGCGAGCCCCCGGGCTTCCAAGTTCCTCCGGTTCCTCGAGGCCAGGATGGCCTGGACGACGATATACAGGATGCCGCCGAGGAGGAGGAGGGCGCCGAGAACGCCGATCTCGGCGACATACTCCAGGTAATCATTGTGAGCGTGGGTGAGCCGCATCTCCGACCCGCCGCGCGTCTCGTAGGCGTTGTAGGCGGAGGCGAACGTGCCGAGGCCCGTCCCGAAGAGCGGGAAATCCCCGACGATATCGGCCGTGTTGGCCCAGTAGAGCGGCCGGTCCTCATGGAGAAGGTCGTCGATGGCGAAGCGCTTGATGGTCGAACCGACGCCGATGGTGACGGCCAGGATGGTGACGATGAAGAATACCGTCCGGACGAACTTCCCGACCCAGACCTGGCGGTAGCCGGTCCGGCTGAAGGTCAGGACGGATAATCCGAGGAAGAGGAAGAAGGTGAAGATGAGGACGACCAGACCGGACCGCGAGTTGGAGAGGACGATGCCCAGGGACATGACCACGATGCCGGCCAGGATCAGGACGCTCTCCAGGACCCCCTTGGAGGTCCAGAGCAGGAGCTTCTCCCGGAAGCCCTTGACCCCGAAGGTCAGGAGGTTCATCCGGGCGATGGCCAGGCCGACGGCCAGGGGGACGATCATCTCCAGGTAGCCGGACAGGTGGCTCCGGTTGACGAACGTCCCGGTCACGGAATCGGGGCTGAACATCTTCTTATAGAAGAGAAGGCGGGGGTTGGCCCGCGTGAGTTCGAAGAGGCCGTAGAGGGCCTGGAAGACGCCTGCGCCGATAAGGACGAAGATGATCGTCCGGATCTGGCGTCCTCGGGTTACGGTCTTGAGGACGAGGAAACCCAGGAGAAAGCAGGCCGCGAGAAAGAGCCCCTCCCGCAAGGTGGCGGAGGGGGCGATCGACAGGCTCATGAACTTCGGCCGGACGAAGCCGGGGGAATAGAGCCGCTGGAACTCGTAGCTCCCGGGGGAGACGAACCGGACGATTGCGGCCGGGAGCGGCAGGATCTGGAAAACGACGAAGACGAAGAAGCCGGCCACGAAAAACCTCAGCCGCCTCAGGACGGGCGGCAGATGGCGGTTGAGGGCGGGCTTCTCGTCGAGGAGGATATAAGCGGCGGCCATCACGGCCACGGCCAGCTCGATGACGAAGATCGACCATTCCCCAACGGAGGCGGCCGGGAGGGGGCTCCATAGAAGAATGGCCAGGAGCCCGTATTCGACGATCTTTTTCTTCATGTCTTCGTTTCCGTTCCCGCGTTCTCCGATTCCCCGGTCGCGACGCGCTTCTTGTCGGCCGGGCCGGCCCCTTCGGTCGCCTCATACTCGTACTGGTAATAATGATAGAAGGGCGTCCCGATCCCCTGATGGCCGATCTTGACCTCGTTGAAGACGACGCCGATGATGTCGGCCTTGGACTTGCGGATCTCCTCGATGGCCCGGACGAGGGGCCGCCGGGTCGTTTTTCCCGCCCGGACGACGAAGACCGTCGAGTCGACGAGCGAGCTGATGATGACCGGGTCGATGACGGCCAGGACGGGCGGGGTGTCGAGGAGGACGATGTTGAACTTGTCCTTGGCCCGGGCCAGGAGCTCCTTCATCCTCTTCGAGTTCAGGAGTTCGGCCGGATTGGGCGGATGGGGACCGCTGGGGATCGTCCAGACGTTGTCGATGGAGGTCTTCTGGACGACCTCGTCGAAGGAATTCTTGCCCGCCAGATAGCTGCTCAGGCCGTTGACGTTCCGCAGATTGAACACCTTGTGCAGGCGCGGCTTGCGGAGGTCCGCGTCGATGAGCAGGACCTTGCCCTCGAGCTGGGCGAAGGAAACGGCCAGGTTGGAGATCGTGGCCGTCTTCCCCTCCTGGGGCAGGGTGCTCGTGAAAGAGATCGTCTTCGGGGCGCTGTCGGCGTGGGAGAAGAGGATCGACGTCCGGACCGTCCGGTAGTCCTCGGCGATCGAGAACTTGGGATAGAGGTGGTTGATGAGCTCGATCTCACGGACTTCGGGGGGCTTCTCGCCGGGCTTGTCGCCCTCCGCCCCATAGGAGCGGTAGGAGCCGTAGGGGTCGGACCTTTTTTTCAGCCCGTCGGCCGAGAGGAAGGGGATGATCCCGAGGGACGGCAGGCCGACGAGCTTCTCGACGTCCTCGGGCCCCTTGACGGTGTTGTCGAGGTACTCGACAAGAAAGATCAATCCCAGGCCGCCGAAGAGGCCGAGGAGAAGGGCCGTTAGCAGATTCCTCCGACCTTC
>Ga0268276_1004143_pt1 | contig 10471 bp, 9 predicted proteins | sample saktaG_4_FD_190145 | JGI IMG/M metagenome (GOLD analysis project Ga0268276, IMG submission 190145) | Saline water microbial communities from Sakinaw Lake, British Columbia, Canada - sak_2010_1_5_45m | ecosystem: Environmental > Aquatic > Non-marine Saline and Alkaline > Saline ...
ATCGCCAAAGACTTTTTCTCCGTCCTTTTCCAGCCAAAGCTTATATCTTAATTTCAATATCATCACTTCCTGTAATTTAACCTTAAAATTAGCACAACTTAGTTTCTTTTCCTCTGATTACGGACAGACACAAGGTCTACCCCTACATATTACATGTTACTTGTTACTATATTTCTTTTTTTCTTCTTACCTGGATAATCTCAGCTACAATACTTACCGCAATTTCTTCAGGAGTCTGAGCTTTTATATCTATTCCAATCGGGGCATAGACTTTAGCAAGTTCATCTTGAGATATCCCCTGTTCTTTTAAATGTTGAAAGACAGTTACATTTTTTTTACGACTCCCAATCATCCCTATATAGGCAGCATTTGACCTGATAACTGAACCCAAGACTTCTTCATCTTTCAAATGTCCTCTGGTTAATACAATTATATAGGAAGAAGGAGTAATATTAAGATGGGTCAGGGCTTTTTCTGTATCTTCAGCTATTATTTCATCTGCCTCCGGGAATCTATCTTGATTAGCAAATTCTTTTCGGTCATCGATTATGGTCACTTTAAATCCCACCGTCTTGGCCAATTTAGAGACACAAACAGCAATATGGCCTGCCCCAAAAATCAATACTTTTTCTTTGGGTTGCAGAACATCTATAAAAACTTTCATCTCACCACCACAGATAGCACCTTCATCCAAAGCAGCCTGCTCTTTGGTTAAACGATAAGTTAAAAGCTTTCCTTTGCCCTCTCTTAGCGCCTGTTTTGTTTCTTCGATTACTTTGGCTTCGGTTATTCCGCCTCCAATAGTGCCGGATATCAAGCCATCCTTATTCACCAGCATTTTTGCGCCTACCTCTCTCGGAGTAGAACCCTTAGTTTCGACAACAGTAACCCAAGCGATTATTTCACCTCTATCAATTCTCCTTAAAGCTTCTTTTAAGATCTCTGACATCTCTCCCTTCTCCCCCTTTTTGATAAAATTTCACCTTATGCTCTAATCGTTATTCTAATATAAATATAACGGAATGTAAAAAAAATTTATTTATTATTTTTTATTTAAATAAGTACAGAAGGCCTCTAAAACTGCCCCACCTATCGAACGGGCTTTATCAGAAACTGTAAAGCAATATTCTCTTATTCCTCGAGGGTCGATATCTCCTACCTTCATCCCTTTAGTAACCCTACTTTGAGGATAAATTAATCCTCGCAGAACACCGGATATTTCTGCCTTTAAAGGAACTCCTTCAACTTCTGCAATTGCCTCTCCTGCCTTAACCAAATCTCCTATTTGATGCAACGGCACAATTTTACCTTCAGCTGGAGCTCGCAATAATCTTCTCTTGGATTCTCCCCCTACTTCTCCAGGCACACCGGTATCCGGTGCAGCCTGTCCCTGATAGTAAACTCTCCCCAGGTTATGCCCTCTCATAGTTTCTATTACCACATCAACATCTTTCCCTGCGGTAAACCCCGGACCTAAACCAATAACCAATGGTGCCTGGTCTATTCTTGTCCCTAAGTTACGTTTTGCCAAAATAGCATCTACTATAACGGTGGGAGAAATTTTTTCAATATAATTTCCTTTCGGATCAATTAAAACCGGGATTTTCCCTTTTTTAATAATGTCTTCCGCTTTTCCCCAGGAAGGAATCAAAACAGCTTCTACATCTTCTACAACAGCCTTGCCTTCATAAATTGCCCGGGCAAAGGAAACAGGGAGACGGATAACAGTGGGATGGTCTATTTCTAAAATTATCACAGAAAAACCGGCTCGGAAAAGTCTCACCGCCACGCCTGTAGCCAAGTCTCCTCCACCTCGGATAATTACTAATATATTGTTCATTTTATTTAAATCTTTCCTCTTTTATGAAGAGAGTCAAAAATACTTTTCATTTTCTCATAATCTTCTTCCCGGTCAATATCTAACAATATGGATTCGTCTGATATTTTAAATCTTTTTATTCTCTCAGGATGGGCTTTAATTAAATTTCTCCCTCCAGCGTCTCCGGAAAGTTTCATCAACTCATCTTTCCAATAACCATCAAAAAACACCGGATTCCCCTGTCTATCTTTATAAAAAGGAACTACTATCTCTTTTTTGTCCAGAGTAAAAGCAAGAAGCATCTTAAATAATATAGATGGATTAATTAAGGGTTGATCACCCAAAAGCACAAAAAATCCTACTAACTCCTCGGAAGAAATCCGGAGCAGGGCTTTTTTTATAGAACTGCTCATCCCAGACCTGTATTCAGCATTAAGCACAATTTCAGCTCCCCACTTCTCGCCGGTTTTAATCATTTCTTTATCTTCAGGGCGAACCACTAAAAAATATTTATCCAAAGGAGTTAATTTTGCTGCTTGCAACACCCACTCTATCAACTGCTTATCACCCAAAGGAAGAGTTAATTTTACTTTCCCCATCCTTTTACCTTCTCCAGCCGCTAAAATTATTCCGTAAATCATGATGTTTTTACCTCTTTTATTAACTCAACCACTACTTCATCCTGGTTAGCAGCCCCCATAATTATACCACTAATTTTCCGGTGACAGATTTTTAAAACTTCAAAAGTCAATTCCTCAGCCATTTTTAGACCTTTGGAATCTTCTACTTTGTTAATAAAAAGATGACGGCGGCAACCCGGAGGGGCTCCTTTAAACAAACCTTCAGGATGGCAGATTAAAAGAGATAAGGCTTCTATTCCAACCTTTTCTCCTAAGCTTAATCCGGTTAGCCGAGAAAAAATTTGAGAACGGAAAACATTTTCTTCCTGTAAAGAAAGACCCAGAGCGTCTATGCCAATTACTCCGATTAAATCTGTAGTCGATAAAGGAATTACCGGCTCGTGAGAAGCAGGTGCTTTTACCGGTCTTTCTGCTGCCCCATCGGCTTCTACCAAAAAATAATCTGCCATTCTATCCTCCCACCACTTATCCAACCAATCAGGTGGCAGTCCGGATATTTTTTCTTCTCCGTTATCCTCAATTTTCTCTTCTATGACGGCTAATCTTGCGGCTTTATTTTTTAGAGAAAAATATTTTTTAATCCTTTCCTGAATAATCTCTTCATCGTGTCCTTCAATTAATCGGCCCTTTTTTATAAAAGGGGCTAATTGCCGGGCAAACATCTTAGTAGTAGTTGTTAGAATCATTCGTTTATTTTTAAGAGCCAGTTCATCTGCTAATCGACTAAAAAGAGTACTCTTCCCTCCTGCACCTACCAGAGATATAAAAGCTCTTTTTTCTAAACTTAAAGCTTCGCTGATTAACATTTTATTCAATCCTTATTTAATTATGATAATAATTTAGCTTTTCAAACAATAGTTTTTAATGAGTATAAATTTTATTTTTTAAAATAATCCTTTTTTAAAGCTCTTATTATCTTCTCCGGGGTGGCAGGTAAGCTCTTAATTCTTACGCCTACTGCATCATAAATGGCATTTAAGATAGCCGGGGCAATAATACTGCAAGATGGTTCACCAATCCCTTTGGCTCCATAAGGACCTAATCCCCCGCCTGACTCTACTAAAATCGCCTTTACATCAGGCACGTCTACTGCTGTGGGAATAATATATTCGGCAAAAGAGGGGGTCATAGTAATTCCTTTCTCCATAATAACTTCTTCGGTAAGGGCATAGCCCATTCCATATATTGAACCACCCTCCATCTGACCTTCTACACTAAAAGGATTAATGGCTTTCCCCACATCATAACAGGTAATAAGTTTTAAGATTTCTACCTGTCCGGTTTCCGTATCCACCGCTACTTCTACTGCCTGGGCCCCAAAAGTAAAATCAGGAAAGGTCATCCCTCTTATATTAGATAAGTTAGGCACTGTTGTAGATGGGGCATTAAATTGGGCTTCGCAAAATAATTCTATTCCATCCGCATTACAAGCTTTTATCACTTTATCTAAAGGCACATATTGCGAGGGATCATAGTTAACTAAAACTTTTTCATTGATAATATCTAATTTATCTTGATTAACATTTAATATCTCTGCAGCTTTATTTAAAATTCTATTTCTTATCTCTCGGGCAGCCTTAAGGGTAGCATTTCCTGACATATAAGTCTGCCGGGTAGCGGTGGTGGTACCGGCAAGAGGAGTCAATGCTGTATCGCTATGGTAAATATTTACCTGGGACATAGGTACTCCCAGTTCTTCAGCAACAATCTGACAGAGCAAAGAAATTTGCCCCCCACCTAAATCAGGTATTCCTGATCTGATTAATACGCTCCCATCTGCCTCCAACCTTACGTAACAACGGGAAGAATCATGGAGAAAGGTCATCCTGCCATAACTCATCAGGCCTATAGCTAATCCTCGTCCTATTTTTCTATTTTCATCTTCATGTTCAGCAGGTTTCCCCAGAGCCTCCCATGCTTTCTCGGCAACTTCAGGGAGGGCAACATAGGTCTTGAAGACCTGACCGGTTGTCGCTAAAGCTTTTCCTGTTGTAAGGCAATTCCTGCGCCTAATTTCCAGGGGATCTATATTAAGTTTATGAGATAATTCATCCATTATGCTTTCATAGGCAAAATTAGGCTGTGGAGCTCCAAATCCTCTGTTAGCACTGGTAAAAGTATTATTAGTTAACACACAATGAGCTTTAACTTTAACATTGGGGATACAATAGGGACCAGCTGCATTAACCGTTGCGTATAAAGTGACCCAGGGACTTAAGTAAGGATAGGCCCCGGCATCAGATATTAATTCCGCATCTAAAGCAACCAGTTTACCATCTTTTTTCGCGCCAACTTTATATTTCATAACAAAAGGATGTCTTTTACTATGGCACAAGATAGATTCTTCGCGAGTATAGACTAATCTTACCGGCTTTCCGGTCTTCCAGGTAAGCAGGGCTAAATAAGTTTCCACAGTGATATCTTCTTTCCCGCCAAAACCTCCCCCCATCATAGTGCCTATATATCTTACCTTATTATGGGGTAAACCCAATACATCAGCCACATCTCTGAAATGTTCTATTACCTGGGTGCTTACCCGGATAGTGAGTATTCCATAATCATCTATCCAGGAAATGCCCGCTTCCGGTTCCAAATAAGCATGGTCAACGAAAGGGACTTTGTAGGTATCTTCAATAACAATATCAGCTTCGGTAAATCCTTTATTGACATCTCCCTGACCGGTACCAAACTCGCCTATTACATTAGTAGTATTTTCACCAACCAGGTATGCTCCCGGTTTTATGGCCTCTAAAGGATCAAAAACCCCTGAGAGAGGTTTATATTTTACTTCAATTAAATCCAATGCTTTCTCGGCAATTTCCTCTGTTTCGGCAGCTACCAGAGCAACTGCCTCTCCCATAAACCTGACTTTTTTCTCGGCTAAAACCCGATACAAACCTTCAAATCCTTTGCCTACATCTGTGCTCTGTCCAAACTTGGTTACTGTTTCATTGTGAGGTACATCTTTCGCGGTGAGAACTGCCCGCACTCCCTCTAACTGTTCTGCTTTATCAGTATTTATAGAAATAATTTTAGCTGCCGGGTATTTACTGCGAAGAACTTTGGCAAATAACATTCCGGGCAGAGAAAAATCATCAGCATATTTAAGATCCCCGGTTACTTTAGACCAGGCATCATGCCGGGGTATTGGTTTACCAACTATCTTGAATTCAGACATTAATATCACCTTCCAATTTATAATTCTCTATTGCCACATCGTAGATAGCATCGACAATCTTCTTGTATCCGGTACACCTGCATAGATTTCCAGATATAGCTTTTTTAATTTCTTCTTTATCGGGAATGGGATTTTTATCCATATAATCTTTGGCAGCCAGAATCATGCCGGGAGTACAAAAACCACATTGTATTGCCCCGTGATTAACAAAACTTTCCTGCAATTTTCTCCCTAATTCCAGTTTTTCCATACCCTTCACAGTCCATACTTCTTTATTTTTAGCCTGTAAGGCCAAGACAATACATGACTTAACGGCCTTTTTATTTAAAATAACTGTGCAAGTACCACATTCCCCTTTTTCACAACCACATTTTACTTCAGCAAATCCATTTCGGCGTAAAAATTTTAATAATGATTCTTCAGGTTTTGTGGTAGAATTTATCTTTTCATCATTTACAGTTAATTCTATTCTGTGTTCTTCCATTTAAAGCCTCCTTAATTTAGTTACTTGGTTAACTGGTTACCTAGTTAGTTGGTTAAGAGATTACCACGTTCTGATAAAATAGGATGTGACAATCTCATCTAAAAACGAAAAACTAATAACTAAAAACAAGTTTTCTATCTTAAGTCTGTTTTCTTAACTAGCTAACTAATTAACCAAGTAACTAGCTAACTAATTTAATTGGTTAATTTTTTAAATGCACGTTTAAATAAGATTCCGGAGATGTATCGGCGATATTCAGCAGATGCTCGAATATCACTAATGGGATTAACTTCTTCACTTACTCTATCCATAGCTTCTTCGACCAATTTATCATTTATTTCTTTATCTTTTAAAAATTCCTCTGTAGCAGTTAATCTTATAGGAGTGGGAGCTACAGAGCCTGCAGCAATTCGTATCCGGATAATCTTATTTTGTCTAACCTCTAAGTTTACTGCTACGCTTGCAATAGAAATTGCCATAGCCTTTCTTTGCCCCAGTTTAATAAAATACCCATTTTTATTTATATCGCTCTGCTCAAATTCAATCCCTACAATCATCTCATCATCCTGTAAAACTGTCTTGCCCGGCCCAAGAAAAAAGTCTTTTAGCCAAACTTCTCTCTTCTGCCTGACACTCTCTATTTTAATAAGTGCATCAAGAGTAAGCAATGGCACTGCTGTATCGGCTGCCGGCGAGGCAGTAACTAAATTCCCCCCTATGGTTGCATTATTCCTTACCAAAGGGTCGGCAAATTCTTGAGCAGCTTGAATTAATATCTTCCCCTCTTTTAAAATAAGTTCTGAATTAATTAATTCAGCAATAGTGGTAAGAGGGCCTATGTAGATTTTATCTTTTTTCTTATCTATACCTCTTAATTCCTCAATGGCGGTAATATCTACCAAAATTTTTGGACTTAGCTTTTTAACTTTAATATCAGGTAGAACATTTGTACCCCCGGCCACTATACAAGCATTTACTCTTTCTTCTTTTAAAATTTTTAAGGCTTCTTCTTTGTTTTCAGGAGAAGCATATTTAAACTGGTTCACTTTTCCCTCCTTCTGCACAAGATTCAATAGCTTTAACTATTTGGATATATCCGGTGCAACGACAGATATTACCTCTCATATAATCTCTAATCTCATCTTCGGTGGGGTTAGGATTTTCTTTTAATAACGCCGTGGCAGTCAATATCATACTCGGGGTGCAAAAACCACATTGCACTGCTGTATTCTTTAAAAATGCTATCTGCATGGGATGCAATTCATTTCCCTTTGCCAGCCCTTCGATAGTGGTAATTTCTTTGCCATCGACAGTTGCGGCTAAGGTAAGGCAAGATAAAACCGGTTCGCCATCTAATAAAACTGTACAAGCTCCGCATTCCCCGATACCACAGCCGTATTTACTTCCGGTTAGAAACAAATCGTTTCTTATAGTATTAATTAAAAGGTCGTTTGGTTTTACAGATAAATTTCTTTTCTTGCCATTAATGGTAAATTCTATCTCAATTTTTTTCATTCTACAATTCACCCCCAGCTCTTCCCCAGGCAATCTTAATAGTATCTTCCACTATTACCCGAGCTATTTCAGTTCTATATTCAACAGATGAGCGGATATCATCAATTGGTTTAATCTCTTCCGATGCCTTTTTGGCTATTTTATCTATTAAGGAAGGGCTTACCGTTTGCCCTTTTAGAAGGCCTTCAGCCTCCTTTGCCCGAATTGCTTTTGCCGCAACCGAACCAAGTACTATCTTACAATCTTTGCAGATATTGTCTTCTCTTTCAAGATAAACAGCCAGATTAATCTTGGCAATATCAGCCTTTACTCTGCCCTTCTTAGAGAAGGCACTTCCTGAATTTTTATTCATTTCCGGTATATTTACCTGGGTAATCAGTTCATCAGCTTCTATAACTGTTTTACCCACTCCGGTTACAAAATCCTCTACCAAAACTGTACGCTCTCCCCTTTTGCTAACCAATTTTACTTCTGCACCATAGGCAATTAAAGGAGGAACGGTATCAGCAGCGGGTGAAGCATTGCAAATATTCCCCGCTATTGTCCCCATATTTCTTATGGCAATAGCTGCCATAGATTTAATTCCTTCATATAAAGCAGGGTACTTTTCTTTAACTTTTCCTATTTTCTCAATATGGGATAAAGGAACAGCTGCCCCTATCTTTAATCCATCAGTTGTGTCAATGAAATTAAGTTCGGGGATATTTTTTATGTTTATCAGATAATCAGTTTCTAAATCGATGGTCTTCATTTTAACCAACAGGTCAGTTCCTCCGGCTAATATTCTAGCACTTTTATCTTTATAATTATCCAATAAACTTAAAGCCTCATCTAAAGTTTTGGGGGCTAAATATTCAAATTCCTGGGCTAAAATTTTGGTATTGGTGTGCAATTTTATCCCCTCCTTTCTTCAATTTTTACTTCTCTTTCTTTTAGGGCTTTAAGCACTTTTTCCGGTGTAATGGGAAGTTCGTAAAACCTAATTCCTATAGCATTGTAGATTGCATTTGCTACCGCGGAACCCACTGAACTCAAGGCTGCTTCTCCTATCCCTTTTGCTCCAAACGGACCGGTTGGTTCATAAGTGTGGGCAGATTTCACGGTAATGTTATCTATTTTTGGCATATCGAGAGTAGAGGGTATCTTATAATCACTTATCATACCGTTACATCTCAACTTACCACTGTTTAAATCATATTCGGTCTCTTCCAAAAGACTAAACCCCAATCCCCTGCTAAATGCACCAATGATTTGTCCTTCCCATAAACCAGGATTAATCACGGTTCCCGAATCCCCCATAATAACAGCTCTCGGAATACTAATTTCTCCTGTTTTTGTATTTACCTCAACCTCCACAAAGTGAGTAATAAAACAGGGGGGGCAATTTTTTTGTCTGAGGGTAGCGGTATAAGAAATAGTACCCCAACTGGTAATGTGGGCATGTTCCGCTATTTCCCCAACGGTCATATAATTTTGGGGTATTTCCCGGGGATAAATTATTGCCTGGCCAAGTTTTTTATTATAAGTTAACTCCAGATTTTCCGGTAAATCTTTGAAGAGAGTTGCGGCATAATTTAAAAGTATTACTTTAACTTTTTCGGCTACATATTTTACAGCACCACATCCGCAATATATCCCTCGGGTAGCGTGAGTATTTACATCAAAAACGGTAGTTCGGGTATCTACCCCATTATAGATACCCACTTTTTCAAAAGGCACTTTTAAAACTTCAGCTACCACTTTTGCCGCGGCATCCCAGGTCCCTCCCCCATGGTCCATCAGAGCAGTTACCACATCCACTGAACCATCTTCATTAATTTTAATTGTCGCGCCCGAATAATCTATAACTTCCCCTGGATTAGGACCACCGGTACCAGAAGTATGAAATCCTCTGGCCACTCCTATGCCTTTTTTAATATCTCCTGTTTTTTTTGAAGGGGGGATTCTCCCTTTCCATCCGGCAAGTTTGGCCCCTTCAATTAACATCTCTTCTACTCCGCAGCTTCTGATAATTGACCTTACCGTCGGACCCTGTCCCCAGAATTCATCTCCTTTTCCCACAAAATTTTTCAGACGAAGTTCAACCGGGTCCATATCCAATTTTTCAGCTAAAATATCCATTAAGCTCTCCACCGCGAAATTTATCTGTGGGTTGCCATATCCCTGCATTGCACAGGAAGGTACCTTATTGGTGTAGATTGCCTTCCCTTCATATTTTATATTTTTGTATTTATAAAGAGAGGCAAACCATCCGGCTACACATCCTAAATAAGGATAAGCCTGAATGTTGTGTCCACCAATCTCCACCCAGACCTGGCAATGGGCAGCTGTTAATTTTCCATCTTTTTTGGCACCAATTTTCAAGATAGTCTTCAGGGGATATTTTGAATGATCATAAATGTCTTCTTCTCTAGTGGTCACCAATTTCACCGGTCTTTTTGCCTTTAAGGCCAAGGCAGCACAAATGGGAGTAATTGAATTCATCTGAATACTTGAACCAAAAGAACCCCCTAAAGTAATTCTTTTAACATTTACCTTATGAAGAGGAATATTAAAAATATTCCCCAAAAGGATACGAACATTATGAATTCCTTGAGATGTTGTCCAAACTGTTATCCCTCCGTCAGCTTCCGGAACACACGCCGCGGATTTGGTTTCCAATTGCATGTGATAAATCCTCTGGGTACTAAATGTTCTCTCTACAATTTCGTCTGCTTCTTTAAAACCTTTCTCAATATCACCAACCGCAACATCCCGCTCGCAGGCTATATTGTTCTTAATATCCACTTTCTCTTCACCAAGGTAAACATGATCATATATCCGGGGTGCATTTG
>Ga0268276_1004144_pt1 | contig 10470 bp, 10 predicted proteins | sample saktaG_4_FD_190145 | JGI IMG/M metagenome (GOLD analysis project Ga0268276, IMG submission 190145) | Saline water microbial communities from Sakinaw Lake, British Columbia, Canada - sak_2010_1_5_45m | ecosystem: Environmental > Aquatic > Non-marine Saline and Alkaline > Saline ...
TCGAACCTGCGAGCCCCGAAGGGCGGAGATTAGCAATCTCCTGCAATACCATTATGCGATCCGGGCAATCTATTGATCGCATCAGGTCGTTATCCGTACTTCACGGAGTGCCTATGCGATCCGGGCAATCTATTTGATCGCATCAGGTCGGTTTCATTTTTCAATGAGGCCTATGCGATCAGGGTCATTCAATAAAATACTGAGATTACAAAGCTTTAAAAGTTTAATTATCCCCCATTTTATATAGCGCGATGGAGCAGTCTGGAGTGCTCGTCGGGCCCATAACCCGAAGGTCGTGTGGTTCAAATCCCACTCGCGCTATTCATTCTTACTATCTCTTTATAAAAACTTTTAAAGGTTTCGTCCTTAATATTTTAATAAATACCCTCTAAAATGCAAACATTTCTTCCATACCCCAATTTAGAAAAATCCTTGAAAGTTCTAGACAGCAAGCGCCTAGGAAAACAAAGAGTCGAAGCATTTCAAATTCTAAATATTATTCTAAATAGAACAAAAACTCGCGGTTGGAGAAATCATCCTGCAGTAAAAATGTGGAGGGGTTATTCAAACGCACTCAAACTTTACCTGAATCTAGCAATTAAAGAATGGGTCTCCCGTGGATTTCAAAATAAAATGAAACTCGAAAAAATCTCTGGAAAAATACTTTATCCTCCATGGTTCGGAAACAAAAAATTCCACGCTTCGCATAGAAGTAATCTTCTTAGAAAAAACAAAGATTATTACTCTAAATTTAAATGGAAAGAAAAAGACAATTTAAACTATGAATGGCCGGTTAAATAACTCCCAGAATTTCTCTTTCAATTAACTCTTCGTTCTCAAGGAACTTTTCATATTTCTTAAAGTTTTTAAAAACTCTCAGAAAAATCAATCTTAAATTCTTATCAATTGCATAAACATAATGAATTTCATCCTTAACTGCTCTGAAAATGTTATTTCCTTTAACATGTTTCTCAAATTTATGCAATCTAGTAAAATGCTCGTGCTGAGAATCCGTAATCAAACTAATGTCAAAATCCGGAGCGTCTTTTTTAAACCGGTTTGTAACCACGACTTTCTTAATCTTTTCAGCAAAATTATCAAAATGATTCTGTTTTACCTCTTCCATAATATTGACTCTTTTTCAAACTATAAAAAAGTTGCTAGTTAGTTTTTTAAGCTAGTTTTAACTATTTGAGTTATGAAAAAGTCTAACTTCAAATTCAAAAAAGGATTAAACAAGACCGAGTTTAAGTCCTATTGTTTAGATGGAATTTCTGAAGGTTGTAAAAGATGCATTGAAGGTAAGAAACTAGTTTTATTCATAACCGGGAAGTGCAGTACAAATTGCGCATACTGTCCGCTAAGTCATCTTAGAAAAAATTCTGAAAATATCTGGGCAAATGAAACTAAATGCACTAGCATAAAAGAAGTAATAAAAGAAGCCGAAGAGAGTAACGCAACTGGAGCGGGCATAACCGGAGGGGACCCGTTATTAGTGTTGAACAAAACTCTAAGATACGCAAAAGCATTAAAACAAAAATTCGGAAATTCGTTCCACATCCATATCTATCTTTCTACAAAATTAGTAGATGAGCAAAAACTGAAAAAACTATCTAAATGCATAGACGAAGTTAGATTTCACCCCTTTTATTTAGAGAATCCAGAAAAACATCCAGAAGATATAGAGAAAATATCTAAAGCAAAGGATTATTTTAATAAGAAAAGTATTGGTGTGGAAATACCTATTTTCCCGGATAAAGAAAAAGAGACCATCCAATTTTTAAAAAAAGTTTCACCTTTTGTTAGTTTTGTAAACTTAAACGAATTAGAAATGGGAGAATCAAATTTAGGACATATTACAAAAAATTATTCTTTAGATAAAAGCGGATATACTATAAAAAATTCTATTAAGTCTGGATTAAAAATAATTAAAGCATTAGAAAAAAATAAACCAAAGCTGAAAATACATCTTTGTACAGCCGAAACTAAAAACTGGTATCAGTACAAGAATCGCCTACTTCAACATAAGATTTTGCCTTATGGTAAATTAATAGAAGACGGAACGGTCATTTACGTTTCAATTTTAAAAGAAAAGAATGCTGGATTTGATAGGCTAAGAAAATCTATTCCAAAAAGCGAAGCATATTATGATAAAGAAAAAAATAGATTAATACTTAATGAAAAGTACATCCGAAAGTATTTACCAAATTTTACTATAACCAAAACAGAAGAATTTCCTACTTCGGATAGAATTGAGGTTGTTGCCGAAGATATTAATTAACCAATTCTGCTACGATTAATTCTTGTTCTTCTTCCGGTCCATAAGAAAATAAACTGACTTCCTTTTCTCCCTTAAGACCAGCTTCGTATTTCTTTCTTTCATTCCAATATTCTTCTGGAGTAACTTTCTTTTTTAAGACAACTTTTCCAATATTATTCTTCTCCAAAATACCTTTAATTTCCTTTTCAGAAGATGAAACGCCCAGAATAGAATATACATTTGTAAATGCTGAAACATATTCGTTTTCAGCAAGTTTTTCTGAAGTCAATAAAACTCTTGTGTTCTCTTTAGACAAAATTTTTGCATTTAACTTTCTTGCAAGTTCTGGTTCAAGTTCGGATTTGATAACCGCCCCACTTACTTCATACAGATAGTTTCCAGCTTTCTTTGTTTTAGATATTTTAGCCTCTTCTTTTTTTAACTTTACTCCTGAAACATCTATTGCAGATTTTTCTGACTCAATTAAATCTCCAAAATTCAGTTCTAAACGATTTAATTTATTTTTATATGAAAGATACTCTGCTTCAAAATTTCCAAGAGGGCTTAATTTTTCAAAGACTATTTGCGGAGGAATCTCTATACAGATATTTGGACAAATTTTTGAGTAACTATTTATCAATTTTTTTAAGTTTGGTTTGATATTTTCTATATTTCTTTCCTTCTCACTTTCGGGTCTCTCCGTATCACAGAAGATTATGTCTGGATTGAACTCTTTAACTTGTTTAATAATGTCAAAAGATAAAACATCCCCTCTAATAATTTTTGTATTTGGAGCTTCGCAATTTTGTCTCGCGAGTTCCGCCTTTCTTTTGTTAAGCTCTATTCCTAAAACTTCCTTGCACGTTTTTGAAAATTCCGCTGTTTGTGCACCAATTCCGCAACAAAGGTCAACAATTCTGCCACATTTGAGTTTCTTTGCCCTAAATTCAGCAATTTCTTTAGGGGTAGCAAATCTAGCGTCTTCCTTTTCAAAATACTTCACTCCAATATTTTTTTCCATAAAAATAGAGAAATTGCAATTATATAAAAGTGACGTTTGGGATTCACCCACAAGCATTTAAAAATTAGGACCACATAGATAAAATATGAAACAAGAAGATAGGAGGAGATTTATGAAAGTTTATCAGAATTTACCTTTAAACGAGAGAAAGAACACTATCCTTGTTCTTAAAAAAGTAAAAAATAAAGAGAAGGTATCAAAAGAGCCAATAAGCTGGAATATTGCATACATAGAGATAGATCAAGAAACAAAAGTGGGAGAAACAATTTTAAATAAACTGATTAAACTTAATTTAATTTAAGATGACTGAACAAAAAGAAAAAATAAACCCCGAATTAAAAGAACTTGTTTTGTATAGGCTTATGTCCTCAAAACTTCCAGATAATATTGAGATGGCGATAGGAGACACTTCTGGAGAACCAATGGGAATGGATGAGATTATAGAACATGTTAAACAAGAAGATGAAACAGGAAAAATAATAATTGAAATGGAACTGGATTATCTTAAAGCATTAAAAGAGGGAATTATTTCTCAGATTCAAACTTGAAAGGATGTGAAAAATGGTAAAATGTTTAATAACACGACCTAATCACGATAAAGTTACCGAATATTTATTTGCATGGAGTAATAAAATTCTTGAAAGTGGGGAACTAAAAAATATTTCTTTTTTAGATTTACAAGGAGAGAATGCAAATAATAAAAAAGTCGGGAGTTATTTATCTAAGCAATCTCCGGAAGTAGTTTTATTTAACGGGCATGGAAGTCCTACAAAAATATGCGGTTTTAAAGACGAAGTTTTAATAGAAAATAATATTAATGACTCTCTTTTAAAAGATAAAATTATTTATGCATTATCCTGCAGTTCTGCTTCTATTCTTGGACAGAATGCAATTAAGAAAGGAGCAAAATCTTTTATTGGTTACAAACGCTCGTTTATTTTATGCACCGATAAAAATAGGGAAGCAACTCCATTAAAGGATAATATTGCTCATTCCTTTCTTGAACCATCAAATAGACTAAGCATTTCCCTACTAAAAGGAAACTCAGTTAATGAAGCTTCACATAAATCAAAAGAAGAATTCAAAAAAGAAATTTCAAAATATGCTTCGACCAAATCAATACCTGGAGCAGATAGAGTTGCTTCCGCACTTTTGTGGGATATGAACAATCAAGTAGTTTTAGGGGATAAAGAAGCTAAAATCTAGGCTATCGCATTCCATTTATTTTCTTTTTAACGATTATATTTAGTTGACTTCCTCTTTAATCATATTTATCTCCTTTTTTTCTAACGCCCCTAACGAGAGAGTATGGAGCTAAGCAAATATCATCAAGATTGAGCCGAGTTTAGACCTTTTCACTGCATTTAGATGGGACGGAAAGATTTTCTTAGACAGCCGATGTTGGGATATTCTATTTAATATCTATTTATAAATAATTGTTAAATAGAAAAGAAAGGTTTATAAATATCAAATTCTAATAAAAGCTATGGAAAAAAGCAAATTGCGAGAAGTATTACAAGATCAACAGGAGTTATTTGACAAGATAGACAACCTGATTGAAAGAAAAATACCTTTAGAAGAGATTATGAAAGGAAACGAGATAATTATTATCACTGGGATTAGAAGGTGCGGTAAGAGTTCTCTTCTAAAGATTCTGTCTAATACTCTGGATAAGAAATTTGTTTATATAAACTTTGACGATATAAGGTTTACAGATTTCAAAATAGAAAATTTTGAAGATATAGAAGAGATAGTGTCTGAAATTCATGGTATAAAAACTGAAATAATTTATCTATTAGATGAAATACAAAATGTTGCTTCTTGGGAAAGATGGATAAACAATCTTTATTCAAGAAATATTAAGGTCTTTGTTACGGGTTCAAACTCAAGTATATTAAGTTCAGAGATTTCAACATTTCTCACTGGAAGAAATAAGATCATTAAACTGACTCCCTTTTCTTTTAAAGAATTTCTCTCATTTAAAAAGATTAAAGTAGATTTTAAAACAACTAATGAGAGGAGAGCAGTTTCTCAGGCATTTAGTGAATATTTTGAAAATGGTGGTTTTCCTTTGATTATAAAGAATAATGATTTAAGTTTATCCAAGCAATATTTCGAAGATATTCTTAATAAAGATATAATCAAAAGATATAATATTCGAAAAGTAAAAGAATTAAATGATTTAGTTTTGTATCTGTTCTCCAATGTTAGTAAAACTTATTCCTATTCAACATTAAAACAAGTTTCAGGTATTAAAAGTCTGAGTATGATTAAAAACTATATTGAATATTTAAAGAATGTATTTATAGCCTCAACAATAAACCGCTTTGATTATTCAGTTAAAAAACAGAAAGTTTCTTCCTCCAAGTTTTATGTTTTAGATAATAGCTTCCTAAAAACCGTTGCATTTAACTTCTCTGAAAATATTGGAAAAAGGCTTGAAAATCTTGTTTTTATAGAATTGATGAGGAGAAATAAAGAAGTTTATTATAACCTAAATAAGAATGAATGTGATTTTATAATTAAAGAAGGATTGAAAATAAAACATGCAATTCAAGTTTGTTTAAACCTGAATATTGAAACAAAAAAGAGAGAAATCTCTGGGTTAATTGAAGCATTAAAAGAGTATAATCTCCGAGAAGGGCTAATTTTAACCTTAGACCAAGAAGAAGAAATTATTCAAGGGGATAAAAAAATAATTGTTAAACCTGTTTGGAAGTGGTTGTTAGAATAAAGATTTAGGGGGTTGTTGTATTTTTCTTAATAAATCTAACCAAAAAGAAGAGGATATTAAACGCCCCCACGAGGAATTGAACCTCGCCCTCAACCTTTTCGCTTTACCCAAAGAGCTAACTCATTTTCTTTGCATTCATAGCTTCTTTGCATTCATAGCTTCTTTGCATTCATAGCTTCTTTGCATTCATAGTTTCTTTGAGCGCCGAACTTTCTTTTCTAAAGAAAGTTGGGCATCCGCAAGGTTGCATTCTATCCGATAAACTATGAGGGCTAAATCATAACAATCTTTTTATAGCTCTTCTATTTTTTAAGCTTATGGAAGAATTAATTTTAGGTATTGATGATGCAGGAAGAGGCCCAGTAATCGGACCAATGATTTTAGCAGGTTGTCTTTTAGATGAGGCGTCTCGAAAAGAATTAAAAAAATTAGGAGTAAAGGATTCTAAAGAATTAACTCAAAAAAGAAGGGAATTTTTGGTAGAAAAAATAAAAGAAAGAGCAGAAACATTTGAAGTGGAAATAATCTATCCCGTAGAAATTGACGGAAAAAATGCGGAGGGAGTTTTACTAAATGAAGTAGAAGCATTCGCTTGCGCGAATATAATCAATAAAATAAACAAGGGTTACACAAAGATAAAAGTTGTTTTAGATTGCCCCTCAGTAAGTCTAGCAAAATGGGGAGATTTCCTTAAAACTAAAATAGATAATCTTTCCAATTTAGAGATTGTTTGTGAACACAAAGCAGATAAAAATCATGTTTCCGTTTCAGCCGCCTCTATTCTGGCAAAACACACTCGAGAAAAAGAGATGCAAAAATTAAAAGATAAATACGGACCCGAAATAGGCTCTGGTTATTGTTCCGACCCAAACACAATGAAATTTCTTGAAAAGAACTTACAAAAATATGACGGAGACGGAATTTTCAGAAAAACCTGGGCTACATATAAAAAAGCAAAAGAGACATTTGGACAGAGAAAGTTAGCGTTTTAATTTATTCTGAGGAAGAACTACGAATAGGGATTCTTTTTAACATCCCTCGATCACTTGAATTTGAAACTAAAAGATAAAGAGCATCTTCGGTTCTTAAATGATCTTTTATCTCCCCCGGAACATAGGTATCTGTTACCGTTCTTCCGTTATTAATCACCGCAAGTCTTTCCCGACCATGAACCCATAAATTTTCCCCTTCTGCAAACATCCATTTATGTCCCTTATTAGCTTCAAAATCAAATCTAGCGCTAAGCTCACCATTGCAAATATCCCAGTAGGAAAATTTATGCCCTTTTCCTCTTTCATCCCAAACAGGAAGGTAGGCATGACCTTGCGAACCTAAAAAATCTCCTACTAAATGACTTACTTTTTCTGGAGTTGTAAATGTCCACATTTTTCTCCTTGTCTTTAAATCAACTGCCTCAATTTTTACTTTTCTTTCGTCATCCTCGCGATTCACTCTATAAAGTACAGCACCGTCTATCTTTAAGTTACTGAAATCTCTTTTAACTCTTACTGTTCTCCCCGGAACAAGGTCCCCATTTTTAACAAATCCAATTCTATCCCATCCAACAATAAAATATCCCTCTTCAAAAGGAACCATTCCACCTACCCATCCAAATCCCACTAATTCTTCTTGTGTCTGTCTACCTGTAACGGGGTCAATCATTCTAATTCCCTCTAAACCGTCTTTTTTAAGGCAAATTCTTGTTCCATCACTTACAACGGAAGGATAATCTTCTCCTGATCCTAAGACAAAATGTCCCGGAATTTTTATTTGAAATTCTAATCCTCTGGGATCACAATTTTGAATATCTGTTATTCTTACAGCTTCCTCTCCCTCATCCCACTTTCCTACATTAACTCCCCACAATTTTTCTCCCGCTTCAAGAACATTATTGAATCTTGTGTAGACTCCATCAAAAACTGGAACTAAAGAATCACCTTCTAGTCTATAAACTTTTGTTTGATCAAAAATTAAATTTCCATTATGTGCGGTTTGGGCAAATTTACAACCTGACCAGAATTTACCGTTTGTTTCAATATCTATTGCATCTCCAATCTCAATTCTATTTTTTCCCATTAGATATGAATCCGTTTTCCCTTTTTAAGAATTATCGTTCCCAATAATCATCTTTTTAAATATAATCTGCCTCTTCCAGACATGACATTCATTAAAAAGATGGTGGTGAAAGGATTCAAGAGTTTTGTGAGACAGACCGAGTTACCTTTCGACACGGGAATTAACGTGATTCTTGGACCGAATGGAAGTGGGAAATCATCTAGCTACGACACTCTTGTAACTCTTGCAACAGGGGAAGAAGTAGAATTAGGAAAACTTATTGAAGACAAGATAAAAAACTCAACAACAATAAAAACTCTAAGGGATGGTGTTTATGTAGACGGAGATAACTCCATGAAAATATTTTCTTTAAATAAAGAGAATATGAAAGTAGAAGAAAAAACAATATCTAAGTTTATTCGAAGAGATGGAGACCCCCTTTACGAGATAACCACTTCAACAGGAAAAAATGTTAAAGCCACAGGATGCCACCCCGTAATGGTTTTTAGAGAGGGAAAAGTACAGAGTACAATTATAAAAAATCTAGAAAAAGGAGATTTAGTAGCCACCCCCAGAAAAATCAATGTACAAGGAAAATACTTTGATCCCGCTCTTGCACGATTATTGGGTTATATTATTGGAGACGGCTACATAGCAAAAGATAGAATAGAATTTGTAAATCAAGATGTAGAAGTAATCGAGGATTTTAAAGACATAGTTAAGACATTATTTAACACAAAGATAATGGAAAGAAAAGATAAGAACGCAACACGTTTATACATAAGAGATAAAAAATTCCTAAACAGTATAAGAAGCTATTTTGCTGATTCAAACACCTCTATCACTTCTAAAGATAAGAAGATTTCTTCTAAACTATTAATGTCTGATAATTTAGCAATATCTAATTTACTTGCAGGATTATATGACACAGATGGCTCTGTAAGAAAAGACATAGCTGTAATAGAGTTTTGTACAAAAAACCAAACACTAGCAAGGCAGGTTCAAGGATTGTTGCTTAGATTTGGTATAATTTCAAAAATAAAAAAGAGGCTTTGTTATGCTTCAAATACCGAACAAAAAACTAAGAGAGATTATTATTATGTGTATCTTTCGGGGGTTAATAATTTACAAAATTTTTATCAAAATATAAACCTAAGGATAGATTCTAAAAGACAAGTCATCGTTGACCACTTGTCTAAATGTGTTACCCCTAATCAAAATATAGATTTACTTCCAAAAGAGGTAAATATCCAGATAAAAGAATTAGCACAACTTCTCGGGATACAATATAAACTCCAAAGGAAAGAATATCCCTTACTGGCAGCATATATGGAAAACAGATGCAATCCTTCTAGAGAGGGGGTTTTAAGAGTCATTAATTTTTTCAAACAAAAGATACAAACACTAAACAACTTATTTATTAATTTAAATAAAAATCAAATAGAGTTAGTTTACTGCATGGATGAACTAAATATTTCTGGACAACAGGCATCAAGACAAATTGGTTTAAACAAGCAGGTCATAAGAACTAACTGGGCAACGCAAAGATTTAATGCAAAACCAGAAAATTTAGAAAAGTTTTATTATTTAATACAAGGAATATTCATCGAGAGATTACCCCAAATACAATCCTTAATGAATATGCTATTTAATTTAGCTACCTCGGATATTTTTTGGGACAAAATAACATCCATAGAAAAACAAGAAACTCCAAAGTATGTTTACGATTTAACAATAGAAGATAATCACAATTTCATAGCAAATAATATTTTTATTCATAATTCTAACGTCTCAGATGCGTTATGTTTTGTTTTAGGAAGATTATCCATAAAATCTATGCGTGCAGCTAAAGCAAGCAATTTAATTTTTATGGGAACGAAAGAAACACCTCCAGCAAAAGAGGCGTGGGTCGAACTAATTTTTGACAATTCGGACAATACTTTTGCAATAGATAAAAAAGAAATTTCTATAAAAAGAATTCTTAGAAAAAACGGTCAATCAATTTATAAGATAAACGATGAAACAAAAACAAGACAAGAGGTCTTAGGACTTTTAGCTCAAGGCGGAATAGACCCAAACGGATTTAATATAATTCTTCAGGGGGAAATTCAAAATTTAGTAAGAATGCACACTGAAGAAAGAAGAAAAATAATTGAAGAAGTTGCAGGAATCTCCATCTATGAATCACGAAAAGAAAAGTCCTTAAAAGAATTAGATAAAACAGAAGAAAAACTAAAAGAAGTCTTGGCCGTTTTGAGAGAAAGAACTTCTTACTTGAATAATTTAGAAAAAGAAAGACAGCAGGCATTGAAGTTCAAAAAATTAGAACATGATGTTAAAAAATATAAGGCAAGTATAATTTTCTTTGATTTGACTAAAAAGAAAAAAGAAGTAGAGATC
>Ga0268276_1004145_pt1 | contig 10466 bp, 14 predicted proteins | sample saktaG_4_FD_190145 | JGI IMG/M metagenome (GOLD analysis project Ga0268276, IMG submission 190145) | Saline water microbial communities from Sakinaw Lake, British Columbia, Canada - sak_2010_1_5_45m | ecosystem: Environmental > Aquatic > Non-marine Saline and Alkaline > Saline ...
ATTCCCTTTTAGAGCATATGAAATACCATTACATGAAACAAGGTCTCCTCCTTGTTTTACTCTTTTTTTCTTTCCATAAGATCCAATAGAAGGAAGAGTGTCTAATTCTGTCCATTTATCTTCTAGAGGATTATACCAAAAAAATTGTTGGGTGTTTCCACCTTTTAATGCTTGTATTCCTCCATTTGCCCAGGCTCCACTTCCACCATCTTTTGATTTTTTTCTTTTTAATGAACCATTATCTAATCCTTCTAATGGCATTCCTGTTAATAGTTGACTATACCAGGTGTCTCCCATAACATCAAATTTACCCATTTCATGATTATTTGTTGTAAAATATTTTGCTTTATGAGCATAAATTGTATTATCTCCGTCATAAACTAAAAATGACCCTTCGTTATATTTGCCCATTCTTCCTATTGGTGCATTAGGTAACTGAGACCAGGTCTCTTTATCAACATCAAATTTCCAAAATTCGGTTTTATAACCTTTTAAAACATAAACAAAATTTCCTTGTTCATTTTGAACAAAGACCATGTCATTTCCGCCTTTGATTCCTTTTCCAGAAGGTCCTCCAGGAATATCTGTTGTTTTTCCCCATGAACTGCTTGAAGAATTGTATATCCAAAAAGAACTTCGATTATTTCCTGTGCTTAGTAATACTTCTCCATTGCCAATATAAACTCCCCTTGTTCCTTTAGAAGGAAATTTTCCTTCCATATCTGGAATTGGTGTTAATGATGTCCAAGTATTTTTTGAAGGATTATAAACATAAAAATCTCTTGATTTATTTCCTTTTCCAGCATAAATTCCTTCTTCTCCTGCAGACAACCAACCACCCTGTTTAATGCCATAGTTTCCTGTTCCAGCAGGCATTGGAGCAACTTCTGTCCATCCTTTTGGAGGTATTAAAGAATCATCAAGGACGCTGAAGGTACTTTTCATACTTTTTTCTATTGGCGAAAACGCCAGTATTATTGATAACAAAGACGCAGCTATTGTCATTTTTATTATTCTCTTTTCTCACTCTTTTATCTTCTAGATCTTCTTCTTTCCAGATAACCCCGATTAGGTTCTGGATTTAAAATATCTTCTTTTTGTCTAGGTAAAAAATTATCTGGAATTTCGACTTTAGTTGGTCTTGGTCCGTTAATCAGATAGTCATCCTTAGTACTTCCTCCTTTGTAAGCAGTCATATGCAAACTGCAAGAATGTGCACCAACAGTATCTGGTTGCCATTGTGAAAAAGTTAATTGTGGTTTTGCTCCAGGAAGTATACTATCATCCTCAGTTTTTGCTCTTGAATTATATACTTGAGAACCATTTGTGTAGATGTAAAGTTCCGAGATGATAGAATCTATTGAAACATTTCCTGTATTTTCAAATGTTGCTTTGGGATTTACTGGTTGAGATTTTGGAATTGCTCCTACTGGAGAATCAATTGAAACTGGTCTTGCAGAAAATGCGTCTACAACAACATTTCCAGTTTTGTAATCATTTTGATGAGAAGTATCTTGTGAGACCATTGTAGAACATTTTACAGCATTATTCCCCCTTATCAACGGAGTCCAATCTGAAAAACTTACTAAAGTGGTTTCCCCTGGCTGAATTTGTGGAAATGAATGGTCATTTGAATAATCAGAACCTATCTTCATCCGAGCATTTCCTCCAGAAGCTTGGTTTCCATAATTCTTTACCCAAGCAACAGGTGTAACTGCTTGTCCACTATCTACAGAACCAGTTGGCGCAACAATGCTCGCAACTCCAAAATCCCATATCGGAGTTTGTTTTACAACAAAACTATCTCTTGTGAAATATAAAGTATCTTTGACACGTTGTGCATCAATTTTCGTTGTATCAACTGTAAACTCAAGGTTTCTGAAAAAAGTAGTGTCCCCATGATCTTTCTCAAATCTGAAATGTCCTTGTGCTCCATGAGTAGCTTGTGATTTATTAAAACCGGGGTTTACATCAAAATATCGATCATACCCATTTTTTCCCGTATCAACAGCAGTTGTTTCACGTGGAAAACTGCCAACCCAATGTATTAATTTTAAGCTATCACTAAGATTAGTCTGGTCATAAACATCTTTGATGCATGCAGTATGTTTATCTAACCTTAAATCTAAATAGGGGGGAGGACTACCCACAAGAATATCAAAAGTTTTTGCTCTTTCTTCCACATCCTGAACGTAAATAGCTTCCCCAGTGTCTGGTTGAGGAGAAAAATTTTGAGTGTTTATCCCCCATTTTCCTCGAGAATTTGTTGTATCCACTAAGGTATCTTGTGAAGTCCATACTTTCAAAATGTGATTAGGAGAATTAATGAAAAATCCCCCTATATCAACACCTTCACCCAATGTTAGTGCAGTTGCTAGAAGAGTTCCGCCTAAAATCTTCCAAAGGCTTAATTTAGATTTTTTCTTATTTTCCATTATTTTATAAGAAAAAGGGATATTTAAACTTTGTGTTTAACTACCATATAGTTACATTATAAAACAACATAAAAGAGAATTTTATCTAAACTTCTGCCCAAGTTGCATTTCTTTGTGCGATAAATTGATAGACTTTTCCAGGACTTAGAACAAAATCTAAATCAGGATAAGTTAATATTACCGAACATTCATCATCACTTTGTTCAACAGTTTGTGTTACTGGATTCCACCAAGCCAATCTTCTAGTTTGGTCTAAAATAAGGTTTCCACCACCATCTCTTATATTACATAATTGGCTTGCATTTGTTATATTCGTATCCAAAGTTAAGGAAACATAATTATTACTGAAACTGCCCACCTTTTTGAATTGATAAGCAGCAGGTGCAGGAATTTCCCCCGCATACGACAAGAAGAATTGTTGTCCTTCTGGTAAATCCGCTACAGAAGCAAAATAAGGTTTTCCTTTGTCCATAGCAAATGAACCAATAACCACTGTTTGTGCACCAAGCGTGCCTTTTGCAGAGCCAGAATATTTTTGATTAGTAGAATTCCATTTTGAAACATAATCTAATTCATCAAATTTGTCTAATAATTCTCCAGATGATATATCTATACTCTCTGGAATGTTTGTTTCTACAAAATTAAAGTGAGTGAACCAATTTATGCTTGTATTTTGTCCAGCCCCTTCACCTGGTGCTTTTAATTCTTGTTCAAAGATTGTTAAATTATCACTTTGCATTTTATAAAAAACAGAATATTCTCCCAATTCACATTGGTCGTGTCTTATTAAAAAATCAAGTACACATCCTGGTCCAATAACTGAGCAATAAGAATAAATATAAGTACAATTTGTTGTATACCAACCCTCCTCTGGAGCACCTTCAAAACAGCAATATGGCGAGTCTACTGTAAAATACTCGCTTAGGTTTTCAAAAATATCAGGACCAGTGTATACGGGATTAGTATATACCAATGGACAATCAGATACATTTTTTAATTGAAGAGGCGAATACAGACAATAATCACTTAACGCAAGAACAGTAATACAATAATCTATCCATTTTCCAGGTCCTCCTGGTATTATAGCACTATCTGGCTTGCATCGAGGTCTACAATTTCCAGATAAATTTCCATGTTTTATATTTAAATTCAAATTCAAGAACTTGAATATTGGCGGAGTATCCAAAACAGTATAAGTTTCATCTTCAAGACATGTTGAGATAGCACCATCAAATCCAGGCTCGCTTATATTTAAATTTGACCATAAAATTTCCGCATCCCATCTTGGGTCATTTTCCTCAATCTCCCAGCTAAAAGTATACTGGCCTGCTTCTATCTGTGAAAAGTGAGTATCAATTGTAGGATATTCTGGAAGTTCGTTTGGATCTATTACTGGCATTCCAGTAATCCCCAAGGATCTTGAAATAGAGTCAAAAATTCCACTGAGACTTAAAAATGAAGCTAGTATTAATACTACCACCATAACAAGCAAAACAAACACACCCGCCCCAACTTCTTTTTTCATTTTCATTTGGTATATTTCCTATTTTTAAAGTTTTGTTTTTTTCCTCTAAAAAAACATATAATAAATATAATTAATGAGACAGTTATCAGAACAATCAGGATAACAGCTGCACTGCCAAGTCCAGAAGAGCTTAATTGAGCAGTAGGCACTTGGTCACTTCCATTTCGTGTTAAAGCAACAGAAGCTTCTGACTCACGGGGCCCTTTAGCCATTGTAACATAAACAACATCACCAGTTTGCCAGTCTTTACCACAATTTCCTATATCCTGAGCATACCAATTAGGTTGTTTTGCATTGCCTTTCCTTCCAACAGTATCAGTTAAACTACAGTAAGTTTCAGAACCTCTTACAACATTAAAAGTGACCAGGGCACCATCTGGAGATGTTCCGTCCCTAGCATTTTGAACATAACCAAGGACTCCATGTTGTAAACTAGCAGAAGCGAAATTCGCAGGAACAACTGGTAAAATCATAAAAACTACTAATATAACTAATAACAATCCTCTTTTCATCAGATAATAAACATTTTTCGAGTTTTTAAATATTTCTTTTTTTATTTACTAGACCGATGTATTATAGACTTGACTTTACCAGAGATATGTGTAAATTATCTTGGTTTTTTTCCTTTCCGAGCTTCAAGAAAACAGCGAAAGCGCAAGTACTAGTTAAGATTTGGCTTTTCAGCCAGTGATAAGTGTAAATATTTTAAGATTTTCTGATGCTGTTTGTTTCTTAAAGAATCGCTAGAGAGAAGAAATTGTTCAAGTTAATTATAACTTAACTCGCATTTGGCAAAGCCAAACATTCTAACTTGACTTTACCAGAGATATGTGTAAATTATCTTGATTTTATTTTTGTTTTCGAGAACTTTGAAGAAAGTTTTTCACAATTTCAAGCAGGATTTATTGCAGCATACCTAGCATTTGGTAAAGTCAAGTTATGAAAAGTGTTTTATACTATAAAATTACTTTATATAATATTAAAATAAATATTAAGTTAAACCAAATATCTATATCATAAAAAAAGCACACATTTTTGTGATGCTTATGATTCACCAAATATAGAAATAATGTAAAAAATGAAAAAAGTTATAACACTCCAAAATGGTTCAAGATTGAACGAAAAGCAATTCATAAATTACTTCGAAAAAAAAGTGTTCTATACCATAAGAAAATTCAATTTATTCGAGGGTATAGAACAAAGACCGCAAGTTCATGAACTATTTACTCTTAAGAAAATTAACAATGCGGTTTTATCTCAAGAATGTTTAGATGAAATTTCTCTTCAGATTCTCCAAGCGATGATGAAAAACAAGGGAAAACAAAAATTAGCTTCATTATTGCCAAAACACAAGAATGTTATTCGTCCTTTTTATCTTATGTCCAAAGAAGAGATGATTCTTTACATGAAAATAAAATTAAGAGGGAAGTTAAGTAAGGAATATAGAGATTGTTTCACAAAATTTCAAAAGCTAGAAGACAAAAAGCATAATAATCCAGTTAATAACATGCATCTCAAGCAAAGCGCGAAGGAAAATCTTAAACTTAGCCCTAATAACTTACATCTTATAGCTTTTCTAAACGAACTTGAGAAACAACAAAGGAATGTCAAGAATTCAATTGTAAGTTCTTTGTTGAAGATGGAGAATCTTATTTAGCAAAACATTTATATAGTAATTATAGTTAGTATATAACATGGAAAAAACAACTATACAAGTTAGTCAGCAAACATTAGAAAGACTAAAAAATTTAAGAAAATTTGAGAGACAGTCATACGATGATGTGCTTAATAGTATGATAGACGATGTAGAAGAAGAAAGTTTGGGTGAAGAAGAAATAGTTGAAATACAAAAAGGTTTAGAAGATATTAAAAAAGGAAGAGTCCATAACATAGCATCAGTAGCAGAAGAACTAGGGATAACTTTAAGATAAGGTATCTTTAAAATGTATGAAATAGAATTAACAGAAACTGCTAAAAAGTTTCTCGAAAAATTGAATAAAAAAGATGCAGAAATAATTCTGAACAAGATTTATTCTGTAAGAGAGAATCCCTTCAGATTTCTTAAAAGACTTCAAGGAGAAAAATTATGGAGGTTGAGGATTGGGGATTATAGGGCAGTAGTAGATGTATTTATCTCATTAAATAGAGTTATTGTTATTAGGATAGGGCACCGAAAAAATATTTATGACTAATTCTTAGTTTCTTCCCTATAGCTATTTTGCTTAATCTCTTCACTTACGTCAATTTCTTCACTTGCTTCAGTGTCTTCTTCAGGTCTTTCAACTTTTTCACTTAAAAAATCTTTTTCAATATCTACTTGGTTTTCAATCGGAAGTTCTTCACCAGGAACTTTCTCGCCTTTTTTTCTTAGATATATTTCAATCTCGGAAAAAGGTGTATCTTGTTTAAGATAAACTTTTTGCTGATGATCAAGATGTACTAGTGGCAAAAAAACCCCAATTCTTTCAATCTTATCATTTTGTGGCGCTAGTTGGGAAAAAGTCAATTTTTGTTCTTTGCTTCCTGAGAAAAAGGCTTTTATTTTCTGAAAAAGGTTCTGGATTCTTTTAGTCAAATTAAAGGTAAATTTTGGGAAAATAGCTAAATCAATTGAGTGCCTTGCTCTGTTCACAGCAAAATTCTTCTTGATTCTCCTGTGTTCTGTATTGATTGCTTTATCAAGGGCAGCCATCAATTCAGGCAGAGTCACTCGTCTTGCTCTTGGCAAGGGAGTTCTTGGTATGATCAAAGGAATATCCTCTTCATCGATGGTTATTATCTGAGAGTTTTTAACTAGCTCATCCCTGAGTTTTTTCTTGCTTTCAAACAATATCTCATCAATATCCTTGATATTATCGTGCAAAATCTCTGATTTTAATCTTAATAATATAGCTGCAGCAAGCAGGACTTTTGAAGAGATATAGAAATTCCCCTCTTCTAATTCTTGCAATTGTTGGATAGTCTCCAGATATTTCTTGGCAAGAATAGCCAGATCAATATCCCAGGGATTTAGTTGTTCTGTCCTGATTAATTCGTAGATAATCGCTTGCCAGCTCAATTCTTTCGATACCAGCAGGTCGTAAAGTTGTTCTTGTCCTATTTTTTCCTCTTTTTTTTTATCTTCCATCTTTTTGTTTATATAGTAGTTTCCTTTAGTTATCTTCTTGAAATCAACTATGATGTCAGTTATAACACTTATAGGTGTTTTTCTAATAATCTCTTATTCTTTAACATTAATAAACTTTTTTGACGCGAATTTATGTTAAAAAACGTCCTTTTCTTTAGGATAAAGTAGTAATTCCTTAGTTAGCTATAATAGTTGTCACTACATAATTCAGACAAACCGAAAAGTTTATAAACCATTTTAACCTACATATAATATCACCTCTTTTTCCCCAAGGGAAGTTTGAGAGCGAATCTTTTTGAATTGCTTAAGAACTTCCTTTGAGGGTTTTATCGCCTAGACACAAGTCTATTTCTTGAAGAATTTCTCTCGACGATAAAACAAAAATAGAAAATTTTTAGTTTTTAGGAAGCCTTCTCTAGTTTTACTTTAAATTTTTTTAGTCAGAATCAAAAACCAGATAATTTTGGCTTTCTATAGAATTCAGGATAGTCGTTCTTATGGAAGAAATCTTTAGGGAACTGATTATTGTACATATGACTTATAAAAAAATACAAGATAGTTATGAGAAGAATAGCAATAAAATAAAAAACTGAGATTGTCATCTTTTGAATTCAGTATAGTGGCATTTTCCACAATATAGCCTGTCTTTGCTTTTAGATTCTGCAAGAAAAACTCCCTGTCCGCATCTAGGGCAGAATTTTCCAGATCTTTCTATCTTTGTCCCTTGGAGTTTGTACTTTTTCCATCTTTCACTTGGTTTCTTGTTTTTCTTTTTTTTCTTTCCAGTCATGTTTTTTACTCCTTCTTCTCAGCAGCAGTTTTTTTCTCTTTTTTCTTTGGTTCAAAATTTTTTAGAGCTTCTTGAGAATCATAAACATAAGCTTTTATTTCAGCTTCTTGGACACCAAATTTCGACTCAACTTTCTTCACAATAATCAATTCCTTGTCCTTTTTCAGCAAGCCAGCTAATTCTTCTTTGACACTTGCCATGGATGGAGTCACTTTGTCTTGAGAGATAGCATAAATTTCTTCTCTTCCAAGAAGAGGTTTGTTTTCCTTTTTTTCTATGGTAATCATTTTTTGTCTGTATGTTTTTGTGTAATTGGATTTTGCAACGTTGTGCATGATTTATTATGCACCAAAATCCTTTTTATACATTTTTATTTTATTTGTTATTATCGAGTTTTCAAAGCATATGTTCCTTTTTGCTTTGCCCCTATTTTCTGTGCAATTTCACTTTTTTCTGGATTGACGATGATTATTTTCCCTTTCCAAGTTTCCATTAGTTGAGAACCCTGGCATATAGGGCATTTGTCTTCTTCAGTTAGTATCTTACATTTTTTACATGCTTTTATTTTAGTCATTTTATTTTTTTCCTTTCTTTGTGGTTTTTTCGCCTTTTGTAGCAGCTTTGTTTAATTTGTCTGCTAAAGCTTTTGTTCTTTTCTTCTCTTCTTGTATCCATTCAACTTTTCCTAATCCTGGCTGTCTCATAGTCAATCCGATTTTAGGAGGGGTTGTCTTGAAACTTATTGCAACAATCCTTGCCATGCATAAATCTCCTTTTTTCAGGACTCTTTTAGAATTTTTTCCGATAAGTGTGCCGGTTTTTGAGAAACTGACAAAATCATCCATTGTCTGGCTTATGTGTATCATTGCGTCAAAAGTCCCGATATTCATAAATGCCCCGAAATTTGTTATTTCCTTGATTTCACCAAATAAAAGCTCTTGTAATAATGGCTTGAATACGATTAGTGAAAATTCAGAAGAATAATAGGCCGCAGCATCTCCTGGAATCAAGATACCATCTTCAACACTATGCACAGCCAAAACTCCGATAACTGAACCGATTTCATCGTCGATATAATCCTCGTATTGTTTTTCAAGTTGTGCTTTTATAGCTTCCTTGACAGGCAATCCAAACAGTGTTGGTTCAACCCTGATATGGTCTTTTATCTTTATTATGTAGAACATTTTTTATAATTCAAATTAAGTGATTATAAAATTTTAGTTTTCGAGTGTTTTTAAACCTTATTATACCTTTACTTTTCTTCAAGAAATTTATAAAGGATTACATATCGTGGGATATATCGTAACTTTATAATGATTAATTACAAAACATTTAAAAACCCTTTACTGTTCTAACGAGAATGGCAGATGATTTACGTTCTAAAATAGAATCAATTTCAGTAAAATTTTCTTTTCAAGATAAAGATTCATATTTTTTAGATAGATGTCCATATATCGACGAAGAAGAATTAAAAAAAATAGGACAAGAGATTGAAAGAGCAGGTTTAAGCAGATGGCAATTAGTTGAATCTACTTTAGCATTCGCTCACCTTACTCTGCCCCATAAAGAGATATACCTCTTTAGACCTGGAGTTTTTAAGTATACTGATAAAACAGAAGCACAAGAAGTCGATCATGTATCATTAGCTAATATCACCGAGCATGGTTTGTCCATATTAAGAAGAACTTCCTTGAAAGAAAAACCTTTTAAAAATGCCTTGTCTTTTGAATTTTCATTGCAAGACCAATTTAAAACAGTAACCTATAACTCTTGCCTTTTTAGTTCTATTAGAGAAGAATTACTAGAATTTGGAAAAGGATTCTTTCACAGAGAAGTTGGTCTTCTCTATGATGCCCAGGATATTCGTGGCAAGTATAACCCTCTTCACGTACATGTTACCCCAAAATCAGAAACCCTCAAGTTGTATAAATAAATGATTCTCCTTATTTTTCTTCAAGAAATCTTTTTTGCCTTATATACAGAATAGGAATTTTTTTTGTTTTAAGTCTTTTGATAAGAATTTTGTCCATTGTCCCGACCATGGCATTTTTCCGCACAGCAAATTCTACAATTGCATCATCTGCTTTTCCTTCAACATCCTTGATGAGATTGATTCTATTTTTTATGACTTCCAAGAAACTTATAACTATGCAGCAAAATTTTCTATCTTCAATCTTTACTTTTTGAGCTTTGCTCAGATAAATAAGTTCTTCCAGAACTTGTCTTAATAAAAGGATTTCGTAATTGTCCATATCATCCAATAAATTATACTTTGCAAGATAAATGAGGAAGTTAGTATCAGGGATTAGTTTAATCATTTTTTATGAATTTAAATAAATCTTTTGAATTTATCGTTTTTCCAAAAGTAGTTGGCCAAGTATATTCTTTCAAAAGTTTTTGTAGTTTTTGCCTTATTTTAAGGTTGCTTGTTTCAATTAAATCCTTTAAAATAATTAAATGATATCCTCTGGAAAAAGCTCCATCAATAGTTGAATGAACACAGGCATCTCCATTAATCCCCGTAATTATCAAAGATTTTATTCTTTTTTTCTTAAGAAATTGACTTAGTTTAGGATTCGAAAATGCATC